>Ga0105045_10004822_pt1 | contig 11782 bp, 9 predicted proteins | sample MAT02_FD_78089 | JGI IMG/M metagenome (GOLD analysis project Ga0105045, IMG submission 78089) | Freshwater microbial communities from Lake Fryxell liftoff mats and glacier meltwater in Antarctica - MAT-02 (megahit assembly) | ecosystem: Environmental > Aquatic > Freshwater > Ice > Liftoff... | reverse complement strand
GCGCCGTCGTTGGGTCGAGGTCGTTCGCGGCTGCCGTGACAGACGGCGACCTGGCCAGCGGCGACGAGGTTGCCTACCGCATCAAGGCGGCTAACAACGCGTGGGAGGTCGGCCGAGGTCTCTTCACCTCGCCATCCACGCTCTCGCGCGCCGAGGTCTACTCAAGCAGCAACGCGGGCGCGCTCGTTGACCTTGCGTCGACGTCTCGCGTGTTCATCGTGCAGGCCGCCGTGCGGATCGTGGGGTACCAGCAGCGACTCGGGATCGAGCCCCGAGTCGGCGCCGTACAACGCCTCGATCCCGCGGAACAGCCGCGCGAGGTTGCTCGGGTTGGCCGTCGTCACTGCACGATGTCCGTCCCCTCGGTGTCGAGCAGCACGCCCTGTCGCACGAGGAGCTTGGCGTCGCGCGGATCACCGTGGGCCCGCCATCGTTCGTAGACGGCGAGCAGGTCGGCGGGCTCGTCGGCGCTGCCGAGCTCGACGACGTCGCCGATGACCTCCGCGACCTCGCCGAACATCTGCGCGAGGGTGCCGAGCACCGCCAGCGCGCCACCCCCGGCGACCTCGCGATAGGCCGACTCACCGATGCCGTTGACGTAGCGGACGTTCACCGGCGTGCGGTTCAGGCTCCGGGGCACGACGCCGCTGATGTACAGCGCCCGGTCACCGACGCCGCGCAGCGCGTGCGCCCGGGCGGACCCCGACTGGCTGCGCGCCTGCAGGTAGTCCAGGGCCAACGGGGCGCTGGTCCGTCCGGCGCAGTGCGGGCGCCGGGCGTACGCGGCGAGCAGGTGCACGACGTACGCCTCGACCTCGACGGGCAACGCCCTCCCCGTGCGTTCTTGCACCTGCTCGAGCTCCTCGAAGAAGAAGGACTCCAAGGTGGAGTGCGAGACCGCGACCGCGTTCGTCATTCTGCGTTCTCCTGTGGGTTGGCGTACGTGCCCAGCTCGACATGTTAGCCCGTCGCGCGTCCCCGTCCAGAATATCGTGAGACACCCCACGGCTCTCGCCAGCGACCTGTCCCCTTTCTGCGTCACCCAGGGGTTGACCGAAAAGTGGGCGCGTTTAGACTCGCGGCGCCTGGCACTCGGAACCGCCGAGTGCTAACTCGCGGGTTTTCGTGCGTTTTTACGTCGAGAACCCGACGGGATGTTTTTGGCATCCGCCGGCGCTGTCTCCAGTCCACCGGCCCACATCGTCTCGCCCGTCCAGGGCCCCAAGGAGTCTCCCACCATGAAGATCCGTCCCCTTCACGACCGCCTCGTCGTCAAGCGCGTTGCCGAGGATAGCAAGACCTCCGGCGGTCTGTTCATCCCCGACACTGCCAAGAAGAAGCCGGCCCGCGGCATCGTCATCGCCGTCAGCGAGGGCAAGCGCGACGAGGCTGGCAAGCGCATCGCGCTCGACGTCAAGGCCGACGACGAGGTCCTGTTCGGCAAGTACGCCGGCACCGAGCTCAAGCTCGATGGCGAAGAGCACATCGTGCTCCGCGAGGACGAGATCCTCGCCGTCATCGTCAAGTGAACCCCCGCACCGCAAAAGGAATCCATCATGGCTGCCAAAGAAGTTCGTTTCGATGAGAGCGCCCGTAACTCGATCCTGCGTGGGGTCAACGTGTTGGCCGACGCGGTCAAGGTCACCTTGGGGCCACGCGGCCGCAACGTGGTGATCGAGAAGTCGTGGGGCTCGCCCACGGTCACCAAGGACGGCGTCACCGTCGCCAAGGAGATCGAGCTCGAGGACAAGTTCGAGAACATGGGCGCGCAGATGGTCAAGGAGGTCGCCAGCAAGACCTCCGACATCGCGGGCGACGGTACCACCACCGCCACCGTGCTCGCGCAGTCGCTGTTCCGCGAGGGGATCAAGATGGTCACCGCGGGTCACGACCCGATGGAGATCAAGCGCGGCATCGATGCCGCCGTGATCGCCGCCGTCGACGCCATCAAGAAGATCAGCAAGGCCACCAAGGGCGAGGCTGAGATCGCCCAGGTCGGCACCATCTCGGCCAACGGCGACGAGGAGATCGGCAAGCTCATCGCCGAGGCGATGAGCAAGGTCGGCAAAGAAGGCGTGATCACCGTCGAGGAGAACAAGTCGTCCACGACCGAGCTCGAGGTCGTCGAGGGCATGCAGTTCGACCGCGGCTACCTCTCGCCGTACTTCGTCACCGACCAGGAGCGCATGGCGGTCAACCTGACCGACTGCTTCGTCCTGCTCTACGAGAAGAAGATCTCGTCGATGAAGGACCTCCTGCCGATCCTCGAGCAGGTGGCCAAGCAGGGCCGTAGCCTGCTGATCCTCGCCGAGGACGTCGACGGCGAGGCGCTCGCGACCCTGGTGGTGAACAAGCTGCGTGGCACCCTGCACGTCGCCGCCGTCAAGGCCCCGGGCTTCGGCGACCGCCGCAAAGAGATGCTCAAGGACCTCGCGGTGCTCACCGGTGGCAAGGCGCTCACCGACGATCTCGGCGAGAAGCTCGAGAACCTCGCCGTGAAGGACCTCGGCACCGCCAAGCAGATCACGATCGACAAGGACAACTGCACGATCGTCGACGGTGGCGGCAAGAAGGCCGACATCCAGGCGCGCGTGAAGCAGATCCGCGCCCAGATCGAGGAGACCACCTCCGACTACGACCGCGAGAAGCTCCAAGAGCGCCTCGCCAAGCTCGTCGGTGGCGTCGCCGTGATCAAGGTCGGCGCTGCGTCCGAGGTCGAGATGAAGGAGAAGAAGGCCCGCGTCGAGGACGCCCTGCACGCGACCCGTGCGGCCGTCGAAGAGGGCATCGTCCCCGGCGGCGGCGTGGCCCTCATCCGCGCCCAGAAGGCGCTCGAGAAGTTCGAGGCGGCGTCGACCGAGCAGCAGTTCGGCGTGACGATCGTCCGTCGTGCGCTCGAGGAGCCCCTTCGTCAGATCGTCGCCAACGCCGGCGGCGAGCCGAGCGTGGTGGTGAACGAGGTCAAAAACGGCAAGGGTGGCTTCGGCTACAACGCCCGCAGCGGCAAGTACTGCGATCTCGTCGAAGACGGCGTCATCGATCCCACCAAGGTCGTCCGCATCGCGCTCGAGCACGCGTCCAGCGTCGCCGGCATGATGCTGACCACCGAGGCGATGATCGCCGAGAAGCCCAAGAAGGACGCCGCGGCGTCTTCGCCGGGCGGCGGCGGCATGGGCGGCATGGACATGTAGTCCGCCCCACGCGAGCCCCGGTGCCCGCCACAAGCCCTCCGTTCGCCTACGCGAGCGGGGGGCTTTTTTTTTCGCCTCCAGTGCCATCGAACAACCGCGCTGCCGTCCCCCGCAGCGAAGCTGTGCACTACCATCCGCGCATCATGCGGATCTTCCCGATCGTCTTCGCCTGTCTCACCGCCTGCCGTCCCACCGCGGCCGAGCCCGTAGCCGCGAGCCCGACGACCCCCGGCGAGGCGCCGCTGCATCCGCCGGCGCCGGTGACCGCGCCCGCTTATTTCAGCGGGGCGGTCGAGCTGCCGGGCGCCAGCTTACCGTTCTTCGTGGCGGTGCGACCCGAGGGCGATGGCTGGGTCGCGGCGGTCGACATCCCGATGCAGGGTGCCCGCCAGATCCCGGCGCAGGACGTGGCCTACGACGGCCGCAGCCTGTCATTCGCGCTCGACTCGGTGGGCGCCAAGTGGAGCGTGCGACTCGACGACGAGGGCGACTCCACCGAGTGCTCGCTCGCCCAGTCCGGCGCCGCGTTCCCGTGCACGCTGGCGGTGGTCGACGAGGCCGCCTACGCGGAGATGCTCGCGCCAAAGCGCCCCCAGACCCCGAAGCCGCCGCTGCCCTACCCCACGCGCGAGATGACCATCGATACCGGTGCGGTGACCTTGGCCGGCACGCTCGCCCTGCCGCAAGGGCCCGGGCCGCACCCCGCCGCGGTGCTCGTCACCGGCTCGGGCGCGCAGGATCGCGACGAGACGATCTCCGACCACAAGCCGTTCGCGGTGCTCGCCCATCACCTCGCCGAGCACGGCATCGCGACACTTCGCCTCGACGACCGGGGCGTCGGCGGATCCACCGGTACGCTCGCGACGTCGACGACCGAGGATCTCGCCGCCGACGTGCGCGCCGCCCATGCGTGGCTGGTGAGCCAGCCTGAGATCGCGAAGGACAGGGTCGGCGTCATCGGCCACAGCGAGGGCGGCATCGTCGGCCCGGCCGCCGCCGCGACCACACCTGGCATCGCGTTCGTGGTGATGCTGGCGGGCACCGGCGTGCCCGGTGAGCAGGTCGTCATGAAGCAGACCGAGCTCATCGTCCGCAGAAGCGGCATGCCCGAGGCGCAGGTCGCCCAGGCGGTGGAGCAGCAGCGCGCGATCTTCGAGACCCTGCGCACCGCCAAGGACGAGGCCGCGGCGCGCACGCGCGTCGCCGAGATCCTCGGCGCCAGCGGTCCGGTCGACGACGCGGTGCGCAAGCCGCAGATCGACGTCCTGTTCTCGCCGTGGTTCCGCGCGTTCATCGCCCACGATCCGCGCCCCGTGCTCGCCAAGCTCCGAGTGCCGGTGCTCGCGCTCGTGGGCGATCTCGATCTACAGGTCGACGCCGAGCAGAATCTGCCCGCGATCGAAAAGGCACTGAAGAAGGGCAAGAATCGCCACGCCACCACGCGGCGGATGCCGGGCCTCAACCACCTGTTCCAGCCGGCGAAGACGGGCCTGCCCGCCGAGTACGGCATGATCGAGGTGACGATGTCGCCCGTGGTCCTGACGCTCGTCTCCGACTGGATCGGCGCCCTGCCGCCGAAGGCCGAGCGCCCGTAATTTCGCCGCGCTGCGGGGTCTATGCCCAGCCCCCATGCGCACGTCTCGCCCCCACGCCCCCACCCTCCCGACGATCTGCTTGAAGTTCTGCTTGACGTTCGGGGTCGCCATCTCCGGGTGCGGCGGCGGCGATGGCCGCGGCGACGGCGACTCCACGCCGGAGAGCCTCAGCCTCACCGGCGGCACGATGGGCGAGGACACGATGGGCGACAGCACGGGCCCGGGCACGAACCCCGACAGCTCCGGCGGCACGACCGCGGCCGGCTGCGCCGACGACTGCGAGGGGACGTGCATCGACGGGCTGTGCTGCGCCTTGGAGTCGACGTGCGGCGACGTGTGCTGCCCCGGCGCCGACGTGTGCTCGTTCCAGCAGTGCGTGACGCCTGGCATTGCGTGCATCGACGCCAGCGAGTGCACCGACGACGAGTACTGCGAGTATTCGCTCGGTGATCCCGGCGACGGGGGTGGCAAGGGCATGTGCCAGGGCGGCGAGTCGCTGGCCACCGGCAAGTGCCTGCCCAAGCCGCCCGAGTGCGCGCCCGGTGTCGAGCCCACGGGCGACGAGATCGACTGCCTGCCGGTATGCGAGGTGATCCCCGAGGGCGGCTTCGAGCCGACGGTGAAGTACCACTGGCAAGGCGGCGACTCGATGATGGCGCCGATGGTGATGCAGCTCGACGACGATAATTGCGATGCGATCGTCGACGAGCGCGACATCCCCGACATGGTGGTCTCGACGTTCGTCGGCGGCGCGTACACGACGAACGGCACCCTGCATGCGATCTCGATCGTCGACGGCGCGGTGGTCGACAAGTGGTCGGTCAATCCCCAGTCGCCGCAGATGAACCCCGGGCTCTCGATCGCCACCGGCGACATCGACGGTGTGCCCGGCAACGAGATCGTCGTGTGTTCGGTGGACAGCCGCGCGATGGCCTTCGACCACGACGGCACCCCGCTGTGGGTCTCGGGCGGCACGGCCAACGGCTGTTTCATGCCGTCGATCGCGGACTTCGATCAGGATGGCGTGCCCGAGGTGCTCACCGAGGCCGCGATCTACGACGGGGTCACCGGCGCGCAGGAGGCCACCTTCGCCGGTCAGCAGACCACCTCGGCCGCCGACATGGACGGCGACGGCGTGCTCGAGGTCGTCGGCCCGCGCTACATCTTCGAGGCCGACGGCACCCTGCTCGCCGATTCGGGGGTCGCGGGCTACCAGCACGCGGTGGCGGACTTCGACCTCGACGGCCTCCCCGAGGTCGCCGCCATCAACCGCGCCGCCCACAGCCTGTACGTGTGGCGGTACGTGCCGGGCGTCGGCGTCGAGATGATCCGCCAAGGCATCGACATCAACGATGGGTTGCCGCCGTGCGCCGGTGGCGACGGCGGCGGCCCGCCGACCGTGGCCGATTTCAACGGTGACGGCATCCCGGATGTCGGCGTCGCCGCTGGCGTCGGCTACACGGTGTTCGACGGCCAGCGCATCATGGACCCGCTGGTGGTCGACCCGACCGACACCATCTTGTGGCTCACGCCTGCGGTCGACTGCAGCTCGCGGGCGACCGGCAGCTCGGTGTTCGACTTCGATGGCGACGGCGCCGCCGAGGTGGTCTACGGCGACGAGCAGTACCTCCGCATCTACGACGGCGGGACCGGCACCGTGCTGTTCGAGACCTGCAACACCACCGGCACGCTGTGGGAGTACCCGATCATCGCCGACGTCGACAGCGACGGCCACGCCGATATCGTGGCGATCGCCAACAGCTACTCGAGCATCACCTGCCCCACCGACGGCTCCAAGCAGAGCGGCCTGCGCGTCTTCGGCGATCTCGAGGGCCGCTGGGTGCGGACCCGGCGGGTGTGGAATCAGCACCACTATCACGTGACCAACGTCGAGGAGGACGGCACCATCCCGATGGTCCAGCAGTCGAACTGGGCGGTCGAAGGTCTCAACAACTTCCGCCAGAACGTGCAGCCGCAGGGCGAGTTCGCCGCGCCCGATCTGGTGGCGAGCGTCCTGCCCGATTGCACGCCCGGCGAGTACGGACTCATCGCCCGCGTGCGCAACATCGGCCAGGCCGCGGTGCCCCCGGGCGTCGTCGTCGGCTTCTACGCGGGCGACCCCGCGGCCGGCGGTGTCATGCTCGGCACCGGCGTCACCACCAAGTCGCTGTACCCGGCGGAGGCCCAGGACGTGGTGTTGAAGCTCGATCCGGCGCCGCCCGAGCTCGCCAACGGCAGCGTCGAGGCGTGGGTCGTCGTCGACGACGGGGTGTCCGATCACGTGTGGCAGGAGTGCCGCACCACCAACAACTCGGCCTCGGGGCCGGGGAACTGCAACATCCCCGGCTGAGCCCCCAACCGGCACGGCGGGTGGCCCGCGCTTGGCGGCGGGCGGCCCGTGGGCCATGCTTTGCACGATGACACCGCGCCCGCTCTCGGCCTTCGTCGCCGGACTGTCGCTCGCGGCCGTCACCAACTGCGCGACCCAGGATGTCGGCTCGTGCATCCCCGGCACGCCCGACTGCGTGTGCACGGCCGCGACCACCTGCGACGCCGGCCTGCGGTGCGTCGACAACCGCTGCATCGAACCCGAGGACAGCGGCACGCTCGGCGGCGGCGGCAGCGAGGGCACCGATCCCACGTTGCTACCGCCAAGCCAGACTGCGACCGAGACCCAGACCGAGACCGACCCCACGGGGGCCGACGAGTCGTCGTCGTCGGGCGCACCGGCGGGCCCGTGCGAGGGCACCGTGCTGCGCATGGTGAGCTACAACATCCAGGCGGTCGGCACCGAGGGCAGCGCCCAGTGGCAGGCGCTGGGGTCGGTCCTGCGGCGTCTGGGCCCCGACGTGGCCTGCCTCGAGGAGATCGAGGACGAAGACGTCGCGCCGCTACAGGCGCTGACCGACGCGCTGGGCTGGGGCGAGCCGGTGTTCGCCAACACCTCGCCGGGGATCGGCGGCGAGCTGCGCAACGCCTGCATCGGTCCGCTGCCGATCACGCGCTTCTCCTCGTACGGCAGCGAGCTCTCGGAGGATCCGGACGCCAACGACGTCGGCCGGGACTTCCTCGGCGTGCGTGTCGAGAAGGACGGCTGCGCCGTGGGGATCCTGGCGATCCACGCGAAGTCCGGCCAAGAGACGATCGATCTGTTCCGCCGCCAGGTGGAGTTCATCCGCCTGGGCCAGGCCATCGCCGACGCGCGGGCCCAGCGCTTTGCGGACGCGCTGGTGGTGATGGGCGACTTCAACGAGGACATCGCGGATCCGGTGATCGGGACCTCGCTCACCCAGATCCCGCAGGCGTTGCCGCCGAGTTACGAGCTCGGTGCCGACATCCAGTTGCCGATGACGTACGACCCCTTCGCCGTCCTGGACGACGCCGGCCTGACGCGCCTCGATCCCACCCACGAGGATTCGGACGAAACAACCACGTGGGGGGTCACAGACGGCTTCGACGGCGTCCGCCTCGATTACGTGTTCTACGAGGGTGTGCAGCCCGAGGCCCAGCTCGTGTACGACTCGTGCCGCGACGACGGGATCGACGATCCGCCCGCCGGCGCCTGGCTCCCGCTGGCGGACGAGCCCCTGGGCTGCGGGGTGTCGGCGCAGGCGTCCGATCACCTGCCGATCGTCGTCGAGCTCCGCGTGGAGTGAGCCCGCCGCCAGCGCGAGTCCGGGCAGGTGGCAGATCGCCCCTGGGCCGGCGCTCGGCCGGCCAACGCCGCGGGGTGCACGGATCGCTTGCCCACGCCCCGTGATCAGGACCAAGATCGTCGGGCGATGTCGCCATCTCGCCGAACCCTCGAGTGCCGCGCGTCGATGCTGGCCGTGGCCATCGCCTGCGCCGGCGCGTCGGTCCATCTCGCCGTCGACGTCGCGGTGGCCCTGTGGCGCCAAGGCGACCGGCCGCAGATCCACTGCCCCGGTGACTCGCGTTCCGCCGCGGCGTCACGCCCCAAGGGGGCCGTCAGCCAGCCGGCCCACCTCGAGGCCGTCGCGGTGCGCTGTCTCGCCGAGGGCGCGCCGCGGTGCGACGTGGACCATGCGATCGACTTTGGTCATGCCATCGGCGCCACGGCGACGCTGTTCGGCGACGACATCCCCGAGCATGCGATGCTGCGCTTCTCGCAGGACCACCACCGCGTGGTGTGGACCCTGCGCGCCCCCGCAGCGGGGCTCTCCGCCGACGTCGACGCCTTCGACGGCACGGTGGTGGGATTTCGCGCCCACGCCACCCACGCGCCATAGGCCCGACCGCTCCTGCTGCCGAATCGCTGGCGCCCTCAATCGTCGTCGTCGTCGTCACCCGCGCCGCGGTCCTTGCGGGGCCGCGGCAGACCGAGCTTGCCGAGCTTGCTCGTGAGGGTGCGCCTGGCGATCCCCAGCACCTTGGCGGCGCGGGTCTGGTTGCCGCCGCACGCGGCGAGGGCCGCCATCACGCGCTGGCGCTCCTCGTCCTCGGGATCGATCGGCACGATGGGGCTGGGCACGCTGGGGGGCGGCGCGGCGAGCCCGGGCGGCCTCACCTCGCCCACGCGGCCCGAGCCCCGACCACTGCGGGGCGCGTAGGCCTCTGTTCGCATGTGCTCGGGCTGGATCACACCGCCGGTCGCCAGCAGCACCGCGCGGTTCACCGAGTTGCGGAGCTCGCGGATGTTCCCGGGCCAGCTGTGCCGCATCATCCACTCGACCGAGTCGCGCGAGAACACCGGCTGGGTGCCGAAGCCCGCCTGCTTGCAGGCATCGGTGATGAACGAGCGCGCCAGCGGCTGGATCTCGTTGATGCGCTCGCGCAGCGGCGGGATCACCAGTGAGATACCGTTGAGTCGGTAGTAGAGGTCCTCGCGGAAGTGACCGAGGTCGATCTCCTTCTCGAGGTTCTGATTGGTCGCAGCCACGAACCGAACGTCGATGCTGTGGGCCCGCAGGCTGCCCACGCGCATCACCTGCCGCTCCTCGATCACGCGCAGCAGCTTGGCCTGGGTCGACAACGGCATCTCGCCGAGTTCGTCCAAGAACACGGTGCCGCCATCGGCGGTCTCGATGAGGCCAGGCTTGCTCTGCTGCGCGCCCGTGAACGCGCCCTTCTCGTAGCCGAACAGCTCGCTCTCGAAGAGCGTCTCGGACAGCGAGGCACAGTTGAGCCCCAAAAACGGCTTGCTCGCCCGCGGCGAGAAACTGTGGACGGTCCGAGCCATCACCTCCTTGCCGACACCGGTCTCGCCGAGCAGCAGGACGTTGATGTTGCTGGTCGCGATGCGCCGCGCGAGCTTGTAGATCCGCTCCATCGGATCGTCGGCGCCAGCGAAGGTGCGATCGGGGCCCTCGGTGCGGTCGGCCGGAGGCTCGGCTCCGCGCGCGAACTCGGGCTGCACGATCACCACGGTCGAACCGACCTCGATGGTGTCGCCCACCGAGATCGGCACCGGCTCATTGGCCGGGATGCGGGCGCCGCGGACGATCGTGCCGTTGCTCGAGCCCAGATCGCTGATCGACAGTTGGGCGCCGAGGTGGAGCACGGCGTGGACCCGCGACATCAACGGATCGTGCATCTGGACGTCGGCGCCGTCCGAACGGCCGAGGCTGACGTCACCGGTGCGCGGCAGACGGTGCGCGGTGTGCTGGTTCTCGCCGATGACGAGCAACCGATAGCCCCGCGTCACGCCGGCCTCGATGTCCAAGGGCCGCAGTGTGGTGCGGTCGAGCTTGCCCTCGTCTTCGGGCGGATGTCCGGCCTTGGCCACGATCGTCTGCACCTCGCCCCGGGGCGGTGGCGCCACCGGCACCGTACCACGGTCCGGGCGCGTCACGACCACCGGGCCACCGGAGACGAGCTCGGGGCTCAGAGTGATGGTGAGGAGACGTTGTAGATCGCCTGTACGCGCCATGGTGCGGCCTTCCCCGCGGGGATCGAATGGATGGGCCCCGAAGACCGCGCCGGGCGCGGACTCCGAGGCCCCACAGACGTACTTCGCCCCGCCCCCTGCCGCATCCGCGGGCGCCCGCGGTGGGGGCGGACACACGCGCTACAGGAAGAGGAAGCTGGCGACCAGACACCACGCGCCGAGGCCGATGCCGACCAGGCCGAGCACACCTTGCTTGGGGGCGAGCCGCGCGACCAGCATGTCCATCTTCTCCACCGCCTGCGGCTGCTTGATGAAGGTCTTGAGGGTGCCGATGCCGAGCAGCAGGCCCAGCGCCACGAGGAGCACGTCGGTCGCGACCCAGGTCGCCCACCAGATCGGGCTGCTCGTCAGCATCGAGATGTTGATGATCGCGCTGATGAGACCCCAGACGCCCCACAACGCGGACACGGCCCCCATCCAACCCTGGTACGGGGCGACCTTCGCGATCAGCTCCTTCGCATCGGGCTTGCGCGCGATGATGAGGTTGGACGCACCGAGAACACCGAGGACAATTAGCCATACGCCGAAAAGCATTGGGACGGACTCCTTCTTCGCTGGGATGAAGCGAGGGTCGCGATGTGACACCCCGCCGCGGTTGAACTTGATTCGGTCCGGCAACCGATTGTCGTCTTCGCCGGCCTCGACCGCATCATCAGCAAGTCTGGATCCCAGCGAAAAACCCTGTGGTTCTCGATGCATCATCCCCGGGCATCGGAGCGGGTGCCCAAGTGGGGCGCGCCCCGGCGCGGGTTGGGCACCACCCCTTCGCAGGGCTGCCCAACCGACCCGAATGTAGGCCCCACTGGCTGTAGGCGAATCTGGCTGTAGGCGAATCTGGCTGTAGCGGAATCTGGCTGTAGCGGAATCTGGGACGCGAGGCGTCAGACTCGGCGATCCCGATCGACACTCGTGTCGGCGACGGACGCGTCGAGGGCCGCGAGCACACGGGGGATCTCCGCGACATCGTTGGCCCAGTGCGGGGCGAAGCGCAGCACGCCGTCGGGCGTGGCGCAGGCGATGCCCCGGGCCTCGAGCGCCGCGTGCACGCGGATCAGATCGACGCCGCCCGGCGGTCGCACGGCGAGGAT
>Ga0105045_10004821_pt1 | contig 11783 bp, 12 predicted proteins | sample MAT02_FD_78089 | JGI IMG/M metagenome (GOLD analysis project Ga0105045, IMG submission 78089) | Freshwater microbial communities from Lake Fryxell liftoff mats and glacier meltwater in Antarctica - MAT-02 (megahit assembly) | ecosystem: Environmental > Aquatic > Freshwater > Ice > Liftoff... | reverse complement strand
CTGCAACACCTCGGGCACGCGCATGCCGCCGTCGGCGTCCTGGCAGTTCTCCATCACCGCGATCAGTGCACGGCCCACCGCCACGCCCGAGCCGTTGAGCGTGTGCACCGGTTCCGGCTTGCCGGTGGCCGGGTTGCGCCAGCGCGCCTGCATGCGCCGGGCCTGGAAATCGCCGCAGTTGGAGCACGAGGAAATCTCGCGGTAGCAGTCCTGCGACGGCAGCCAGACCTCGAGGTCATAGGTCCGCGTGGCCGAAAAGCCCATGTCACCCGTGCACAGCAGCATGCGCCGGTACGGCAGGCCCAGCTTCTCCAGCACCACTTCGGCGCAGCGGGTCATGCGCTCGTGCTCCGCGGCGCTGTCGGCGGGGCGCGCGATCGACACCATCTCCACTTTCTCGAACTGGTGCTGCCGGATAAAGCCGCGGGTGTCGCGGCCGTGGCTGCCGGCCTCGGCGCGGAAGCACAGCGAGTGCGCGGCCATGCGCACTGGCAGCGCGGTGTCATCGACGATGGTGTCGCGCACGATGTTGGTGAGCGAAACCTCGGCGGTGGGGATCAGGTATCGCCGGCTGTCGCCGACCTGGGTGGCAAACAGGTCGTCCTCGAACTTCGGCAGCTGGCCGGTGCCCTGCAAGGATTCGGCATTGACGATCAGCGGCACGTTGGTTTCCTCGTAGCCGTGCTCGCCCGCATGCAGGTCCAGCATGAACTGGGCCAGGGCGCGGTGCAGGCGCGCCAACTGGCCACGCAGCACGGTGAAGCGCGCGCCGAAAGCCTTGTGCCAGCCTCGGCGTCGAGCCAGCCATGGCGTGCACCCAGCTCGATATGGTCGAGCACCTTGAAGTCGAACCGGCGCGGCTGGCCCCAGCGGTGCTGCTCGACGTTACCGGACTCGTCGCTGCCTTGCGGGACGCCCGGGTCCGGCAGGTTTGGGATCTCCAGCGCGATCGCCTCGATCCCGGCGCGCAGCACCTCCAGTTCGTCCTCGGAAGCCTTGAGCGCTTCGCCGAACCCGGCCACTTCCTGCATCAGCGGGGCCACGTCCTCGCCCCTGGCCTTGGCCTGGCCGATCGCCTTGGAGCGCGTGTTGCGCAGGTTCTGCAATTCCTGGGTACGCGCCTGCACCTGCTTGCGGGTGGCTTCCAGCGCGGCGAGCGACTGGACGTCGAGGTCGAAGCCGCGCGCCTGGCGCAGGCGCTCGGCCAGTTCGGTGGGGTTTGCGCGCAGCAGGGCGGGATCCAGCATCGGTTGGTTTTCGCAGCGGATGAAGCGGAGATTATGAACTGTGGGAGGCGTGCTTGCCTCGTGTGGCACCGGCAGCGTGTGCCAGAATCGGTGCGCGCCCCAGGAATCGCCATGGCCCGCTCCGCTCCGCTCGCATCGCTGCATCCACCCTTGCTGCCGCGCCACGCCTGGCGGGTAATCGCTGCCGCGACCGCGGCCGGGTTGCTGTTGTTCGTGGCCGTGTGGCTGGCCAGTCGCGATCAGCTGCCAAACCAGGGGCAGCCCGCGGCGAGCACTGAAGCGACCGGGCAACCAGAGCCCCTGCCCCGACCGCTGCCGGCGGGCGGAGACGGGGCCAGCGACATGCCGGACGCCGGTGTCCCCGCCGAACGTCCACGGCTGGTGGAAACAGCGCCCCAGATGCCGCCGTCGATGCCCGAGGACCGGATGGCCAACCCCGCCGGCGTGGCCCCGCCGCGGCCAGCCGTGCCGCCCACGCCTGGCAACCTTGCAAGCACGACAGGGCAACCCGTTCCGCTAGCCGGCAGCATGCCCAGCCCGGTCTATCCAGCCAACGCGCTGCGCCGCCGTGAACAGGGCACGGTGCTGTTGCGGGTGGAAGTGGACCGCAGCGGGCGTCCTTCCGGCGTGGCCCTGGTGCAGCGCAGCGGTTCTCGCGACCTGGACCGCGCCGCGCAGGACGCGGTCCGTCAGTGGCGCTTCCAGCCAGCCGTGGTCGATGGCCAGGCGGTGCCCGGCAGCCTCGAGGTACCGGTGGATTTCCGCCTCGATTGACGCCGGCGCGCCTGCAAAGGCTGGCTTTGCCAAGGATTTACGAAAAACGAACGCCGGTGCGTGACAGACTCCGCCGTCACCCGGCTCCGAGTAATCGCCATGTCCAGCCCCCATCCCGACGAACCCGTCGAACCGCAGCAGCAGAGCGATGCCGAAGCCCAGCGCACGCGCTCGGGCAACACTGCCGGGATCCTGTGGGTAGTGGTGCTGGTCGTGCTGATCGCGGTGGGCTACTGGTGGTTTACCCAGGACAACAGCGGCCCGACCGCGCCGGCGATCGAGGCACAGGTGGAAGTGGATGAGCCGGTTACGCCGGTTACGCCGGATACTCCGGAGACGCCGGTCACGTCCGTCACTCGGACCCCGGCAGCGACGCCCACCCCCAGCCGGCCCACCACGCCAGTGGCCGCTGCGCCTGCGCGCGAACGTGACCGTGGGCCCATTGCGCTGGCCTCCAACCCGCAGCCCAACTATCCCGCGCGAGCCCTGCGTTCGGGCGTGGAAGGCAGCATCAGCGTGCGCATCGATGTGAACGCGCAGGGCGTGCCCACCGACGTGCAGGTGGTCAGCCGCAGCGGCGGACGCAGTCGCGACCTGGATCGCGCGGTGATCGACGCTGCCCGTGCCTGGCGCTTCCAGCCTGCCATCCGCGATGGCGAGCCGGTGGCCGGCGTGGTGGTGGTGCCAGTCGACTTCAGGCGGGATTGAACGGCCCGAACCCGCAGGATCGCGCCAGGGCATCGTAACCGGGGAACGAGGTGGCGACGTTGGCCACGTCGAGGATCCGCACCGGCGCGCTGGCCACCTGTGCGGCCACGCTGAAGGCCATGGCGATGCGGTGGTCGCCGTGGCTCTGGATCTCGCCGCCGCGCAGCGTGCCGCCGGTAACCGAGGCTCCATTGGGTGTTTCCTCGACGCGGATGCCCAGCGCCTGCAGCCCTGCCGCCATGGCCGCAAGGCGATCGGACTCCTTGACCCGCAGCTCCTGCGCATCGGTCACCACGGTGCGGCCGCGTGCACAGGCGGCGGCCACCAGCAGGGCCGGGAACTCGTCGATCATGTCCGGTACCAGGTGGGCAGGCACCTCGATGCCCTGCAGCTGCGCGTGGCGTACGCGCAGGTCGCCCACCGGTTCGCCGCCGCGCTCGCCGTGTGCCTGTTCCACGATGTCCGCGCCCATGGCGCGCAGCGCGGCCAGCAAGCCGGTGCGGCGCGGATTGAGCCCCACCGAGCGGATCAGAAGGTCCGAACCAGGCACCACGGTGGCGGCGACGATGAAGAACGCGGCCGATGAGAAGTCCGCCGGCACCACGATGTCGGTGGCGCGCAGGCGTTGCCCGCCACGCAGACGCGCCACGCCGGGCGAGTGTTCGATGTTCACGCCGAACGCGCGCAGCATGCTTTCGGTGTAGTCGCGGGTGGGGTGCGGTTCGCGCACCACGGTCTCGCCTTCGGCGTACAACCCGGCCAGCAGCAGCGCCGACTTGACCTGGGCGCTGGCCACCTCGAGCGTGTAGTCGATGCCGTGCAGGCCGGTGCCGCCGTGGATGTGCAGCGGCGGCAGGCCACCTTCGCCGGAGTCGATGCGCGCGCCCATGCGCGACAGCGGGCCGATCACCCGGCCCATGGGACGCTTCGACAGCGAGCCATCGCCCACCAGCACGCTGTCGAACGCCTGGCCGGCAAGCACTCCGCACAGCAGGCGCATGCCAGTGCCGGCATTGCCGCAGTCCAGCGGCTCCATCGAGGCGCGCAAGCCGTCCACGCCCGCGCCATGCACAATCCGCTGCGAGGGCGACGGCGACTCGATGCGCACGCCCAGGGCCGAGAAGATCGCCGCGGTGGCACGCGTATCCTCGCCCTCGAGGAAGCCATCGATGCGCGAGTTGCCATCGGCCAGCGCGGCCAGCATCACCGAACGGTGCGAAACCGACTTGTCCCCTGGCACCAGCACTTCACCCGACAGCGCCACGCCGGCGCTGGCCACCCAATCCTTCTGTGCAGTCATCGGCTTTCCCGTTCGCCTACGGCACGGCAACCGGGTACGAACCCAGCACCTTGATCTGGGCCGAATGTGCTTCCAGTTCGGCCAGCGCCTTCTTCATCGACTCGTCCTCCACGTGCCCGGCCAGGTCGATGAAGAACCCGTACTCCCACTTGGCGTGGTGCGACGGGCGCGACTCGATCCGGTTCATGCTGATGCCGTGGCGCGCAAACGGGCTGAGCACGTTGAACAGGGCGCCGGGCTGGTCGCGGATGAACACCAGCACCGAGGTGCGGTCGTGGCCCGAGCTGGGGAAGATCTGCCGGCCGATCACCAGGAAGCGGGTGGTGTTGTCGGCGTCGTCCTCGATCGAGGCCATGATCACCTTCTTCAGCCCGTAGACATGCCCTGCACTCTCGCCGGCGATGGCCGCCGCATCGTCCGAATTGCGCGCGCGGCGCGCGCCTTCGGCATTGCTGGACACCGGGATCTTCTCGACGAGGGGAAGGTTGGAGCGCAGCCACGAAGAGGTCTGGGCGAAGGATTGGGGGTGCGAGTAGATGCGTTCGATGTCCTCGATGCGGCCACTGCGCGAAAGCAGGAACTGGTGCACGCGTAGTTCCACTTCACCGCAGATCTTGAGGTTGGAGGTGAGGAACATGTCCAGGGTGACCTGGATGGTGCCCTGGCCCGAATTCTCCACCGGAACCACGCCGAAGTCGGCGTTGCCGCTCTCCACTTCCTGGAACACTTCCTCGATGCTGGCCAGCGGCAATCCATGCGCCGAGCGGCCGAAATGCTTCATCACCGCCTGCTGGCTGAAAGTGCCCTCCGGGCCGAGGAAACCCACCTTGAGCGGTTCCTGCTGGGCCAGGCAGGCCGACATGATCTCGCGGAACACGTGCACCAGCAGTTCGTCGCTGAGCGGGCCCTGGTTGCGGTCCACCACCATGCGCAGGACCTGCGCCTCGCGCTCGGGCCGGTAATAGTCCACGGCCGCGGCCAGCTTGCCCTTGGCCTTGCCCACCTGCAGCGCGAAACCCGCGCGGTCGGCGATCAGGCCCTGGATCTGGCGGTCGATCTGATCGATGTGCTCGCGCACGTCCGCAAGGACCACGCCCCTGCCCGGCAGCCTGGCGGCGTCGGCGACCTGGCCCGCCGTCTTCGCCGGTGTTTTCCGCGTGGGCTGCGCTGCGCCCTTGGTGCCGACCTTGGCGGACGGCCCGGTGGGAACCCTGGTGCGGGCAGTCTTGCTGGGTGGTGCGGGCATGCAGCGTCTCCGGATGATCCTGTTGGCGGGTGATGCGCCGCGCACGCGAAGCGCCGGCAGGCTAGCCGTTGCGCTTCTTGAAATCGCGCATGAAGCCTGTCAGCGCATCCACCGCCGCCATCGGCAAGGCGTTGTACAGCGATGCGCGGATGCCGCCGACGGCCTTGTGGCCCTTGAGCGCAAGCAGGCCCGCAGCGCGTGACTCTGCCACGAAACGCGCGGTGAGTGTTTCGTCGGGCAGGAAGAAAGGCACGTTCATGCGCGACCGCGCCGTCGCTTCGACTTCGTTGCGATAGAAACCATCGGACTGGTCGATGGCCTGGTACACGCTGCCGGACTTGGCCACGCTGCGCCGCGCGAATTCCGCCACCCCGCCCTCGGCCAGCATCCACTTGAACACCAGCCCGGCCAGGTACCAGTTCCAGGTGGGCGGGGTGTTGAGCATCGAGTCGCGCGCGGCGTGCTCACGGTAATCGAGGATCGGCGCGCGCGCTTGCCCGGCGCGCTCCAGCAGCTCGCGGCGCACGATCACCACGGCGATGCCGACCGGCCCCAGGTTCTTCTGCGCCCCGGCATAGACCAGTCCATAGCGGCCGATGTCGATCGGTTCCGATGCGATGCTGGAGCTGAAGTCGGCGAACAGCGGCACCGTGCCCAGCTCGGGCACCTCGCGCATTTCCACACCGTGGATGGTTTCGTTGGCGGTCACGTGCACGTAGGCAGCGCCGGGGGTAAGCCTCCATGAATCGCGCGCAGGCACGCTGCGGTACCCACCCGCCTCGCTGTCCGCGGCCACGTTGACCCGGACGTACGGACTGGCCTGGCGGATCGCGGTCCTGCCCCAGTGGCCGGTGACCACGTAGTCGGCGGCCTGCCCCGGCGCGGCGAAATTGAGCGCCAGCAGCGCCTGCTGGGTGGTGGCGCCGCCGCCCAGGAACAGCACCGCGTAGTCGTCCGGGATCGACAGCAGGGTGCGCAGGTCCGCCTCGGCGGTTGCGGCCACTTCGATGAACTCGGTGCTGCGATGGCTGATCTCGACGATGGAGGCGCCGATCCCGTGCCAGTCGAGCATCTCGTCGCGGGCCTGGCACAGCACCGGCTCGGGCAACGTCGCCGGTCCGGCGCTGAAGTTGAATACGCGTGTCATGGCAGGCCTGCACAGGGATAGCCTGCAGTATGCCGCACTGCAGCGCAGGCCTCTCGCTTCAGCGTCACCAGTGTCACCGTCAAGCCGTGCACCAACAACGCGGGAGCGAAGCTCAGCGCGCCCCGAACAGCAGCAGGCCGGCGAGCATGCCCGACAGCAGCAAGGCTGCCAGCAACAGCCATGGCCAACGCTGGGCCTGCAGGCCCGGCGCGGCGCGGTCGGGCTCGCCGTCACCATGCGCCCCGAGCTCGGGCTCGGGCACGGGCGTCTCGGCGATGGCCCCGGCCCACGGCACTTCGAGCACGAACCGGTGGCGTGAGTCGAACACGACCTGGTCGCCGGCCGCCAGCAGCGCGTCGGTTACCCGATTGCCGTTCACCAGGATCTCGCCCTGCGCCGAGCGGCTGCGCAGCAGCACCCGGTCACCGCGCCGTTCCAGCTGCACATGCTGCTCGGCGAAGGCCTCGTCATCGATGCGGATATCGGCATCGCGGGCCCGCCCCAGCACGCTGGGATGGGACAGCGGATAGCTGCGTCCGTGGTGGCGGCCACCCAGGCCCCTGAGCACCATGCGCGGGTCGCCGGCATCCTCGCGGCTTGGCGCCGGAGGCGCATCGATATCCTGGTAGGAACCCCGCAGGAGCAGCTCCACGCCGTCCAGGTACAGCGAATCGCCGGCGCGCAGCATGGCCATGCGCCGTACCGGACGGCCGTTGACGTGGATGCCACGGGCGCCTTGGGCAACCTGCAGCCACAGGCCGCGGCGGTCATTGCACAGTTGCGCCAGCAGCGCGCCCTCGGCGCTGTCGCCGAACCCCAGGCGGCCACTGGATCCACGCACCACCCGGTGCACGCCGGTGCCCAGCGGCCGGTTGGGCTGCTGGCCATTGGCGAATTGAAGTTCGAGGTTCTCCACGCGGCGCGAGCCTAGCATGACGCGGCGCGGCTTGGCGGGACGCTGCCACTTGCGCACAATGCAGGCCCGGAAGGACTGCACGCCATGGCCAGCATCGACATCCTGCACCCGCATTCCAGGACGCCTGCCCAGGCGCGCAAGGCGATGGAAGGCATGGCCCTCGAGCTTTCCGAGCGCTTGAACATGACCTACGCCTGGCAAGGCGATGCGCTGCTGTTCTCGCGCTCCGGCGTGGACGGCAGGATCGACCTGGCCCCGAGAACCTTGCACGTCACTGCTCAGCTGGGCTTCCTGCTGGGCGCGCTCAAGGGCCCGATCGAGGCCGAGATCCGCAAGGTGCTGGCCGAAAAGTTCGCCTGACCCCGAGGCGCTAGGCGAACGGATCCGGGTGGCTGGCGAACAGGCGTCGCGCCACTTCGCGTTCGCAGGCCTCGATGTCGGCAACGAACGCGAGGCCGTCATCCAACGCAGAGAAGGCTTCGAAACCGCGCTCCAGGAACCCCTGCAGCTCGCCCAGTCCACTGGCCCTGGCCGGGCCACGGGACAGGCGCAGCAGGGTCGCCACGCCCGGGGTCCGCACCGCGCGGCACAGTCCATCGCCCACCCTGACGATCAGGTCGATCTGGTGCCCGCGCAGGCGGACATGGCCAACCTCCCGGTAGGCACGTGCATACAGCGCGTCGTCCACGGTCTTGCGTGAGGGTGCCAGGCGCTGCAGCGCCTGGGCCATGCGCAGGTCCAGGGCATGGGTCAACGCACCCAGCTCGATGCCATCGGCCACCATGCCCAGCACCGCGGTTGGCAGCAGTCGCTGCATCATTGGCAGCACCTTGGCCACGCTGGCATTGCGCTGGCTGAAGTCCTGGTCGCCATACACGTCGGTCAGGAAGAACACCGCTGCCGCACGCCGCTGGGGGTCGTGCAGGAAATGCTCGAAACTGCGCTGCAGCCGTCGGGCCTGCCAGCGGCGCAGGACCGGCAGCCAGCGCGAGGTGTTGCGCGGCTCGAGCTGGGGGTCGTGCAACGCCTGGTGCCAGTGCAGGCGTTTGCCGAGTCGTTGGATGAGGGGATTGGCACGCGCCATGCCGTCATGATCCGGCGGGTGCGGCGGGTGCGCAAGGCGGGTGACCGCGGGCGCCTGCAAGTCCATTGGCCGGGTGTCGCTGCGCAGCGCCTCCCTGGTGTGAAAGCTCTAGAGACTTGGGCGAGGATGAGGGTCCGATCCATCCATCCGTGGAGCAAGACTATGGGCAAGGCAGACAAGGGTTCACGCAAGGGCCCCAAGCACAAGGCGGACACGCGGCACCAGGCCGAGGAGCTCTCGCGCCAGTTGGGCGAGTCTGCACAGCAGGTTTGGCTGGCCGGAGTGGGCGCTTTCGGCCGCGCCCAGGCCGAAGGCAGCAAGCTGTTCGACACCCTGGTGCGCGAAGGGCTCAGCGTGGAGCAGTCCACGCGCAAGGCCGCCGCCGGCAGGGTCGACGCGGTTCGCGACTCGATCGAGAGCACGGTCGGCCAGGCGCGCGAGCGCGCCACGGGCACCTGGGACCGGCTGGAGAAGGTGTTCGAGGAGCGCGTGCAGAGCGCACTCAGGCGCCTGGACGTGCCCAGTCGCGAGGACGTGGCCGACCTGCATCGCCAGGTCGACACGCTGAATGCCGAACTGCGCAGGCAGCGTGCGGGGCGCGCGCGCACGCCCAAGCCGGCTGCCTCCTCCGCGGCGACCGCGAAGAAGCCTGCTGCGCCGGGCAAGGCCGCCGCAGGCAAGGCTCCGCGGGCGCGCAAGGCCCTACCCTCGCGCAAGCCTGCGGCGGCGGCCAAGCGCGGGACTGCGCAAGCCCGCAAGAGCGTGCGCAAACGCGTTTCCTGACGGCTGCGCGCCTGCCGGGGGCACGGAACACAGCGTGCCCCAGGCGGATGTTGCAAAGCAGCATCCGATTCAGTAACGTCGGTGTTGGCCCGCCAGTCCACTCGAAGTACGTATGCTCCCCTCCCCTTACGACTTCGGACTGGCGGGCCCCTTGGTGCCCCAGGCAAGCCCGTTGGCGTAAAATCCCGGCTTTCCCGTTAAGGATCGCCCCGCCCGATGACTGCCTGGCTTTTTGGAATCGTGATTGCCCTGCTGGTGGGCATGGCATCCAGTGCCTACCTGTGGCTGATCCGCCGTCGCGATGACGAAACCGCCGCCGGGCTGCTGGCGCTTGCGGGCATGCGCTGGCGAGACTTCTCCCGCCTGGTACTGGATGCGATGGGCGCCCGTGGCCTGGAGCGCGCCTCGGCGATCGTGGAAGAACCGCAGGAACACAGCGCCAGCTTCATGCTCACCGGCCAGAGCGGGCAGCGCTGGCTGCTGGCCTGCAAGCATGGGTCGGCCTACCGGATCGGTTCGGCGACCATGGAGGAGATGGCTTCGGAAGTGCGCCTGCACAGCGCCCAGGGCGGGATCCTGGTCACCGAGGGCACCCTAGACAAGACCGGGCTGGAAAAAGCCCATAAGCACAACATCGAGGTGATCGACGGGCGCCACCTGTGGCCGACGGTCAAGCCACTGGTTGACGAGGCCCTGCGCGATCGCATCGTGGAAAACGCCGGCGCGCGCGCGCGTCGCCACATCGGCATCGCCTGGCTGGGTGCGGTGACCCTGGGTCTGGCATCGGCCCTGGCCTTCCTGGGCGTGGGTGGAGCGGCCACCACCAGCCCGGCTGCCACCGTCGCGCCCGCCTCCACGGCTGCCGGCCCGGCAGACCCGGTAGTGGCGCAGGCGCCGTCCGCAGCGCGCAGCGAGACCGAGATCGAACAGGACCGGGCCGCGATCGGACGCGCGCTGGCCAACACGCCCGGCATCACCCGCGGGGTGTGGATCTCGCGTTCAACCCTCTCGGTCGACCGCGAAGTGACCGAGGCGGCGGCCTGGGAACTGGTGTGCTCGCAGGTGTTGCTGTATCCCGACCTGACCCTGACCCGGGTGCAGATGAACCCGCCGCCGGGCAGCGACGAGCAGGTGCGTTGGCGTCAGTGCGCATCCTTCTAAGGCCAGCCGGATGAGGCGCGGCGGCAGCTTCGGCCGGGCGGGCGTCTGAGCCGGAGCAGCCATGGCCCGCGATACCCGCCAACGCATACTGGATGCCTCGCTGGCCCTGTTCAACGCGCACGGGGCCCCGCACGTCAGCACCAACCATATCGCCGACGAGCTGGAGATCAGCCCGGGCAACCTGTACTACCACTTCCGCAACAAGGACGACATCATCGAGCATCTGTTCGGTCGCTACGAGCAGCGACTGGATGCGGCGATCAGCGCGCCCTCCGGATTCCCGGACCTGGAAGATGTCTGGCTGCAGCTGCACCTGGTGTTCGAATGCATCTGGGCTTACCGCTTCCTGTATCGCGACCTGGTGGAAATCCTCAGCCGCAACCGCCGCGTCCGCCTGCGCTTCGCGCGCATCCTCAAGCGTGCCGACCAGGCCACCCACGAAGTGATGCGTGGCCTGACCCGCTCCGGCGCGATGCGTGCCTCGGCGGCGGAGCTGGCAGCCACGGCGACCAACGTGCTGGTGGTGGCGACCTTCTGGCTCAACTACTCGGCCGCACGCGGCGGCAAGGACGAGCAGGTCGCGATCCGCGCCGGCATCGTGCAGGTGATGATGCTGCTGGCGCCCTTCCTGCGCGATCGCGAACGGCGGCACCTGGACGCGCTGGCCAGGGCCTACGCGGACTGAATCACACCAGCGCGCCTGCAACGGCCATTGCGAGCTTGCGTGTCACCAGGGCAGCACCCTGCCCAGGTGGGTGAAGCTGCCGCTGGGGCCGTCCGCGCCCAGCAGCGCCATCTGCACGCTGGTGCGCGCACCCGCCTCCAGCCCCAGGTCGCCGCCGGCATTCATGTCGGTCTTGACCGAGCCCGGATGGATCGTGTTGACCTTGATCGGGGTGTCACGCAGTTCGTAAGCCAGGTGGATGGTCCAGGCGTTGACCGCGCTCTTGGATACGTCGTAGGCAACTGGCTTGTAATGGTAGATCGGCGACTCCGGATCGGCGTGCATGGAGAGCGATCCCAGTCCGCTGGACACGTTGACGATGCGAGCAGCCGGCGCCAGCTTCAACAGTGGCAGCAGCGCCCTCGTGGTTTCGACCACGCCGAACAGATTGGTGTCGAACGTCTCGCGCCACTGCTGCATCGACTGGGCAGAAGGCGGCAGCTTGTCATCGTCCAGCATCACCCCGGCGTTGTTGACCAGGATGTCGAGGCGGCCGTGTTGCGCTTCGATCCGGGCCGCGGCCGCTGCAATGCTGCCGGGATCGACCACGTCCAGCGCGATGGCCTCAACCGGAAGTCCTTCAGCCTGAAGCCCGGCGGCCGCTTGCTCGGCCCGGCCCAGGTCGCGGCCAGCGAGCAAGGTGTGCACGCCGGCAGCGGCCAACTGGCGCACGGTCTCCAGGCCGATGCCGCG
>Ga0105045_10004819_pt1 | contig 11785 bp, 6 predicted proteins | sample MAT02_FD_78089 | JGI IMG/M metagenome (GOLD analysis project Ga0105045, IMG submission 78089) | Freshwater microbial communities from Lake Fryxell liftoff mats and glacier meltwater in Antarctica - MAT-02 (megahit assembly) | ecosystem: Environmental > Aquatic > Freshwater > Ice > Liftoff... | reverse complement strand
GCCACATAACTTGTAGGGTTGATACCCTGCGGGGCGGTGGATTCAAAGAAGTTCCGCAGCATTGCAAATGCAGCGGAGCGTGATTGTTTAGAGATTTCCGCAGCATTGCAAATGCAGCGGAGCGGAGGAGCGGAGAACTTTATTTTGGAGCAGGAGCCGCCGGGTTGATACCTTGCGGAGCGGGCCTATCGGGTCTATCACATAGAAAATCTGCAGGCGGATATTGATGCGTTCTACCCGTTTTGAAAATCTTGATATCACAAAATGTGATATCAACATGTAGATTTGTAAACAGCAACACAATGGATAAGAAAATAGCCGTAAACGAGAGTCTGGTGATCAGTAAGATTTACATGATCCGCGGCCATAAGGTAATGCTTGACGAAGATCTGGCAGAAATGTACGGTACTGAGACAAGGACTTTAAACCAGCAGATAAAACGGAATTCTGATCGCTTCCCTGAAGATTTTATGTTCCAATTAACATCAGATGAATACGAACTCTTAAAGTCGCAGAATGCGACATCAAGTTGGGGTGGACGCAGAAAACTTCCTAATGCCTTCACTGAACACGGCGTCCTGATGCTTTCAAGTGTCCTGAATAGCCAAACGGCCATACAGGTTAATATCAAAATCATGCGGGTTTATACTAAACTCCGCCAAATGTTGCTTACAAACAAGGACATACTCTTGAAACTGGAACAGCTGGAAAAACAGGTTAGCCAAAATAGCAAAGAAATACAGGTAGTGTTCAGCGCATTAAAACAACTTCTGGAAACTCCGAAAGAACCCCGTGAACCAATCGGCTACAAATCCAAAAAAGGCTGATTTATCAAAATATGAAGATCGACAGGAAGAAAGGTACTCCGACTCCGGCTTGTCCGAAACCCCACAGGAAAGGGCATGGCTGCAAGGCTATACAAGCTTCCTCTTAAAAACGGGGTCAGCCTTTACAGCTACCGCAAAAAGCCTTTTATCTTACGCTCCGGTGGGTGTTCGCCAAAGGAATTTTTTGCTTGTTTTTCCTGCTGTGTTTGACCTTTATTTCCGCTACGAAGGATACCAACCCTGCGACATCATTCTTTACTTTCGACCGATGGCTTAAAATGGCACTAACCCACCAAATCACTTCTGTTCTGGTAGAAAAGAACGATTTTCTTTTTCGACATTAATCTCGAAAAATGATTTTCATTGAGATTGTTTTCGGTTTGGCCACATAACTTGTAGGGTTGATACCCTGCGGGGCGGTGGATTCGAAGAAGTTCCGCAGCATTGCAAATGCAGCGGAGCGTGAGCGTTTAGAGTTTTCCGCGGCATTACAAATGCAGCGGAGCGTAATCACTTATGTTCTGGTAGAAAAGAACGATTTTCTTTTTCGACATCAATCTCGAAAAATGATTTTCAGCGAGATTGATTTCGGTTTAGGCCACATAACTTGTAGGGTTGATACCCTGCGGAAAGGTGGTTTCGAAGAAGTTCCGCAGCATTTCAAATGCAGCGGAGCGTGATTGTTAAGAGCTTTCCGCAGCATTACAAATGCAGCGAAGCGTGAGCATTACAAATGCAGCGGAGCTTTCCGCGGCATTACAAATGTAGCGAAGCGTGAGCATTTCAAATGCTGCGCGATAAAAAGCAGAATCTCGCAGAATCTCTTGACGGCTTGTTTAAGGGGCTGACTCCAACTATTTGGCTTTTGCTCCCGACAATTTAGTGCCAATTGGTTTCGATTGTTTCTATTTCAATCTATCTTTATCCATAGTGCTCACCTTTAACTGGTTTCACTTTGAGTATAGATTGGCATCGCGCACCGCTCGTTCGGCTTACCATCCCTTTTTTGCTTGGGGCTGCTATCGCGTGGGGATTTGCTGAAAGTATTATCGCCTTATCGCTGCCTTGGGTGTTCGTGAGTGGTGCAACGATCTCCTTGATTCTGCTCGTTATCTTCGTTTTCCGAAAAAAATGGAAATATCCGTGGTATGCGCCGATTTTCGGGTTTCTTATTTCTATTGGTTTTACTTGTTTCGGTTTTTGTATTACGGCCCAAACCATATTCGACGCAGAGACTGACGGGGTGCAATTGCCCTATTGCGATACCTACGAAGCAACTGTCGAATCGCCTGCTATGCGCAAAACGAAAACAGTGGCTTTCCGGTTGAATCTCTGCAATTGCCGAATTGGGGAATCTCAGACTTCGGTACATCGCATCGGCGTGCTGGCTTATATACCGCCCGACTCTCTTACGGCGCTTATCGAAACCGGCGACACCCTGCTATTTTCCGGAAGGTTGCAAGAACCCGACCCTGCCCTCAATCCAGGTTCTTTCGATTACGGCGCTTACTTGAAAAAGCAAGGTATTTTAGCCACCATTTATCTGGGCAATGGCTACTCCCATACGAGCGGTTCCGAAAGGGAGAATCCTAAATATTGGTTCAAAAGCATTCAACAAGGCGCCATAGCCATCTTTCGAGATTTAGGAATTTCGGGTGATGAGCTAGGCGTAGCTTCGGCATTGATATTAGGCGAGCGCAATCTACTCGAATCGCAAGTCCGCGATGCCTTCTCGGAAGCGGGAGTAGTGCATATTTTGGCAGTGAGTGGCCTACATGTGGGCTTGTTGTTTGTGGTGATCAGTTGGATAATTCAGCGCGTTTTACCCCAAGATCGCCGGGCATTGATTCGAGCGTTGTTGGCTATTTCTTTTTTGTGGATTTACGCAGGGATTACGGGTTTTTCACCATCGGTATTGCGCGCAGCCACCATGTTTTCATTTATCGCTATTGGCCGCACCCGAAATTCTTCTACCAGCATCTACAATATGATGGCCGCCAGCGCAATGATATTGGTGATTATCGAGCCCAATCTATTGGTAGAAGTGGGTTTCCAATTATCGTATTTGGCCGTTTTGGGAATATTGGTTCTTCACAAACCCATTTATAGCTTGTGCTCTTTTCGGCCTTGGTTGCTCGATAAGGCTTGGTCGCTCCTGGTGGTGAGCTTTACTGCACAACTGGCCACTTTTCCACTTACCACCTATTATTTTGGCCAATTTCCCACGTATTTTTTACTCGCCAATCTGGTTGTGATACCTGTGGCCACCGGAATTTTGTATGTGGGGCTCACCTTATTACTCCTGCACTGGATACCCTTTCTCAGCGCAGCTCTGGCTTGGGTTTTCGCTGTGTTATTGAAAACGCTGCTTTTCTTCGTTGCTCAAACCACTGTTTTACCCGGTTCGCGCATTACGGATCTTTACCTCGACAAAACGATGGTTATCCTGCTTTATGTCCTTATCATAGCCTTGATCGCAGCTTTTGCCTGGCCTCGAAAGCGCAATCTGCGATTGGCCGAAATCAGTTTTCTAGTGGTGGTGATCATCACTTGCTCCCGAAGTATAATGAGGCATCAACGGATGGAAACCTGGCTATTGGCCTCGCCAAAAGGAGCCGTGCCTATAATGCTCGATGGCTCTCATGCCTTTGTTGCGTTGCGCGATTCGGTGTTTCTAACAGATGTGGGAGTAAACCGCAGTATATCGGGGTTCTTCAGGGTCAATCAGGTGCGAAGCGTTGCATATCAATCGCTCCATACGCGGCAACCGAACGGATGGCTCCGCACGGAAGAAATCATTTATTCGCGCAAATCGGTGGTAGTGCTGGATCAGAATGCCGCAATGCTTCCCGAATATCAAAATCACGCTCAAATATTCGCCTTGGTTGGAAATGAAACTAACAGCTTTGAAGAATTGGATGCCACACTTGTGCTTGAACCCAACTTGAAATATTACAAACGCCTGAAGTGGGATGCAGTTATCGAGTCAAGCGAATTAACAGCTTGGGACATGAGTGCCCAAGGCGCAATACGCTTGGATTAGTGCTTATTGCTTAATTTTCTGAGCCTCTTCCGCGGAGATAACTTGTCCGTTGAATTCGCCAACCACAAAGGCGTCAATAAGCCCACTGTTGCGGAGATTCGCCAAGGCGGTATTGGCTTCGGATGCCGAGCTATAACTACCCGAAATATACCGAGTCGTTCCACCTTCGCCGCGCACGGGTCGCACGCTGCCAAGGGTTAGGTATTTGCCCAAAACATCTGCCGGCACTCTGCCTTGGAAAGAACCAACTTGTATGGAAAACTTCACCAAACTCTTATCAATAGCTCCAGGTTCCGTGGCTTTCAGCGATTCATCGGCGCCGGTAACACGCGCCCCTGCTTCGCTCAATTTAATGCGCTGGCCGCCGCGATAGGCCGTGACGAATGCCCCTTCTGATCCTTTGAGTAATAGATCAATTTTATGCTCCGCAGCCGATTGAATATCGCCGAATGAACCCGACACATAGCGCGTTACGCCATCATTCCCTTCTACGATCAAAAGATCGGGCACTTCGCTAAACACATTTTGAGAGAGGCGATAACGGTAAGCACCTATTTGAACCCGGAAAGTAACTTCGTTTGCATCGGTTACGGTGTTCGTCCGATTGCGCTCTGCTTCCGCTAATGTGGCCGCATCAACGTCCTGCTGATTGCCAAATTCGGTATAGATCATTTTGGTTTGAAGCCCAAGTTCTTTTAGCTGTGCATCGCGGTTTACGGCATCGTTTAGATCTGCGATCGTACCTACAAAATATACCATCTCCCCGTCTTTTTCTACCGCTCTTATGTCCTTTATGGACAATATGCGGCTTACGTCGGAAGTTTGTAAATTGCCCGTTTCGAGGACCTGAATAATATAGCCTTTTTGGCCTTCCGCTTCACGTCTTCGTTTCCGCGCAACGTCGGCTGTGGACAAGGATGATTTGTCGAAATTCATTTTACCGCCACTCATGTAGAGCGCGTATTGTGCTTCAATGTCTGCTTCGGTTAGGGCTACTCCTTCGAAGTTTACAGGTGCACCTGCGGGCGTATTTATTTCCTTGTCCTGGTAATCGGCTACACCGTCTCCGTCGGTGTCAAGGGGGCATCCATATTTGCCAATCGGCACTCCGGCTGGGGTGAACGGGCATTGGTCAATAATATCGGCCACGCCATCAGCGTCTTCGTCGGCATAGTCAAGTGCCAACAAATCATCGTTCGATAATTCGTCCGTTTCTGTCTTTTTGCGTCTAGCGTGCTGCAAATTGTACGATAATCCAATACTCGAATATAGAAGGTGGTCATTCCCCTTTCTACCTTCATCGCCGGGAAGGGCGATGTTGTCAATATTGTCGGTAAAGGTGAAATGATATTCTGCACCCATCCGAACTGTAAAAGATGGGCTGATGGCCAAATTTGCTCCTATACCTAGTGGTACGCTGAAAGATCGGAGTGCATAGTCGCGCTCACGGTCACTTTCTAATCGAAGGTCGGTTTCGAAGGTATAATCTCTTCGCAACATGATAGCATCAGCGGCATTGGGATCGCTTTCTGGTAGGCTGCGTATCGAGCCATCGTTCCAGTAATTATACCTTCGACCTTCCGCGTCGTAATGATCGCCTTTCGGATTGAATTCAAAGGTAGAAACCCCTAAACTCAAGTAAGGGGTGATGTTGCGCTGTACGGGTAGCAATGCATTGAAGTTGTATGAAAGGGATAACCCACCCATTCGTACCGAATTTTGAAGATTTGCTTCATCGCCCACGACGCGCTCATTTGCTCGGATGGTACCGAAAAGGGCGAAGATGTTTAGATCAAAAGATTTTGAGATGGGGTTGATTAAAGCCGCGCGGTAACCCCAACTGAGCTCGGCACTTTGGCCAATTCCATTGGGAAGCATACCGATATCCCCGTAAAAAGACAGCGCTCCTAAACCCAATTCCAATCGCGGTCGGGGTAGGAGCGAATTAGAAATCACAGTAGAGTCTTGCGGGGCTTGCGCCAATAGTTCGGTCGATACAGAACACAGCAAAGCCAAGGATAAAACAAATGAGCGACTGTAGTTTGGAGTTTTCACGTGCGTGGTTTACGGTCGCTCAGGCCTTTATGTTGCAGGCCTTTCGGGGCTTGTGTTTTTTATTGAAACCATTTCTGATTGGTAACCATCAAAGCTTCTTGCACCGTAATCCGCTCGCCATCGTTGTAAGCGGTAACAAAAGGGCCTTTGAACTTGGCATATTTCTCAGTAATGCGCACGCGAGCGTCGCGCGCTGATTTGTACACCTGGTGATAACCGGTGGTGTATTTCAGCAATCCACTTTGGGTTTCAAGCTTCAGGTCTTCGCTGAAAAAATAGAGTTTAGCAAACTGATCGCGATTTAGATTATTTGGCCCCGCGGCAATTTGAACACGATAAAATACTCCTTTTTCGGGTTGGGGTACATTCACAATGTTGCCATCGGTGTTTGATTTAGCCGAAGCAGTAGCATCTACCGGTGCGGCGGCTGCAATCGGTACTACTTTTGGAGTAGGGGCGGGGGTTGGTTTTGGAGTTACAACTGGCTTGGGCTTCGGCTCTGGTTTTGGAACTACAGTTGGAGCTGCAGTTGGCGCTTCGCTTTGCTTGGGAGTTTCGTCAGCTTTAGGCGTTGCTATTGGAGTAGTGCTCGGCTTTGGTTTCGGCGCGATGGGCAATATAACCAGCGGAGCTTCGATGGTTTCTTCCACCACAGATTCTTCCATCGCGATCTCTTCGGCTATTGTTTCGCTATCTTCCAGCGCTTCCGCAATGATACTTTTGGGTTGATCGGCGGTAAGTGCTTCCACGGTATCGCGCAGCGCTAAAGTAGGTTCAGCATAACTTTCGCCTATTTTGAGGGTAGCGGTTTTACCATCGTTGAGGTAGGCAAATGCTCCATCAATACTTGGCTGGGCGCCATCCATAGCCATTACGGGGAGCAATTTGTAAGATACCACTACTGTTTCCTTGTCGGGAAAATCATACCATATATACTTTACACTGTTGTCTTCGACCGAGAACACCGCATTGCTCGACTTCAGATCGATAGCGGTATAACCGTTCGGGATTTCTTCTTCCAATTTTGCAAAGCCTTCCAGTCCCGATTTGGCAATGCTCACGTCCACCCTCCATTGGTTAATGCCGGCGTTGGTTATCGTGCGCTTACCCGATACAGAGAATGGGACGGATTTGTCGATATCGGGAGCGGCGGCGACGGGCGCTTCAACTCCGCTGCCAAAGGAGACAAAATGGGTGGGTAAATCATAGTTTTTTCGCTCATTTTCGGAAACGTACGAAAACCGATTCTCCAATTTGGACGGTGCCGAAGCAGTGGGAGATGCCACCAGGCGGTACTTCAATTCAAATTTTTTAACCGCTGGCAAAGCCATCCAAATGAATTTCGCCTTTTGATCGTTGAAGGTGAAAGACGCTCCGGCGGTTTCGATGGCTTCTATACTCAGGCCAGGATCTACGGTAACCTGAAACTTGGCAAAACCAACAATCGACGATTTATCGATTTGGACTGTGACTACCTGCTCTTCGCCGGGTTTCAGCGCTTGGGGCGTATCGTGGGTTATGCTGACTTCGCTTTTTTGAAAAAACGCAAACAGGAATACCGCCAGTATATTTATAGCAACGATGATAGATTTGATCATAGCTCTTTATCCGGATTAAATAGATTACCCGCCAAACAAATCTATTGATAAGCCTATCAGTAAAGGAAGCTGTCTACCCTATTTGCAAACAGAAAAATGTTGAAAATCTGCGATGTGGCCCGATTGAAATCCCTAGAAATTGGGCTTCAGCATATATTTTCCGTAGAAACGGTCGATGTGCTCCACCGCTTCTTCGGGGGTGTCGACGAGTCTGAATAGGTTCAGGTCTTCCGCGTTTATGGAGCTGTATTGCTCTAAAAGCGTGCTTTTCACCCAATCGAGCAGCCCCGACCAATAGGCCCTTCCGTAAAGAATAATTGGAAAGCGACCGATCTTCCCTGTTTGGATCAAAGTGAGCGATTCGAATAGTTCGTCGAGCGTTCCAAATCCGCCCGGCATTACAATAAAGCCTTGCGAATACTTCACGAACATGACTTTCCTCACGAAGAAATAGTCAAATTCGATCAACTTGTCGTGGTCGATAAATGGGTTCCCCTTCTGCTCGAATGGCAGATCAATGTTCAGACCTACGCTTATACCGCCCCCCCGATTGGCGCCTCTATTGGCGGCTTCCATTATGCCAGGGCCGCCTCCGGTTATTACGCCATAGCCTACTTGGCTTAGCCGATAGGCGATCTCCTCTGCAGCGATATAGGAAGGGTGCTCGGGTAAGAAACGAGCCGACCCAAATATGGAAACACAGGGCTTGATGCGACTCAATTTTTCAAAACCTTCTACAAATTCTGACATGATTTTAAATATCGCCCAGCTGTCGTTGGTCTTGGTTTCGTTCCAACGTTTTGGCTTAAAAGCACGTTCAATGCGCTTTTCGTCTTCGTTTTCGATCATTTCAATTCGTCTTTTAAATAGATTGCCGTATAACCTTTACCCGAAGCTACTACTTTTTCGGGAGTGCCTTGCGCTACTACGTGGCCGCCGCCGCCGCCGCCTTCGGGCCCCATGTCTACGAGATAATCGGCTACTTTTATTACGTCCATGTTGTGCTCTACTACCAAAACGGTATTGCCTGCATCGACTAGTTTATTGAGTACTTCAATAAGGATTCGTACATCTTCGAAATGGAGACCTGTAGTAGGTTCGTCGAGAATGTAAAAGGTATTTCCAGTATCTCTTTTCGATAGCTCTGTAGCGAGTTTAACGCGCTGTGCCTCGCCACCCGACAAGGTGGTAGAAGGTTGCCCGAGGGTGATATAGCCGAGACCAACATCTGCCAAAGTTCGGAGTTTCTGGGCAATTCTCGGGTAGTCGTTGAAGAATTCGAGCGATCGCTCAATGGTCATATTGAGCACATCGCTGATGGAGTTGCCTTTGAGACGTACTTCGAGTGTTTCGCGGTTATAGCGTTTGCCTTGGCAGGTTTCGCACTCCACGTAAACATCGGGTAAAAAGTTCATTTCAATTACCTTCAAACCAGCTCCTTTGCAGGTTTCGCAGCGACCGCCTGATGTGTTGAACGAAAAACGACCGACTTGGTATGCTCTTATTTTTGCTTCCGGCAACTCGGCAAAGATGGTGCGGATATCGGTGAAAACGCCCGTATAAGTGGCTGGATTGCTGCGCGGTGTGCGGCCTATCGGTGCCTGGTCGATCTGGATGACCTTATCGATATGCTCGAGTCCGGTTACTTTTTCATAAGGCATCGGCTTCACCACGCCGTCGTACACGTGTGCATTGAGAATGGGGTAAAGCGTGTGGTGAATCAACGTTGATTTTCCACTTCCCGAAACTCCGGACACGCAGGTAAAAGTGCCAAGCGGAATTTGAATTTTTACATTTTTAAGATTGTTGCCCGAAGCCCCGGAAAGGCTGAGCTTTTTCCCATTTCCCTTTCTGCGTTTTTTAGGAACTGCTATTTGCCTTGTTCCCGAAAGGTATTGCGCGGTCATAGAATTTAACTCCAGCAGCTCGTCGGGTTTGCCTTCGCTAACTATTTCGCCTCCATGCGCCCCTGCTCCAGGGCCAATATCTATTACATAATCGGCGGCGAGTATCATGTCTTTGTCATGCTCCACCACTATTACGGAGTTTCCGATGTCGCGCAGGGCTTTCAGCGAATTAATGAGCTTGTGATTATCGCGCTGGTGCAAGCCAATACTTGGCTCATCGAGTATGTAAAGCACACCTACCAATTGAGCGCCGATCTGTGTGGCGAGCCTTATGCGCTGCGCTTCGCCTCCCGAGAGCGTTTTTGCGCTGCGATTTAGGCTGAGGTAATCCAAGCCCACATCGCGTAAAAAGAAGGCTCTGCTGCGAATTTCTTTCAGAATATCGCGCCCTATTTGGAGTTGGCGTTTGGTAAATTTTGATTCTAATTGTCCCGCCCACGCTGCAAACTTATCAATACCCAGCTCAGATGCTTCGGCTATATTTTTGCCGTCGATACGAAAGTACAAGGCTTCTTGACGAAGTCGTGCTCCATTGCACTTGGTGCAAACTACTTGATTCATGAAGCTGCGCGCCCATCGCTGTATCGGCACACTGGCATTTTCATCCGCTTGGCGTTCGATAAATGCAGCTATTCCTTCAAATTGAGCGCTATACTCGCTTTGGCCTTCGGCGCTCGATACCCGAACCGTTTCGTCGGTACCGTTGAGTAGCTTATCGATAAGTTCATCGTCAATTTCGCTTACGGGCGTGTCGAGCGAGAAGTCGTACTTCGAGAGCAGGGCTTCAATCTTTCGAAAGATCCACGTATTCTTGTACGTTCCCAAGGGGACGAGCGCACCTTTCCGAATGCTTTTCTTCTCGTCGGGTAAGAGTTTATCTCGGTCTATTTCAGTAATAGTGCCTATGCCATTGCACTTCGAGCACACTCCGTAGGGCGAGTTGAAGGAGAATAAATTGGGTTCGGGTTGCGGATATGCAATGCCCGTAGTGGGGCACATTAAGTCGCGGCTGTAATGCTTCACTTCATCGCTATCGAGATCGGCTACCATAATGGCGCCTTTCCCCATGTTCATGGCGCTGGTAAGGCTATTGCGCAAGCGCTCCATATCATCGCGCCGCACTTCCATTCGATCAATCACCAATTCGATATCGTGAATTTTATAGCGATCGAGCTTCATTCCTGCGCGCAATTCTTCGAAAACGCCGTCAATACGGGCGCGTACAAAGCCCTGCTTCATCACCTGGTCAAAAAGCTCGCGGTAATGCCCTTTTCGTCCGCGGATGAGCGGAGCTAAAATAGCGATTCTCTTGCCTTCATTGCGCTGCAGGACGAGTTCTACGATTTGATCTTCGCTGTACTGCACCATGCGCTCGCCAGTGGCGTAGCTGTATGCATCGCCCACACGGGCGTAAAGCAAGCGGAGGAAGTCGTAAATCTCGGTGATGGTGCCTACGGTAGAGCGCGGGCTTCGGCTTATTGTTTTCTGCTCAATGCTTATTACGGGGCTCAGTCCGGAGATATGATCCACATCGGGACGCTCCAAATTGCCCATAAACTGGCGCGCGTAAGCCGAGAAGGTTTCCATATACCGCCGCTGGCCTTCCGCATAAATCGTATCGAATGCGAGTGAAGATTTACCGCTACCGCTCAACCCGGTTATCACCACCAGCTCATCGCGCGGAATGGAGATATCAATATTTTTAAGGTTGTGCACCCGCGCTCCTTGTACTATGAGCTGGGTGTCTTCGGCAATAACTACTTCTGTTTGCAAGATTATTCAACTAGGATGGAACCCTGAGATAACGTGTCGAGCGGGGGTAATTGTTTAACTTCCAATTCGTAAGGTATCAAGCCCTGGGCGGTATCGAGTGGTAAATGAAAAACGTAGGATTTGTTGGTTGGATTTGTGAGAAAAGACTCGCGCAGCCAAGGGTTTAAGATTTTCAAAATCTTATAATTATAGCCTTTTTCGATCGAGAAAATCGCAAGATCGGTTACGGCGGTATCTACTTTCAGCGATCGAACCCGGTAGGCCGGATAAAGGTCCTGCGGACGGAAATGAAAGCCGTACTGGGCAGGTTTGCTGATTAATTCTTTTACGGCCAAAATACGGTACACGTATCGGCCGGTTTCTTCATTGAGCAAAAGGTCGTAGTAATTATTGGCTTGCTGGCGCGTGGTTTGACGAGCCAAACCGTTCATACCCATGTTATAAGAGGCGGCAGCTGTAGTCCAGTTCCCATACTTTCGGTGCGCTTCTTTCAGGTATTTACATGCGGCGAGCGTAGATTTTTCTACGTGATAGCGTTCGTCAACTTCGTCGTTTATTTCCAAGCCATATTCTCTTCCGGTC
>Ga0105045_10004818_pt1 | contig 11785 bp, 8 predicted proteins | sample MAT02_FD_78089 | JGI IMG/M metagenome (GOLD analysis project Ga0105045, IMG submission 78089) | Freshwater microbial communities from Lake Fryxell liftoff mats and glacier meltwater in Antarctica - MAT-02 (megahit assembly) | ecosystem: Environmental > Aquatic > Freshwater > Ice > Liftoff... | reverse complement strand
GGGTGAGGCCTTGGCAAGTGGCCCGGGAAGCGGGCAATTGGTATCGCTAGTGAAGCATGTGCTAGAGAGTCCAGGTGCACTCATTGCCTCCAGCATCGTCATGGCAGTCCTCATGCTTTCCGAAATCCCCCTCCCCTCCCTCAAATTCCAGCACTTCAAGTGGCGGGGCAATGAGGTCATCTATCTATTGCTGGGCATCGGGGCGGTGCTGGTGGTGCTGTACGGCATGCTGGCAGTTCCGCTGATCCTGGTGTTGTACGTGCTTAGTCCGCTATGGGGTAAGCTGTTCCCGAAGGCGGTGTGATCAGGTTGGGCTGGGTGTTTGTTAATGCGCAGGTGTCAGATCGACGCGGCGCCCCGAAATGCATCGGAGCGACACTGCCGGCGCGTGATCCTGCGTTGCCGCATCCCGACCGGGAATTCTACGTTGCGCATTCATAATACTCTGCGACCTTTGCACCTCCGCACACTGCGTTGACCCAGCTACCATGAAGAACTTCCGCGCTTCCATTGATGTAATGCCCCACGACAACCTGCTGGACCCGCAAGGCAAAGCCGTTACCGGCGCCATGGGTAATATTGGCCTGTCCGAGATATCCGCTGTGCGCATCGGCAAGCATATCACCCTGCACGTGGAAGCCAAGGACAAGAAGACCGCCGAAGCCAAGGTGGACGAGGCCTGCAAGAAGCTGCTGGCGAACCAGGTGATGGAGAAATACGCGTTCTCGATCGAAGAGATGGCGAATTAGCGATCAGCAATTCCTGAAGGATCGCTGATTGCTGCCCCCCTACACCGGCACTTTCCGCCGCAGCACGAAACTCCTACCGAGGTATTTCTCGCGCACCTCAGCATCGCCGGCCAGTTCTTCCGCTGTGCCTTGCTTCAGGATGCTGCCTTCGTAAAGTAGGTAAGCACGATCGGTAATGCTCAGTGTCTCTTGCACGTTGTGGTCGGTGATCAGGATCCCGATGTTCTTCTCCTTCAGCTTGGCTACAATGCCTTGGATGTCCTCTACGGCGATAGGGTCCACACCGGCGAATGGTTCATCGAGTAGGATGAAGCGCGGTTCGATCGCCAGGGCCCGTGCGATCTCGGTGCGGCGGCGTTCCCCTCCGCTAAGCACATCGCCCATGTTCTTGCGCACATGCTGCAGGCCGAATTCATCCAGCAGGCTTTCGAGTTTGTCGGATCGCTCGGCCTTGGTCTTGCTGGTCATCTCCAAGATCGCGCGGATATTGTCCTCTACGGTAAGCTTGCGGAACACGCTGGCCTCCTGCGGCAGGTAGCCAATGCCCCGTTGCGCCCGCTTGTACATGGCCAGGTCGGTGATGTCCTCCTGGTCCAAGTAGATGTGCCCTTCGTTCGGCTTTACCAGACCCACGATCATGTAGAAACTCGTGGTCTTGCCCGCACCATTGGGTCCCAGCAGGCCCACGATCTCCCCTTCGCGCACCTGCACGCTCACGCCCTTCACCACGGTGCGGCCTTTGTAGCGCTTTACGATGTTGTCTGCCCTTAGCACGCGATCAGAAGTTGATGTTGAGCATCAATCGGAGGTTCCATTTCCGTGTGTTCAGATGATCCAGATAGGTCAAGCGCCGTAATACGTCCACCCGAAGGATCTTGAAGATGTTCTCCACCCCGAACGAGGCTTCCATGAAGGGACCACGGGATAGGTCGAACATGAATGGCAGCAGCTCCATTTCATTGCGGTTCTTCTCCTGCAAGCTACCAACGGCCATTTTGAAGCCAAGCACCTCGCGCCACTTCAAGCGCCGGAAAAGCGGGATACGATTCAGCAGGGCACCATCCATGTGTTGTTCGAGGAACAAGGTCGCACTTTGGTCATTGATGAACTCGAAAAAATTCATGGTGTTGAAGGCGAGCTCGTCGAAGTAGAAGGTCTCGTTACCCGCATTGATAAGCAGCAAAGGGTATGGCAAGGTGCCCCAGAGCTTGGCACCCGTTACCGTATACCGCATGTAACCCAGCGGCCCCATTGGTATGCGCTGCTGAACACGGACAATGGTCTTGGTGAATGCATAATTGCTGCGCAGCACGCCCTTCAGGCCTTGGGCCAGATGTACCTCCACCACCGGATAGCGCGTCCCCAGACTAACACGGGTGAAGTCACCGCTAACGTACTTCTCTTTGAAGGCGAAGCGGGTGTTCAAGATGATATCCGCTGTGGTTATGCTGTTGATGATCTCCGGCTCGGGCGCCTCGTTCAAGCGTATGTATTGCAAGCTACCGCGAGGGAATAGCGTGCGGTGCCGCAGCATGAACATGTTGCTGAAACCGGTGAACCAATCGCGTTCCAAATACCCAAGGAACTCATCCACCATGGTGAGCTTGTCGTTGGGTGTGTTGCGGAAGGCACTAGATAGGATGTTGTCTTCCCGGAATGCGCCGGAACTCTGGCCCAACTGCTCAATATCGCGCTTCACATAGAGGCCACCGATCAAGCGCGGTACCCGGGTTATAAAGGCCTTTCCTCCGAAGCCGAACTTCACTTCGGTATCCTTGGTGCCGTAGGCGAGGTAACCCTCAAGTTCCTTGTTGCGGCTCCACTGCGTGCTGGTGCGGGTACCAACGCGGAAGCGGTTGCCTTCCACCTTGTTGAAGCTGTAGATGGTGAAATATGGCCCCAGTTCGAAATTGCCCAAGGGGTAATATCCTGTGACCACCGCGTTCACGATATCGATGTAGGTGCGGAATCGGGGAATGGTCTTCATCGTATCCACCATGTGGTAGATCGCGGTCTCCTTGGCCGTTAGTGGCACATGGCGGTTGGTGACCCAATAATCAGTTCCCACGCTCAAGGGATCTATGGCCAACACCACCTCTTCCGCACCGGCATAGAACACATCTTCCTTGGGTTCATTCACGACGAAGTTCTGATAGCTGGCCGTGCGTCTTCCATACAGTCCTTGGACCGCAGTCTTGTTCTCTTTGCCCTTATCGCGCACCACGTTCAGGTCCACCACCAGTCCATCGCGCACCAGCATCCAGACTTCGTTCTGCACCTGATCGTACTCCTGCCTCACACTGAATGCTTGCACGAAATTGAGGTTGGCCCCTTCGTGGATGCCAGCTTCGATGCGGCGTACGGCGTAGGTGGTATCGTTGATCCACATTTCGCCCTTGAAGGCCAGTTCCTGAACTCGCTTGGGCGTGAACTCCAACTTGTAGCACCAGTATTTGTCGATAAAGGCGCTATCCGTGAGGTAGTAGTCGTAGTAGCCCTTGCCTCCATCGGCAATGGGACTCACGAAGTTCTTCCCGAAGATCACCAAGAAGTTATCGTAGATGTTCACGTTCTGGTACATGTCGCCCATGAACGATGAAATGCTTTCGTTCTCCACGCCGCTGACCTTGGTGCCCCGGATCAGCTCCTTTCTACTGCGTGGCTGCTGCCGGTAGTACACCTCTGAGAGGGTCTCCGTCATGAAGATGGGCAGGTAGGGTTTGCCATCCGTGCTATCGATGTTGTCGAAAATGAAGGCGAAGGGTTTGAACAGCTTTTTCTGGGTGAACTCCTCTGTGATGTTGTTGAGGTCGAACTCCACCTTGTTGTATGCGTCGTACTGGTAGGCGCTGAGCTTCTCACGGTTGTTGGCCGGTTTGTGGCGGATCACTCGGCGCAGGATCTCGAACGCCGGATTTTCATCGCTTGGCTTGATGATGACCTCGCCCAACATCACGCTGCTCGGTTCCAACGCGATGTCGATCACCTGTGTACGGTCCTTCTTTACCGGGAAAACCCGTGTGGTGTAGCCCACTGACGAGGCCTGAATGGAATCCGTGGCGTAGTAGGTATCGAAGCTGTACTTGCCATCAAAGTCCGTGGTGGTCCCAATGCGGCTGTTGATGAACGCGATGTTCACGAAGGGAAGTGCTTCGCCGGTCTTGGCGTCGGACACTCGGCCCGTGACCTTGGTGGTCTGCGCCACTACCAAGCTGGGTAGCATGAGAAAAAGGACCGTAGCTACTCTACGCGCTATGCCCGCCAATGCCACCATCAGGAAGCAGCAAGTGCTGTTGGTGTCTTGCGCACCTGCTCCATACGGCGCAAGGTGCGCGCTGAAAGCAGTATGCTGCCTTCGTAGAGCAACATCAATGGGCCTGAAACGATAAGCTGGCTGACCACATCGGGCGGGGTGATGATGGCCGATAGAATGAGTACGATGACGAACGCGTGCTTGCGGTAAGTACGCATGAATGCTGGCGTGACCAACCCGGCACGGGTAAGGAACAGCACCACCATGGGCAATTCGAAAAGGATGCCTGTCCACAGCGTAACGGACGTTACCATGGCGATGTAGCTGTCGAGCGCCACCGCATTCCGGACCGATTCGCTGACCTGATAGCCGCCAAAGAACTGGATGCTTAGCGGAGCCAACATGAAATAACCGAAAGCTACCCCGATCAAGAAGAGGATGGACGCGAAGGCCACAATGCCACGCAAGGGTTTGCGCTCAGTAGGATGAAGGCCCGGGGCCACGAAGCGCCAGATCTCCCAAAGCACAAAGGGGAATGCCACGACGAACCCAACGATGAACGAAACGACCAAGTGTGTGAAGAACTGGCCACTCATGCTGATGTTCTGCAAGGAGAACTCCAGCGAGCTTGCGCATAAGGCGTCGCCTATACCTATGCGCTGACCCAGCGCACAAAAAGCCCGGTACGTGATGAAGGAGGCCTCCTTGGGGGCCAGCACGATACGGTCGAACACGAAGTCCTTGGCAATGAAGGCCACCGCCATGCAGATCATGATCGCAATAGCCGACCGCACCAAGGTCCACCGGAGTTCTTCCAGGTGCTCCAGAAAGGTCATTTCCTGTGCGGGTGGTGGGGCTGCCAACGGGGGGAAGGATGGGGCCCCGCATCAGGAACAATGGCCTGATACCTAGGGCAGGGCCAAAGATAGGTCGAGGGCTATGGGCGTCATGGATGCACAAGGACCAGTTTTCAACGGCAATACCCTGTACTAAGCAGGCCGGCAGCGCGTTCGGGCAGAACATCGCGGAACACTGCTTCCGGTTGGTCGCGATACCCTATCTTTAAGCGTTGAAACCAGTCCGCCGATCCGGTCGGCAAAAGACAAGAAATGACAGTAGTAGATCTTACACCCCGGGAAGCGCTTGAGCAATTCTTCGGGTTCGACCAGTTCAAAGGAGAACAGGAATCCATCATCCAGAGTGTTCTGGACCAGAAGAACACCTTCGTGATCATGCCCACGGGCGGCGGCAAAAGCCTCTGCTACCAGTTGCCCGCGCTCATGAGCGAAGGCACTGCGATCGTGGTAAGTCCCTTGATCGCCCTGATGAAGAACCAGGTGGATGCCATCCGGAGCTTCAGCGACAAGGACGGCGTGGCCCACTTCCTGAACAGCTCACTTACGCGCAGTGAAGCAATGCAGGTGCGCGCGGACATCAAGGAGGGACGGACCAAGATCCTCTATGTGGCGCCCGAATCGCTCACGAAGAAGGAGAATGTCGAGTTCCTCACGGACATCAAGATCAGCTTCTTCGCCATAGATGAGGCGCATTGCATCAGCGAATGGGGCCACGATTTCCGCCCAGAATACCGACGTCTGCGCACCATCTTCGACGAGATCCAACGCGTGCCGGTTATAGCCCTTACCGCCACTGCCACCGGCAAAGTGCAGGAGGACATCCTGAAGAACTTGGACATCCCGGATGCCGTGGTGTACAAGGACAGCTTCAACCGTGCGAACCTGTTCTATGAGATCCGCCCTAAGAAGGATGTGGGTCGCGAGATCATCCGCTACATCCGCCAGCACGAAGGACGCAGCGGGATCATCTATTGCCTAAGCCGCAAGAAGGTGGAAGAAATGGCTCAGATGCTGACCGTGAATGGGATCAAGGCCCTACCCTACCATGCCGGTATGGATGCCCACCAACGCGCGAGCCATCAGGACCAGTTCCTCATGGAAGATGTGGACGTGATCGTGGCCACCATCGCCTTTGGCATGGGCATCGACAAACCCGATGTACGCTTCGTGATCCACCACGACATCCCAAAGAGCCTGGAGAGCTACTATCAGGAAACGGGACGTGCCGGCCGCGATGGCGGCGAAGGGAAGTGCCTTGCCTTCTACAGCTACAAGGACATCGAGAAACTGGAGAAGTTCCTGCAAGGCAAACCCGTTGCAGAGCAGGAGATCGGCAAGCAGCTGCTGGCCGATACCGTGAGCTTCGCGGAGACCAGCATGTGTCGTCGCAAGTTCCTCTTGCACTACTTCGGCGAGGAGTACGACGACTCCAAGTGCGGCAACATGTGCGACAACTGCCTCAACCCACGCGAGCAGTTCGATGCACAGGAAGACCTAACAATGGTGCTGAAAGCGGTGAAGGAGAGCAAAGAGCGGCACCGCGCCAAGTTCATCTGCGACCTGGTCACCGGCACCGAGACCAGCGAGATCAAGAACTACAAGGGCGACAAGCTGAAGATCTACGGGGCTGGTTCGGAGAAGGACAACCACCATTGGATGGCCGTGGTGCGGCAGGCCAATGTGGGGGGCTTCGTACACAAGGACATCGAGACCTACGGCAACCTGAGCCTGACCGAAACCGGGAAGAAGTTCCTTGTCAAGCCGGTGCCCATCCGTTTTGTGAAGGAGCGCGACTACAGCGATTACGAAGGCGAGGATGAACCGGTGGCACGCGGAGGTTCTGCTGCGGACGAGCGCTTGATGAAGATGCTGAAGGACCTGCGCCAGCAGATGGCCAAAAAGCTGAACCTGCCGCCATACGTGCTCTTCCAAGATCCTTCTCTGGAAGAAATGACCGTGCGCTACCCGATCACCTTGGATGAAATGACCCAGGTGACCGGCGTAGGACCCGGCAAGGCGCAGAAATACGGCAAGCCTTTCTTGGAGCTCATCACCAAATATGTGGAAGAGAATGATGTGGAGCGGGCCGAGGAGGCTACCGTACGTTCTGTAGTGAACAAGAGCGGCCACAAGGTCCACATCATCCAGAACATCGATAAGCGCCTGCCCTTGGATGCGATCGCGAAGGCCCGCAACCTGAGCATGAACGACCTGCTCACTGAGTTAGAGACCATCGTGCAAAGCGGAACGAAGCTGGACATCATCTACCACCTGAACGACGTACTTGAACTCGATTCACAGCAGGAGATCATGGACTACTTCCGCGAGGCGGATACGGACGATATCGATGCCGCTTCGCAAGAGTTCGATGGCGACTTCAGCGATGAAGAACTGCGCATGGTACGGCTACGGTTCATGAGCGAAGTGGCGAACTAGTCCGACAGGTGTTTAGACTGTCGTCGGAGGGGCAGACATGTCTATTACACCTACCGAAGCAACATGGCACCCAACGACCTCACCCTTGTCGCCAAGCACGTCCTGAAACTGCTGGTTGAACGGCGCTACGATGAACTGGAGCAGGCTACCGGCGGCGTGCGCCTTTCCGCCGACGCCATGCTGGATGCCGTGGAGGACATAGGTGCAGCGCTGGTGATGCCGCCCCCGGCCGTTTGGAACAACCTTCAGGTAACGGCCGTGCGCAATTGGCCCGGCGCGTTCTCCATACACGTGGATCTGTACACCGCCAATGGGCGCTCCACGCACGTGGTGGAAATGACCGTACACGAGAAGAACGGCAGGCCGGTGATCGAGCTGGACGATATCGTGCAGCGGTGATCAGCGAAGCTCCGCCAATGCCCCCGCCACCATAAGCCCCGCCCCGATCACAAGGGCATCCTCGTCCACATCGAATTCAGCGCGATGCAGTCCGGACGTTGTTCCGGGTTTCGATGCATTGCCAGTACCCAAGCGGTAGAAACAACCCGGCATCACCTGCGTGTAGTGGGCGAAGTCCTCAGCGCCCATACGAATGGGCATTTCCACGATGTGCTCTGGCCCCAAGAAGGCTTCTGCGGTGGCACGCATACGCGCGGTGAGTTCGGGGTCGTTCTTTACCACAGGTGAGCCTTTCACGATCCTCAGAGTGAGCTGCCCTCCCAGTTCTTCCACCACCGCAGACGCATGTTCGGCAATGGCAAGGTGCAGAGTTTCGCGGGTGTGCTCGTTGAAAGTGCGCAAGGTGCCATCGATCTTCACCTCGTCCGGAATGATGTTGGTGGCACCATTGGCGATCACCTTGCCGAAGCTGATCACCATGGGCTCATAAGTTGGAGTTAGCGAGGCTGCCAGATCGTAAAGCGCGGGCAAGAGTTTGGCGGTAATGAGGATGGGATCCACCAAGGTGGGACGCACGGAGGCATGCCCGCCTTTGCCCTTCACTATAAGGTAGAGTTCATCCGCAGCGGCCATGAAGGGTCCACTGCGAAAGCCTACTTTGCCCGTGGCCAGTTCCGGGGTCACATGCTGGCCGAGTATACCAGCCGGCCGTGGATCATTCAGGGCACCTTCATTCAGCAACAGCGAAGCGCCGCCCGGTTCCTTTTCTTCGCCGGGTTGAAATACGAGCATCACAGTGCCCGACCATTCCTTCCGCAAGCGATGCAGCGCAAGTCCAGCACCCAGCACCATGGCCGTATGTGCATCATGACCGCAGGCATGCATCACACCGGGATTGGTGGAGCAATAGCCCTCCTTCCCCACTTCTGTAATGGGCAGTGCATCTAGATCTGCGCGCAACGCAAAACAGCGCTCCGAGGGTGCTGCTTCGCCGTGCACCAAGGCGATAACGCCGGTACCAGGCAGGTCCGAACGTAGCTTGCCAACGCCCTCGCGCACCGCAATCCCTTCCTGCTTCAGCAGAGTAGCAACGAACGCAGCCGTGTTGTGTTCCCGAAAAGACAATTCGGGGTTCGCATGCAGATGCCTGCGCCACCGCACCATGTCGGCGTGCAATTCCGAAACCGCTTGTTTGATGCGACCGATCACTTGCCGAAGATGAGTTTGAAGGAGGCCACGAGCATGAGTACGCCAAAGATCTTTTGCACCGTGGCCATGGGCAGGGCGAGCGACCATTTGCTGCCGAAATATCCGCCGACAAAAAAGGCCAGGGCGATCACAAGCACCACCTTCGGGTCTATCATTCCGGCCCGGTAGTAGTTGCGCGCAGCCAAGAAGACCACCGGGAACATGATCACGGCCAAGCTGGTGCCTTGGGCTTGGTGCTGCGAATAGCCCAGCAGCCAGACCATGGCCGGCACCATGATGATGCCTCCGCCAACACCCACAAAGCCACTGATGACCCCTGCAAGGATACCCACAACGATCAGCAACCCAATGGTCTGCATATCGAACGTCATCAGATATCCAGATTCAGTGAGAAGTAGAACACCCGTGGCTGTACCACACCATCGTCGATGCCCCAGGCCCAGTCGGCACGCACGAAGTAGCCCAGCAAGCGGGTGCGCATGCCAAAGCCATAGCCTGCCACGATGGGTTCGCGTTGGCTGTTGAGGGTGATCGTGAGCGGATTGCGGAATATCGTGACCTGGTTGAAGGAGTTGTCCATGGAATACGGGTTGGGACCTGTCCAAGCCGTACCGATATCGCCGAATGCGGTAAGCTGGAAATGGTTCAGGAGGTCGGAGCGGATGGGCCTGCTGGCCAGGTAGCGGAAGATGGGCAAGCGGAACTCTGAGTTGTACACCGCGAAGCTGCTGCCATTGCGGGCGTTGTAGAAGAAACCGCGCATGGGCACACCCATGGTCTGGAAGGCGTAGTTCTGCGAAAAATCGATGGGTATGCTGTCGTCGGACTTTGCAAAAAGCCAGTTGTCCACGCCACCCAGAAAGTGGATGATCTTGCGGCTACCCATGGACATACTGCCTGCGAAGCGGTTCACCCAGATCAGCTCGCGGTGTACTTTCAAGGAATTCCTCAAGTCAAGGCCGATCACCTGCATGTCGCTGTTCCGCTGGTCGGGCTGCTGGTAGAATTCAGCGAAGGCCTTGAGCTTCCAACCCGTCCACAGGTTCAAACCACGTGGCAGGGAGCTGTCGTAGATGTACTCCAACTTGGCCCCGGTGAGGTTGTCGCGGAAGTTGCTTGCTGTAAGGCTGAGCGGATCGATGGCTTGCAGTACGAACCGGTCGTGGCGGTACATCACCGATGCGCGGATACTCGCCAACTCGCTGAAGGGCCAGCTGATCTGGTACCGGAAGTTGTGCGTGTGTACCTTCTGGACCGTTGTCGGTGTAAGCGACTGGTAGGACTGACGCTGGAAGGTGATGCGTTTGTCCAAGCGGCTCTTCACGTTCACGTAAGAGAGCATGTAGTCGTTGTTGTTCAGATTCAGCGCCAAGCGGAAACCGCCCACGACGCGGTGGTCCTCGAACAGGTCGCTGATGCCCATGCGCGTAAGTGCGCTGAGGCCAGGGTTGAGCGAACCCGCGCCGTTGAAGGTCTGGTAGAACTGGTCCGAAAAGCTGTTGTCCACCTGCGTCACCACCTGATCGATGGTGAAGTTGAGGTTGTAGTTGCGCTGTTCTGGAAAGATGTACTGCTTGTTAGCCGTGGTGTCAACTGACGCGCTTGGTGACAGCACCGAACGGCGACTGGTGCTGCGCTTCATGTCGGCAGGTGTGCCGGTGCCTGGTGGATCGTCGAGGAAGACATAGTTGCGCACATCAATGGCTTCGCTGCCCTTGGGCCTGGGCACCTGGGGATCCACCTTCACCACAGGGCTCATGTCGTCAATGCCTCCATCGCCCTCGGAACCGGGCCCATCAACTCCAGCTCCTGGACCATCCCCACCCTTGAATGCCGTTCGTCCATCTCCCGTTCGTCCGGAATAGAAGAGGTACTTGCCCTTGTTGAATTGCAGTTGTGTGTAGCGCCCTCGCATCGCATTCACATCCTGCTCCAGGATCGAACGTTTCAAGCGGGTAAGCTGCTCTTCCACCGTGAAATACCGGTAGTGTACCGTGGTATCGATGTGGCTCACGGTGCTGTCGTAGCGCACGAGATAGCGGTTCATCAAGCCATCCGCATCGCTTAGGAAGGAGTAGTTCGAACTGTCGTATTGCGTCGGCTGGCGTTCGTTCACATCCGGGGTCTGTGTAAGGCGAACAAGCAAGGGCGAGCGCGAACCCAGATCGTACAGGAACAGGTCCTTGGTGCCATTCACCAAGCGTACATCGGCATTGGCTTTCAGGGTGTCGTTGGTCCTGTCACTACTGAAAATGATCCGTCGGCCATCATCCACGAAATTGGGGTCCAGATCATCGAACTGATCATCGGTCAACTGCTCTTGCCGGTTGCCGATCACGTAGTAGAGGTATAGATCCGTCCGCCCCTCCCGCACCGCGCTGAAGATCATGTTGCGGCCATCGGGTGAATACGCCATGCTCAGGATCTTCTTCAGCATGAATACCGACTTCTCCACGGTCTTGCGGTCATCGGTGGTGTAAGTGCGCAGAAAGAGCTGCCCCTTTCGCTCAAGTGCTATGGAAAGGGCCTTGCCCGATGGGTGCCAGGCCAGCACCGGATACGAATGGTCCACGATACGATCCAGCTTCTTCTCATACTTGAGGATGCGGCGCGTTTTGCCCGTGGCCGTCTCGTGCACCCACACCTTGTACTGGCCAAGCTCATTGCTTACCCAAGCCATGTAGCGGCCATCGCCACTTTGTTTGAACTGGCTGTAGATCCGGTTCTTCTTGGTGCGGATCTCCATGGGTTCCATGGGCACATCGGCGCGCACCCGGTCCTCATCCATGAACTTGTTCCGGTAATGGGCCATGCACTCCTGTGTCAGGGTCTTCAGCGAAACTCCCAGCACGAAGAGGAAACCGCTTTCGGCGTTCCTGCTC
>Ga0105045_10004816_pt1 | contig 11787 bp, 9 predicted proteins | sample MAT02_FD_78089 | JGI IMG/M metagenome (GOLD analysis project Ga0105045, IMG submission 78089) | Freshwater microbial communities from Lake Fryxell liftoff mats and glacier meltwater in Antarctica - MAT-02 (megahit assembly) | ecosystem: Environmental > Aquatic > Freshwater > Ice > Liftoff... | reverse complement strand
GATGAGTTCATGGTCGCCAATGTGCGTTATGCGGTGGGCGCTCCTGACACCCGCTCCAAACTCATTACAGAAGGGAAATTCAGCACGACGGGTATTCTGTTCGATGTCAACTCCGACAAAATCAAGCCCGAATCCTACGGCGTAATGAAAGACATTGCCGGGGTATTGACCGAAAACGCCGGGGTGCGCGTAAAAATCATTGGCCATACCGATTCCGACGGTGACGATGCCAAAAACCTTGACCTGAGCAAACGCCGGGCGGCCTCCGTCAAAGCTACCTTAGCCAGTGAGTTTGGCATTGCAGCAGCCCGCCTTGATACCGACGGTAAGGGCGAAACGGCACCCGCAGTACCCAACACCACGCCCGAAGGCAAAGCCAACAACCGGCGCGTTGAATTCATAAAACTGTAACTTCTAAAACCGTCAATTTCCCATGAAAACTCTATTTGCTTACCTTACCCTTCTGGGTTTGCTTTTTTGCTTTTCGGCGGCCACGCCCCCCGCCCAACCCTCTACCGATGTGTGGGTCAGTAAAGACCCGAATACCCGCTCTATTGTTAAAATGATGTTTTACAACAACCGGAGCCGGGTGCGGATTTTGGCCTCGTGTAGCCCTAACCCCTGCGACTGGGGTGTATTCTCGGTAAGAGACCTCGATCCCAGCGGAGCCAACTCCCCCAGCGAAGGCCATCCTTACGAAATTATTGTAAACCAGAACACTGCCCGGCGTGCCATTCGGCTTATAGAACGGGGCTACGACATGGGTATCACCATGCAGACTACCTTCAAAGACCGTCGGCCTGCCAATGAGACCGTGGGTGAACTGACTCGTCAGTTCTGACTTTGGGGAGACACTGGTTCGTCTCATTCGCGTCAGTAATTATGTAAAAACCATCTGGGCGAGTGAGACGGAAAACCTTCCGTCTCTACAACGAAAATCATGAAAAAACTCCTCTTCCTCCTCCTGCCCCTAACTGCCTTCGGCCAGAAGATTGCGGTGGAAACCAACATGCCGGGGCCAGCCGAAATTGTCCTGACCCGGCCCACGTTTTCGGCCAAACCGGAGCCGATTCCCGCCGAAAACGGTCTGTACCGCTTCACGCACTTTATGAGCGTATCGTGTAAAGATGCCACAACAGGGGAGACGGTTAAACTGGACCAGTATATCAACATCAACAACGGGGTGGTGGGCCTGTTCGGCGATGACATTGCGCGGGCCATGCCCGATGCCGTCAGTAGTGCCGAGGGGAAGCTTGATTTTTGGGCCATCCTGCCCAATATGACTCAGCGGATGTTTGTGGATGGTAAAGAGAGCGGCAAAGTACTGATGCAGATGACCGCCGGCGACGGGATGCAGACTACTACCATGGCCCGCTTCGATGCCTGGAACGAAGGCGAGATGTTCTGGAAAACGGCCAAAAAAACTTACGAAAGTAAAGCCCCCGACAAAACAACTGGCAAGCAGACCAGTATTGGCACCTACGCTATTTACGAGTTTAACGGGCCGGAGGGTAAGGCGTTCGTTTCGCTCAAAGACCTCGGCCCCGCAACGGGCCAGTACGCACCCCTTACCAACATCTACTCGGCTGTTGGCATGGGCGGGCAGGGGCTGATTCTGAACGACAAAACCAAACACATTCATCTGGTTTTTATCATTACCGACGCCACCCGGCAGAGCGGTTGCCAACTGCTGGTGTTCAAACCCAAACCCCGCCAGTTTTCGGGCGCGGGCTACAAAACGATGGGCGACATGATGATGCCCGGTCTGGCTCAAAGTCAGCGTGAACAGCAACAGGCCATGCAGCAGCAACAGGCCGACGATAATCAGGAAGAGGACGCGCAACTCCGGGCGTTGCTGGCCCAGAAGCGCAAACTTATGAATGAACTGCAACAGAAAGCCATGGACGGTATGGCCAATGCCGCTATGTTCAACGACGTAGCCGAAATAAGCCGCACCGCCAATAAAATGGCCGCTGAAACTGATAATGAGTATCGGTTGGCCAACATAGAACTAAGCATCGAGGAACGGCGGCTGCAAATCCAGCTCAACGATATGCAGGGGGAGGGAGCCGCTGAACAACGAGCCAGAATCCGCCGAAAAATGGCCGGTATTCCACGCCAACGAGACATTTACACCCGGCAACGCAGCGAACTCAACGCGCTGAAAAAGAAATACCCCAAACCTGAAGACGCTTATGATTATATGGAGAAAGCCGGTGCCGTAAAAGCCCGGTACATGATCGAATTAACCCAAAGCTGTCCCGAATAAGCCGATGAAAAAACTATCTACCCTGGCAGGGCTGCTGTTGTTACTGCTTTGTTCATTTCCTGTTCTGGCCCAGATTGGTATGGGGGGCATTCCGCACCCGTCGGCGGTGCTGGATCTGAAATCGTCAGCCAACGATAAGGCGTTTTACCCACCCCGGCTCACGACGGTTCAGCGGAAAGCCATTGCCCAGCCCCAGGCCGGTGCCTTTGTGTATGACACCGACAAAAGTGCCATGTTCCTCTACGATGGCCAGCGGTGGCTACCCCTCCTAACCGGCGACCCCAACACCGTACCGCTTAGTGTGCGGACCGCCAGCGACGGGTTTCAGGGCGATGCCCTCGGCACCAGTGTGGCTATTTCGGGAGACTATGCCGTGGTAGGTGCGCCTTTGAAACTCATTGGCGGTAACGGCCAGCGGGGTGCCGCCTATATTTTCAGGCGCACGGCCAACGGCTGGACCGAGCAAACCCGGCTCACGGCCAGTAACGGGACTTCGTTCGACAGTTTTGGGGCCAGCGTAGCTATCTCGGGCAATTCTGTAGTGGTGGGGGCACCGGCAAAAACAATCAGCGGAGCGTCCAGTCGCGGAGCCGCCTACACATTTTTCCGGTCGGGCGAGGTCTGGAATCAGGTGCAGCAGTTGAGCAGTACCGACCCGGCAGCATCCGATACCTTTGGATTCAGCGTAGCCATTTCGCCAACTTACGTAGTAGTGGGGGCTTCAAGAAAAACTATTGGCACCAACACCCGGCAGGGCGCGGTTTATGTTTTCTCGATTGCGGGTTCCTCAACGGCTGGTCCGGTCTGGAGTCAGGACCAGCGTCTGACCGCCACCGACGGGGCCACTACCGATGAGTTCGGGAGCAGCGTCGCTATTTCGGGTACGTCTATTCTGGTAGGTGCGCCCCGAAAAACCGTTCTCGGTAACGCCAACGAAGGAGCCGCTTATGTGTTTCTGCGCAGTACGTTTTCGGTCTGGATTCAGCAGATACGGTTAGTCACTGCCAATGCCGCGAATGCCTATTTTGGCACCGCCGTAGCTATTGCCGGCGACCGGGCCGTAGTGGGTGCCTATGGAAAAGCCATATCGGGCAATGCTGGCCAGGGGGTGGCTTACGTTTACTTGCGCACGAGCGGAAACTGGGCTGTAACCCACACGTTAGCTACCCCGGATAATGCCGCTGGTGATTCATTTGGATACAGTGTTGCCATTCAGGGCGATTATGTGTTGATTGGTGCCCCTAACCGGGACAACAACGGCACGAGCAATCAGGGAGCCGTGTATCTGTTTCAGTTCTCCAGGCCCGAAACCATTCGCCCTATTTTTACCGACACCAGCCTGGCGAATACCAATAACGGTAGAGCCGTTGCTCTCGACAATGGCCGCTACCTTGCGGGCGGGCCGGGGGCTGAGGACGGCCAGGGTAAAGTGAGTTTCGGCACACTTGACAATTAAATCTACTTCCTAAAAACAGTTCTATTTACCAAACCAGTAAAACCACTATCCCCGATGAAAACACTCTTCCTCATTCCTGCCCTCGCCCTGCTAATGGCCTGTGGCGGCAATACCAAAACCAGCTCTACCGACGCCAGCACCACTACGGCTTCCGTGGCTGACCTGTCTGAAGCCGAAAGCAGCGGCCCCGGCACGGGCAAATGCCTGCTCACGTACCAGACCAAAATGGACGAAGCCCTGCCCCTCGCCACCATCAAAAAACACTACACCGGCGACATGAGTAAGGCCGAACTCGACTACAGTAAATCGGAGAAATACCCGAACCGAGACACGTACAAGTACGAAATAGCAACGGGCAAAACGATTACCCGGGAGGTCATAGGTATGAAAGTAAACGTGCCAGAAACCTACGAAATCGGGCTGGAATGGATCGACAACATTGAGGAGAAATACCACCCTGATGCCAAAGCCCGCTTCCTGCAAATGTACCGCACGCCAACGCCCGAAGAACTCGCAAAAACGAAGGCATATTTGGACAAGCAATTGGGTGAAAAAATGGCCGAGAAAGGCATGACGTCCAGCGGTGAGAAAAAAGCCGGGAAGGACGTAGCGGGGGGTATTATGAACCGGAAAATCGAGTTTCAGCAGTTTTCGGGGCTGGGCGATGCCGCATCGTGGAGCGTGCCGGACAATGAACTACACGTACTGGCGGGCCGCACCGAGTTCCGCATCATTGCCAACGCCGGCCCCGACAATGCCGCCAATCTCGAATTAGCCAAAAAGCTGGCTGGCGAAGTTTTGGCTAAGTGTAAGTAAACCCCACACAATCTCATGAAAAAATCACTCCTGCTTCTACTCGTTCTGTTCCTGACCCAAACCACTCAGGCTCAGGACTGTGGCTCTTATTTTGTGTTTCGGAAAGGCCAGAAATTTGAACTGACCAGTTACGACAAAAAAGACAAGGTAGCCGCCCTGCTCAAATACGAAGTCCTTGATTACAAACCCGTCAACGGCGGCACATCACTGGTGTTCAACGTCGAAACCTATGACCCCAAAGGCACCCTCTTGGTTAAGGGACAGTCGGCGGGCAAGTGCGTCAACGGCAGTTACTACACCGACGTAACCAATGTCAGTTCGGCGATGGTCCCGAAAGCGGCCAACATGACCGTCAATATTTCGGGCGATCAGCTCGTGTACCCAACCCCGCTCAACCCCGGCGATAAACTCAAAGATGCTTCGTACAGCATAAAGTCGGGTATGCAGGGCGGCATGACGCTGATGACTCTCAATGTGAACATCGTTGACCGGAAAGTGGCGGGCATGGAAACCATTACGACGCCGGTTGGCTCGTTTGAGTGTACCAAAATTACCTACACCATGAACATGCGTTTTATGGGCAACCGCAGTGTGAACTGCGTAGAGTATCTGGCTAAAGGTGTGGGCGTGGTGAAGTCAGAGCAGACCGACGACAAAGGCCGCAAACAGTCGTCGATGATGCTGACCAAACTGGAAAAGTAGCCTGCCATGCGTATCCGAACCTTCCTCTTTTCATTGCTCGTCTGTTCAACTGCCGTTGCGCAAAAGCCCATAAAATTCAGTGAACAGTTGACATATTCGTACACTAAAAATGGCAAGTCTGCCGAAACGAGCGTATATCTGGACCGCAAAACCTCGACCTGGCTTTTTACGAACGATGACACCTTTGGCGGCACCGCCGGGGGCTTAGCGTTTGTGGTGGCTTACCCCAGCGGTACGTACCTGTTCTGCGGCACCGACGACGTTGGCATAAATTCCTGCCAGCGATACCGCACAAAAGCCGTTCCCGGACAGGTAACGAAAACGTTCGGCAAACCAACGGGCAAACGTAACGTCTTCGGCAAAAACAAGTACGGCTGGCCTACGCTAACGGGCGTAGAATATATCCTCGAATCCGGGCGCATGACCCAGCCGACGTACTTAGCCACGGTGCCGTTTAACCCGACTCCGTTGTATGCCTTCAACTCGTTGCTGGTGACGGAGTTTTACCTGCCCATTTTTCAGCACGTTAACTATGCCGAGGTTCTGCCGCGCAATCAGTTGGTTGTGTCGGAGCCAACGCCGGGCGGGGCAAAACTAATGTTTCTGTCACCCACCGAGTATTTTCTGGATCTACGCACCTACCGCATCTCTGACATAAAACACTAAACGCCCTGTGGCTATGCATCACCTGTTCCTTTTTCTTCTCGTCCTGACCGGTTCCGCACTGCGGGCGCAGGAACTGACCCCCGCCCAAAAAGCCGAACTTCAGGAAGCCGGACAACTGCTGAAACAGTATCAGGACCCGGTTTTTATGGGTAAACTGCTGGACGAACAGATCCGGGAAGCAAAGAAAAACGGGGCCACCCCCGCCCAGATTCGGGAACTGGAACAGGCCAAAATAGAGACCATCAACCAGCTCAAAGCCGATCTTGCCGAGGCCGACCGTCAGAAAAATCATCCCGCCAGCCCGCCCGAAAAAGACGAACCCGACCCCAACGAAACCATGCTGGCCGCGTTTAAAAAGCGCGTCAGTCAGCCTGATACCATGCCCGCATCGCTCATTTACGACGAGGAGCCGGGCCGCTATTCAGACTTGCCCGCGTCGTTCCGTTTTTATACCGAAAGCAAACTGTCGGCCAGTGAGTTTCCGGCGTTTATGCTCAAAAAATTTGGCGTTACCCTGCGCGAAACGGGCCGCTATGATTTTGGTGAGCAGCAAACCATCCGGTACCAGCAACTACACGAGGGCTACGTAATCAGGTTAGCTCAGTTCAGCATTGTGCTCGACAAAAACGGCCACGCAACCCGCGCCAACGGCGATTTATTTGCCATAAAAGCCACCGCCCCCCGCCTGAATACCGAAACGTTAGCGGCTGCCCTGCTGCCAAAACTTCGCACCGCCACCAAACAGCCCTCGCTGCCATTTGCGTCTGTCAGTACCGGGACGTCTGCTCTGCCCTACGCCCGTCCGGAACTGCTGGTCTGGGTGCTTCCTGTCCCGAAAACGACCAACACAGACAATGTAGCACTGGTGCTGACTCAGCCATTTACGGTAGTAGGGTCCGGGAGTAGTAAACGCTGGTATCTCAGTGCCAGTACTGGTGCCGTAATAGCCACCGAAGACCTGACTATTTCCTGCTTTAAGCTGCACGAAGGGCCATTCCCGGCAACGGTGCAAACGTTTCATCACGGTAAAAAGACTGTATTTCTTGCCGAAGACGTTGGCATGGGTAATACCCGTATCTTCCGAATGGCCGATAGTTCTGCCGTACCGACGGTGGCGGTCATACGCGGTATGAGCACGCCCACGCCTGACTACACCAAAGACTCGACGTTTACCGATCCCGCTCCCCGGCTTCGGGGCGACTGGGATATTCTCTATGGGTTTCGGACGGTGGCCGAGTACTTCAAAAAAATGGGTTTCAACAGCTACGATAATGCCGGATCGACCGTGCTGGCCACACCATACGCTCTGGAAAACACGGCGTGGGAGGAAGGAACGCAGCGTTTTTTGTATGGCATCAGGAACAAAAAGCCTATCACAACGCTACAGGTTCTGGCCCATGAGTTCACCCACGCTGTAAACACCTACGCCAACGGACTGCTCAAAACCGGCGAGCCGGGTGCTATAAACGAGTGCCTTGCCGACATGTTCAGTATCCTGGTAGAACACCAGACAATGGGCGGCAATTGGCTAATTGCCGAAGAAATAATACCCGGCGGTGAACGAAATATGGCCACCCCGTCGGCAATGGGCGATGCCGAGACCTACAACGAACCGCCCTGGGCAGCAACCGGAAACACAGACCCCGACCAGGGCGGCATCCATACTAACTCCGGGGTGGGCAACCGCTGGTTTTATCTGCTCGTAAAAGGCGGTAAAGGGAAAAACGCCCATAAACAGGAGTACGACGTAAAAACACCCATTGGCTATGACCGGGTTGCCCGGTTGCTGCTCCAAACCCTGCCCCGCCTGACTCCTGCTGCCACCTACGAAGATTTCTCCCGCGAAACCATTGCCACCGCCGAGCAACTCTTCGGCGAATGCACCGATTATACGCAGTCTGTTAGACAGGCCTGGTATGCCGTAGGTGTACTGGACGATCCGCCTGTATCCTGCAAACCGGTCTGGATTATGGAGATGGTCATGAAAGCGGGCAGCGAAAAGAGCCGCTCCATGCTTTACATTAAAGGAGACAGCATCGTATGGGTGTATAAAGACCCGGATAGCATCATGAAAATCTTTACCCGCCGAAGCAGTGCCTACATGACCTCGGTAGTGCAGGATGCCGACGGTCTGCATACGGCCAGTTTGCCCAAAGACTACATGAACAACTATTACCAGAAGGCCGAAGAGCTTATTCCGGTGCAGGAAGCTATGATGGCCGAGCAACTCCGGCAGGTACGGGCCACCATAAACAACCCCGCTGCCAATGCCGAAGACCGCGCCCAGGCCAGAGAAGCCGAAGCCCTGCTGGTGAACGGTCAGCGGGAAATTACGAAAGCCCGAGCCGAACTGAAAGCGGACCAGGCCGAACTGGCCCAGCCCGTCAAAGCGGTTTCAGAAGCCGCTTTCTGGCGTAATCAGGGCGGCAAACGTAAATTCGACAAGGCTTATATTAAAGCCACTACCAGATACGAGGGCAAGTACCTGACCCGGAAGTATGTGCTGAGTGAAGCCATGTCATGGTGGTCAACGCTGGACATACCCTTGCGGCTGTCGGATATTTGCCAGATTATTCCGCTGGGTCCGGCGTTGGCCATGCGGTCGTCGCCGATAGATTATATGATGCGCGGATTTCCGGTTCGCTACATGGATATGATGCAGATGCAGAATATTCGAGAAGCCGTCCCGATCAACTTCGACGCGCTGTTTTCAGAAGCCGCCGTGTTCAACTGATCTCTATCGCCTTAGCTGGGTTTTCGGTTAGTGTGCGGCTCTCCGTGCCGAGGTATCGGTGCTGATTGCGCCGGATTAGTCTGCCGCCCAGAGCAGTAGTGACTGTGGAGATGCCCACTACTACCGGCCAAAACTGCTGCATTGGGACCATGCGCGATAGCGTTTCGGCCCAGAAAGCCGCGTATAGCCCCACCACCGACCAGTTGATGAAGTAGTAGTGCCAGTACAGATAGTATTTAACGCGCTGCTTCAGCATGACCGGCACCATGCCACCCAGAATACAGACTGAGCTGAACACTGCCGCTACGTGAAACGGCCCGAACCGACCTGTTAGCTGGTAACTCATAAAGGCCGTTACCAGCGTCACAACCATACTGACCACATAGACGTAGCCAATGCGTTTGTGCCAGCACGACCCCTTACGGGTGGCATAAACAAGACTGCCGGCTACCACCGCCAGCATGGCAGCAAGAAAGTGAACAAGGCCGAGCGAATGCGTGATGAAAGCGAACATGGCAGAGGGGAGTTGATTGATATGACCAAAACTATGCCCGTCAGAATCCGAACCCGACTATATTCTGACCAACTACCCGCCACACCCGACCAACTGCCCACAGCCGCCGACGAATTATGGCTGGCCACGACTGACCGGCGTACCAGTCAGCCGTGGCCGGAAAATTACTTTGCCGGGGCCATAGCCGCTACATTGTCGATTTGAGCTGAAAAACCGTTGAGGGTGTTGGCTACGCGCTGGATTTGCTCACCAACTTCGTCCCATTTGCGTTCTTCGATGGCTTCACGAATACCGGGTAAAGTCTTTACGCCGTAGCCCGTATAAAAGCCCGGTGCGTAAATCTGGTGTTTGAACCACGACCGGCGCGGCAGGCCCTCGTCGCTGAGCAGATACCGCTCTGTCTGGTAAATAGTGCGATTCAGCGTTTCCAGTTGCGAAGACGGCAGTGAGGCCAGCCGGTTGCTGACGCCGTCGTAGGTCCGAACGCTCTTGTCGAGGGTAGTCAGGGCGTTTTCGAGCGGGGCGAAGTTCAGATGCGGCACGGCAGGCTGGACTTTTGGCGGCAGCATGGTTTCTGTCGGGTCAGCTACGAGGGCGTAGCGTTTTTCCTGAATGAGCTGGTTTTGCCGGTCGGTTTCAGTGCGCATGGTTTCGGCCAGTTTCTTCACCTCGCCCGCGTATTTCGTGACGGTATTAGCAAAACTCTGGAATGAAAACGGGAGCACATCGGCATCGGCTAAGCGCATCACGCAGCGGCCCATGACCTGCGCCAGCGCAATGCCATAGGCAAAGTCGGGGTCTTTGAAGCGGATGTAGTGGTCGTATGAATCGTAGATCGAGTGGTATTCGCCCCCATCGTCTTCGCCCCCGAACCCTACGTTCATGGATGCAATACCGGCGTGTTGCAAAAAGCTGGTGTAGTCAGAGCCGGACCCCAGCGGGTCAATGCGGAGGTCGGCGCGGTCGCGGGCTTCGGCGCGGTCCTCCGGCTTGCCGCTCACCAGCTGCAACGCCCGGCGCCGTTCCTGCACTGATACGCCCGTTTCGGGGTCTTTTACGTCGCGGGCTACTTCGTTGAAGAATTTTTCCAGCGTGTGCGACCCGCCCGCGTCCAGAAATCCGCGGGCGTTGCTATCGGTATTCAGGTACGCCACCACGTTGGTTTTGAGGAGCGTCTCGTTGGTTTCTACCCATTCGGTGGAGCCAAGCAGACCCGGTTCTTCGCCATCCCAGCCCGCAAAGACAATGGTACGTTTGGGTTTCCAACCCGTTTTGGCCAGTTCTGACAGGGCGCGGGCTTCTTCCAGTACGGCTACCATACCGCTGACGGGGTCGTTGGCTCCGTTAACCCAGGCATCGTGGTGATTGCCGCGCACAATCCACTGGTCGGGGTAGGTGCTACCCTTCATCACGGCAATGACGTTATAGACCGGCTCAACGGTCCAGTTGAATTCTAATTTCAGATGCACCTTTGCCGGGCCGGGACCAAGCCGGTACGAAATGGGTAACCCGCCCCGCCAGTTTGGCGGTGCCATCGGGCCACCGAGGGCCGACAGCAGTGGCAGGGCATCGGAATAGGAAATGGGCTGTACCGGAATTTTCATCACGGTTGGTGCCGCGCGGTAGTCGAGCCGTTTGGCGTCTTTGGTAGCTCCGTAGCCGGGCGTAAGTGGGTCGCCGGGTGCAACGGGCATATCCAGCACCGAGCCGCGTTGCACCATCGTTTCGTTCTTGAACGCGCCCTTCGGATAGGCATCGCCCTGCGCATAGCCATCGTCTTTGGGGTCGGAATAAATCAGGCAGCCAACGGCTCCGTGTTCGGCGGCTACCTTCGGCTTGATACCCCGCCACGAACCGCCGTATTTGGCAATCACGATTTTGCCTTTTACGTCGATGCCGCGCCGGTCCAGTTCCTCGTAATCGGCGGGAATGCCGTAGTTGACAAAGACCAGGTCTGCCGTTACGTCGCCATCGGCAGAGAACGCGTTGTAGGATGGCAACTGCTCGCGGGTTTGGGCCGCAACGGGGTCACTCTTTACGGGAGCTTCGGTTAGGCTGGCCTTGAAATTGGTTGGCGATACGAGTTCGAGCAGCCGAAGTTTGGGCGTCGGGAATAGCACAAACGAGGTGTCGATGCGGGTATCATATCCCCAGGATCTGAACAGCGAGACCATAAACTGCGCATTCTCACGGTCGTAGGGCGAGCCAACGTGGTGTGGACGGGCAGACAGCCGCTTCATCCAGTCGCGGAGGTTGGCGGGCTTGAGGTAGCTGTCAAACTGGCTTTCGCGTTTGTATTCGGTGGCAGCCTGCGCCGGGCCGAAACCCAGCAGCGGTGTTGAGGGTGTTGGCGGCTGCGCCGTAACGGGTGGGCTGACGAGCGTGGCAGTCAGTAGGGGAAGAATCAGGTAACGGTGGTGCATGAAGCAGTTGAGGTTAAGAAATGCAGTCCAATCTACAACAAAGCGTTCAGAGTTGATAAATCATTGACGCCAGCCAGAGCCGGAGTAACGGGATGCCTGGTAGCTGATCTTTTGCTGCCTGTGAGGTCAAAATAAGTCGGCAGGTTTGCGGAGATCATTTCCCGAAATGCCAGCGGCAGTGAATGAAAAGCTGGTATCCTGTTATTT
>Ga0105045_10004810_pt1 | contig 11791 bp, 12 predicted proteins | sample MAT02_FD_78089 | JGI IMG/M metagenome (GOLD analysis project Ga0105045, IMG submission 78089) | Freshwater microbial communities from Lake Fryxell liftoff mats and glacier meltwater in Antarctica - MAT-02 (megahit assembly) | ecosystem: Environmental > Aquatic > Freshwater > Ice > Liftoff... | reverse complement strand
TAAAAAACAGATAGAAATTAATAAAGAACTGATTTTAAGGGCACTTAAAAAATCAGATTCTACGTTATAAACATCTCAAAACAAACTTTGTCTGCCAAGTATCAATAGAATTTACAAAAAATGATGACTGGAATACAATTTGACGATTTTAAAATATGTGATTCATTAAAAATTGACGAACATCACAGACATGTAAGTTCAATATTAGCTAAAAATGAACCTGGCAAAGCTATTTCATCAAAAACAAGTGCAACAATTCAGTATGATTGGGCTAAAATTTTTAGATGTAGAAACATTACGGTTAAAAAAATCACCAGACTTCCTGAAAACAAAGCTCATTTTAGTTGAAAAGATGAGTTAATGAAATGGTTTACTTCAAAACAACGTAACGTTGATTTCGTAATCATAGACGATGATAAATCTTTAAATACTTTACCCAGTTTTTTTAAGTATAAATTAATCCAAACAAGCGGTACCGTTGGATGAACAGATTATTTGGCAGATGAAGCGTTAAATAAGATTGAGAAATTAAAACTCTCAGATCAATATTGCTCAACCTTAATTTTCATAAATCGAAATAACTGGTCGAATTTTGATTTGTGTTTGTCAATATAACTATTGGTATCATCCAATAATTTTTTCGCATTTTCACGACTTGCATCACTCAAATCATTAGAAGCCGTGATAATGTTGGGTTGAAAGCGGAAATAAATCAAGTTTTTATCTTGATCTGTCAAGGCTTCTAAAGCGTCATTTGTTTTATTTGATTCTAGCTCATAGACATCTTTTATCAGTGATTCCTCTACCCCTGTTCCTAAACTAATTAGGATAATCGGATCTTCTGGATAAAACATTCGGGCGTAATCATAGGCCATTTTCGCAGGATTTTTTGTTGCCAGAATTCCATCAGCTAATAACCGATGTCCCATTTTCAAAGGAGGAAAAACACCAGGAAACGCGCAGCAAGCAGACATCATTTTTGCAAGTGGCATTTCATTTAAATGGCTCATTGAATCATTAAAGAAATAGGGTTCATCTTCATTCAAATCGTACGAAAAGAACATAAAATGTTTGTCTAAATCACTCAGTTTTGTTGAACCGAAAAAATATTCCAACATAAAATTCAATGGATATTGAGAACTTGACGTTAAATGTTGCGGAGCCTTGGCAAAGAATTGTTCACCTCTTCGCAAATACACATTCATAATTTCTTTAGGAGCGTGTTTTGTTTCTCCAAACTCATTTTTCATCATGAGAGCACCTGAAATGATTGTTCCAGTGCTTGTCGCTGCGTAAACATCCACCCATGAAGATGGATCAATATCGGAATTGTATTCAGCAATCGTACTTTGAATATATTCAATAAGACGAAGAGGTAAAATTCCACGAATTCCGCCACCATCCATTGAAATAACTACTCTGTACCTGCACTGCATTCTGCAATTTACGAATAAAAGTGCAAAATATCAATTAAAAAACGTTAAATGAGCATACTGGACTTGCCAGTGATAATTTACATATAATTATCGAACCCTTAGACTTCTACCAGCTTGAAGAACGTTGTTTGGCTTAATTCCATTCATCTGGCAGAGTTTTGAAATAGAAACACGATTTCTGTTGGCAATTGCTGTTAAAGTGTCACCAGAACGAACCCTATAGTATTTTTTTGAGGAAGTAGTAACGCTTGCAACTTTTTGAACAACCGCAACATCATCACCATCTAATTCAATGACTTTAGCTCCTTTTTCGAAAAGCCCTCTATGTACAAACAAATTTTCGTCTTTGCATTTCTTATGCTCAAAATCTATAACTTGCTCTGGATTCATCGCTGCATCGTAAAAACGAACTTCAAAATGTAAATGTGAACCTCTCGAACGACCAGTATTCCCACCTAGTCCCAATAATTGACCCGCTTTTACTACTTGATTTGGCACCACTGAAATTTTATCTAAATGCGCATAAAACGTTTCCAATCCGTTGTCATGTCTTACAATCACTAAATTGCCAAATCCACCGTCGTTGAATTTTGCGTAGCGCACTTTGCCAGACCACGCAGAAACAATTGTATCACCTGTTTCGACGTCAATATCGATTCCGTTATGATATTTTCCTCCGCGCATTCCATAACGAGATGTAATAGCACCCGGAGCTGGAATTCTAAAATCTTTTTCTAAATTATCCAATAAACACAACCAAAGTGTGTCTTGAAATTTTGTTAAATCATTAGATCTATCAGAAGTATAACAAACATCATGATCCCAAGTTTGAATGAGATTTAAAGAATCATGTGATAGAATCAAATCATTCAAATGATGATTCATTACACCATCAAAATTTAAATCATCTAAATAAGCCCAAGATTGGTCATCAAAAATTACGATGTCACCTTTATATGTTTGAATTGTATCGATAGGTTCCTGCCCAAACGCTTGAAAACCATAAATTAAAGAAAGAGCTAAAAATAAGAATAAGGATTTCAACATGTAATTCATTTTTTAAAGAGATGGAGGTGAAATTCTCCGGTTACAAATATACCGGTTTAAACTTATTTGGCAATGACATCCATAACAAGGATATTAAAAAACAATTGTTCATTAGGTTTTACAATATCCACGTATCCCTTATCTCCATAGGCTTGACTCGCAGGCACAAGCACAAACATTCTGTCACCTTTTTTAGTATTTATTAACGCTTTTTTAAGTCCTGGCACAAGGCCATTGTCCTCTAATTTCATTGTGAACGGCTCATTTGTTCTAAATGAATTGTAATAAAACGGCGAAGATGGAGAACTTGCGATAGCATGAAAAACAATCGTATTGTCTTCACTAAATTTTAATTTATTCTTCTTATTTTCTTCAAAAACCCAAACTTTATTTCCATCTCTCGTTATCGTTGGATTTTTCTTAGAAAGGATTCTAATCGCTAAGAAATTGTCTGCATTATCAGGTATTACTCCGTCTATTCCATTTTTACCTCTTGCAAGTTTTGCTGGTAATTTGATAATTGCAAAATCTCCAACACGAAGTTCTTTGAGTGAAATATCCCAACCTTCTGGCTGCATCTTAAAACCAACCATGTAAGGCATTGATTCCATATTCAACAAGTGATTGCCGTCAATTACAGTATTATCGATTAATCTCACTTTATAATCAATCATCAAAACATCGCCTTCAGCTAGTTTTTTACCTCTTCCGCGTTCAACCCAAGAAATAACGATTCCATTGGACAGTTTTTTCGTTTCGTGAATTTTTTGTGGAACATCGAGCGGATTTTCTTTTGAATTATGCTCGATTAACTTTTGCTCACTCTTCTCAACACCATCTGTTTTGCAGGAAACCACAACGAAGCATAAAATTATAATCGGGAATAATTTCATAATAAATCTCTTAAATAAAAATCAACAACAATGGGTGTTAATGGCGGAATCTTATTCATATCACCAATCAACCCGTGAGCTAAATGACTAGGAATGATAAACTTCACTCGATCGCCTTTGCGCAATAATTTCACGCCTTCCTGAATTCCAGTTTCAATATCTGCTTTATCAATTTGAAACTCTTCTACTTCATCGGATGCTGTTGTGTAACATTTCGTGCCATCTAAAAGTGTGATTTCAAATTCAACTTCTGCAATATCTCCTTCCTTCGCTTGTTGACCTTTTCCAGCTTCATAGATGTAATATTGCAATCCTGAGCCCGTTTTTGTGATTTTCCAATTGGCATGTCGCGCTAAAAAAAGTTGAATATCAAGTTCTTCTTCCAAAGCTAACTCTTGGTGCATCGTTGTAGATTCTTTGGTTGTCCACTTTATGGATTTCTCTCTCTCTTCTGGCGTATCACAGCCAAAAAGGAAAATCGACAAACTGAATGTAAGAATGATTTTATGCAAAGTATTTTGGAATTAATTCTTGAAATTTCTTTAAAGTATCTTCCATGGATAATTCACTTATTCCACCGGCAGCATATTTATGTCCGCCACCTTCAAAATGATCACTTGCCAATTTATTTACTTCGTAATCATCTTTTCCTCGCAAGGAAATTTTCACTTTTCCATCTTTTTCACCGAAATAAACTGCTGCTTTTACTCCTTCAATAGAAAGAGCCACATTAACCAATCCTTCTGTATCTCCTTTTTGGTAATTGAAAAGATTCAACTCTTCTTCTGTCAATGCAATTGTAGCGATTTTTCCATTGAAAAGAATTTCCAATTTTTCGCTAGTTGCATATCCTTGAAGTCGCAAGCGATCTAAAGAATTTTGATCAAACGTATTTTGATGAATTCTAAAATGCTGAACACCCAACCGAAGCATTTCTGCTAAGATTTCGTGCGTTCGTGGCTCGACTGACGGAAAACGGAAAGAACCTGTGTCCGTCATTATTCCAAGATATAAAGGTGTTGCAATTTTCGCATCCATCATTTCTCTCTCAGACGATTGAACAATTACATCATAAATCAATTGAGACGTTGAACAAGTTTCTGGTTTCGACAAAGAAATGCTCGCAAAATCACCTGGATTTAAATGATGATCTATCAGAATAAATTCAGCGCTAGCTTGCTCCAATAATTGCTGCATTTCTTCGCCTACTCTACTCAAAACATTATAATCGAGAGAAAAAATCAAATCTGCTTTTTCTATTAACTGTTTTACAGTGTCTGGATTTTCTTCGAACGTATGAATGTTTTCTATATCATCCAACCATAATAAAAACTCAGGAGCTTTGTCGGGATGACAAACCGTAACGCTTTTGTTTAACTTCTGAATGAATTGATACAATCCCAGCGATGAACCAATGGAATCGCCATCTGGAGAGCGATGCGAGGTAATTACGATCGCTTCGGCTTGTTTTATTTTATCTATAATTTGTTGCATGTGTTTTGTCACAAAAAGTGTTTGTTCTAGATCAAATTAATTTAATTGGTAAATCCGTTTCCTACAATCAATAACTACTTCTTTCAATTGAGTTACATTCATTTCAAAGTTTTTGCAATCAACTACCTCCAGAATTTCTTGAGAAAAAACAGATATCGGCCGGTAATCTTGATAATCATACAAAAATGACAATAAATCATTTCCGTTTTTCAGTTGTTTTAGCAAGACTGTATTATATGCCGTTTTTTGCTGAATATTGTCCTGAAGCTGAATCGTAAAATAAAGATTTTCGAGCCAAGAAATAGCTTCAAAATATGCTTTATAATTACTATTATTTACTAAAAAAGTAGACAATTCTTCCGAATTATTTTGTAAACTTGTTGATTCATTTTTCTCAATTTGTGTCGACGACCATAGCATTTTTGTCGCATTTTTCAATCGATAATCAGCATTCTTTTTCATGGTTTTCATTTTCATCAAATCGCTCCATGTTGCATAAACGGAAGCAATTCCAGCTTCCTCAATGTAATTTTGAAATCCTGAAGAATCTGAAACAAATGAAGTAGGCATTTTAAATTTTGGAGTTCCTTTAATCAAACTCGACATTGAAGTGTAAATAGCTCTAGAAGTAAGAGGAGAAAAATTAATTTTTGGCTCAATCGTATCCAATACATCATTTATTTCCTTATAATTTGCCTTAATTTCTACAGGTTCACTCGAATCACAAGAAACCGCGAGAATTAATAGGATGAAACAATATTTGAATAAAAATTTAAGCATTTAATAATCGTTTTGTTTCAGCATTAATGCGCATTTTTAAATTGTCCGATATAGGATACAAAGGCATCCTCATTGAAGAAGACATTACACCTCTTTCTTCCAGAGCTGCTTTTACACCACCTGGATTTCCTTCTTCAAAGAACATTTTTGTAATTGGCAACAAATCGTAGTGGAATTTACGAGCTTCATGCATATTCTCTTTAATCGAAGCGTGAACCATTTCGCCAAATTTCTCAGGAAAAGCATTCGCCACAACGGAAATAACTCCGCTTACACCAATTGCAATCAAAGGCATTGTGATGGCATCATCGCCCGAAAGAACATCGAAACCCTCAGGTTTTAATCGCACCAATTCCATGATTTGCTCCATATTTACAGATGCCTCTTTCATAGCAACGATGTTTGGCACTTTCGCCAATTCCAACGTTGTTTCAGGCAACATATTCGAGCCAGTTCTTCCTGGAACATTATAAAGAATGATTGGCAAATCTGTACATCCCGCGATGTATTTATAATGCTCAATAATTCCGCGTTGCGTTGGCTTATTGTAATACGGAGAAACAGATAAAATTCCATCAATTCCAGTTGGCAGCGTTTTAAAAGTATCACCAATGGCTCGTGTATTATTTCCACCTACACCGAAAACAATTTTCAATCGACCAGCATTCACCTCAACAACGGTTTTTAAAACTTCTAATTTCTCATCCCACGATAAAGTTGGAGATTCGCCAGTCGTTCCTTGAACAACCAAAAAATCCGTTCCACCATTAACTTGCAACTCAACCAGTTTTCGCAATCCGTTGAAGTCTATCGTTTTATCCTCCTTGAATGGTGTAACTAATGCAACTCCAGAACCCTTGAAAATATTGTTCATTAAATGCTTTTTTATGAGGTTATTTTATTTAGAATTTCTTTTGCAAAGTTAACCATTTCAATCGGTTTGCTTGACCTCGTTGAGATGTTTATTTGCATGAAATTATTTGGACAATCCAAGCCAATAAATCGTGTTGTTTTGGATTTTGATAACTGTTTCGCAATCCGACTTGTTTGTTCACCACAAATGAAAATTGCATCAAATTTTTGGTCCATCGCATCTGTAAATGCTTGATTTTTTAACTTGCCAAAAAAGTTAAAGTCCTTTTCTGAAAAGTAAGTAACACTTCGAATATCGTGGATTTCTTCTGGCTTGAATTTTTCTTCAGAACACAAAATGATTTCCCTTTTACCTAATTTTGGAAAAATTGAATCGAGCGCAATTTTTAGTTGCATCGGATCTTCAACTTCCTTTGCATTGATTACAAATGCCATTGTTTTTATTTCGTCCCAGATTGTCATTTAGTTTTTTTAATATATTTTTTTCTAGTAAATATTTATAAATACGTTTTACTCGCAACCGTGGACTAAACTTTTGGTCTTATAAAATTCGAGAATTCGAGAATTTCAAAATTCGAGAATTCGAGAATTCGAGAAGTTTAGTCAACAGTCTTATTCTATTGACTTACAGAGCCGTAAATCGAGTTTTCAAATTCATTTTCGAGTTAAAAATACAACTTGTTGTTTTTCTGTTGTTCATTTTCTAATTTGTAAAAAAAGCACTTTTTTACTCGCAACCGTGGACTAAACTTTTAGTCTTATAAAATTCGAGAATTCGAGAATTCGAGAAGTTTAGTCAACAGTCTAGTTCTATTGACCTACAGACCGAAAAAATTAAGTTTTCAGATTATTCTTTTATCTGTTTCATTTATTATTTATTAGAGTTATATGTATAACATGTTGTTTTTTAATAATGACCATTTTATGATTCAGAAAAATAAAGTTTTTCACTCGCAGCTTTGGACTAAACTTTTAGTATTTTAAAATTCGAGAATTCGAGAATTTTAGTCAACAGTCTAATGCCATTGACTTATATACCCAATAAAAACCCTACACTTCAATTCTATTTCCTTTTTTCTCACTTCATTTTCCTAGATTTTAATCAATCGTTTTTTAATAATTGTATAAACTCATCTTCTGAAAGAATCAAAATATTTAATTCTGTTGCCTTTTGCAATTTTGAAGGCCCCATGTTATCTCCAGCAACAACATAATCCGTTTTTTTCGAAATTGATGAAACGATTTTTCCTCCGTTTGAATCTATCAATTCTTTTAATTCATCTCTGGAAAATGAAGTAAAAACTCCTGAAACAACAAACGATTTTCCTTCCAAAATGTTTGAATCTCCTTCTTTTTCAACGATTTGTAATTGTAAACCAAGTTTCTTAAATTTTTCAATCTGAATTTTGGTTTCTTCCAAGGAAAAATAGTCAATAACAGATTGCGCTATGCGATCTCCAATCTCATCTACAGAAATAAGTTGTTCCGACGTCGCCTGACTCAGCGCATCAATCGATTTAAAATGCTTTACCAATTTTTTCGCTACCGTTTCTCCAACGAATCGAATTCCGAGAGCAAAAAGCACTCTTTCGAAAGGAACATTTTGCGATTCTTTTAGACCAAGCAATAAATTATTCGCCGATTTTTCAGCCATTCGATCCAAAGCAATCAATTGATCAAAGTTAAGTGAATATAAATCAACACTCGTATTCACCAAGCCTTTATCAAAAAGTAATTGCACGGTTTCAGCTCCCAATCCGTCGATATTCATTGCTTTCCGTCCGATAAAATGTTCCATTTTCCCTTTCATTTGCGGTGGACATTGATTTTCATTTGGACAAAAATGTTGAACTTCTCCTTCATTTCGAACCAATAAAGTATCACATTCCGGACAATTTGTAATAAATCGAACCGCTTGTGCATTCGCATTTCGTTTGTCCAAGTTTACACCAACAATTTTCGGAATAATTTCTCCTCCTTTTTCAATGTAAACAAAATCTTCATAGTGAATATCAAACTTTTCAATTTGATCAGAATTGTGCAGCGATGCTCTTTTTACAGTTGTACCGCCTAGATGAACGGGTTCTAAATTTGCGACTGGTGTTATCGCTCCTGTCCGTCCAACTTGATAATCAATAGAAAGCAATTTCGTTTCGACGCGTTCTGTTTTAAACTTAAAAGCGATTGCCCAGCGAGGAGATTTTGCCGTAAATCCCAAATCTTGTTGTTGCAAGTAATTATTCACTTTAATTACAACGCCATCAATTTCGAAAGGTAAATAATTTCGTTGAACTTCCCAGTATTCAATAAAATCCATAATTCCTTGAATGGAATTTACTTTTTGAATGTATTTCTTTTTTTCATCAGGAATTTTAAATCCCCACGTTCCTGCTTTTTGTACAGCTTCAAAATGTCCGGGAGATGAAATTTCATTTCCATAAACGCCATACAAGAAGCAATCCAATCCTCGTTCTGCAACTACTTTGGAATCTTGCATCTTCAATGTTCCAGAAGCCGAATTTCTTGGGTTCGCAAAAGTCGCTTCTCCCAATTCTTCTCGGTCTTTATTTAGTTGAATGAAATTCTCAAGTGGGAAGAAAATTTCTCCACGAATTTCAAAATCAGAAGGATAATCGTCTGATAATTTTAAAGGAACAGTTCGAATCGTTTTGACATTCGTCGTCACGTTTTCTCCTTGCGTTCCATCTCCGCGAGTTACAGCTCGCGTTAGAATTCCCTTTTCATAACGAATTCCGATTGCAACACCATCGTATTTTAATTCGCAGACATATTCAATTTCTCCATCCGCCAATTTCTTTAGTCGATTTTCCCATTCCATGATTTCCTCGCGCGAATATGTATTGGAAAGCGAGAGCATAGGAAATGTATGTACAACTGATTCGAACTTTTTAGTGATATCGCCACCTACTCTTTTTGTTGGAGAATAAGCATAAGCATACTGCGGGAAATCATTTTCCAAATGTTGCAATTCTTCGAGCAACATATCAAAATCGCAATCAGAAATTATCGGATTGTTGTGAACGTAATAATTATCATTGTGCGTGTTAATTTGCTCAATAAGTGCCTCTACGCGTAATTTTGCGGTATCAGAATTCATGTTGTGAAGATACAGATTGCGTTTCAGTTATAAAACAGGAAGCCGAAAAAGTATTAACAAAAAGTTGTTTTTAGAATCTGTATGATTGGAAGGATTGATAATTTTTTATATCAGATATGTTATTGTCGTAGTTACTATTAGCGACAGATTGAACTCCACCGCAATGGAAAATCCACACGCTATTTTACATTATTTTCAGAACAAATAAATTTCTTGTGATTATACCCAACTTTTTCGACCTTTCGGAATAATTAAACTGAAAAGTATCAATTCCGTCTGCCTTTTTAATTTCCAACAACTCGTTCATCGGAATTGATAATTTTCCGAAATGTTCATTTGTTTCTGCTGCTGGGAGTTTTTTTTTCACATCAGCTAGAATAGTCAGCTTATAATAACAATCAACACAAGGATGATCGCTTCCATATCTCACAGTTATTACATCGCCATTCTTTAAATCCGATTTATTAAGAATAAGCGTCAAATCCTTTGAGTTTTCATTCAATTCCGCCACAACTAAGTCATTAATATAAACATGCCAAAAGTCAAGCGTGTCGCAAAAACTATTTATGGAAATGAGTAAGAATGTGAAAAGTGTAAATACTTATTTCATCTTTTTGAATTTTTTATACCAGCCTCAAACCGAGAAATTAATACGACTTTCTCAAGCCTTCGCCAATTCCTTGTCATAGCTACCTGTTCCAAGTTTATGAAGCAACTTGAAATGACTTCTCAAAGCTCCAAAAAATGTTGGATGATGATAATACGGAACACCGAATTGTTTAGCAGTTGCTTTTACAATTGGTGCGATGTTCTTGTAGTGAACGTGACAAATATTTGGAAATAAATGATGTTCAATTTGATAATTCAGTGCTCCAACATACCAAGAGAAAAAGATGCTTTTGTTTGCGAAATTCGCTGTTGTGCGCATTTGATGAATCGCCCAATTGTTTTCTACACAGCCGTTTTCGTCAACTTCGTAAAAATCCGTTTCTTCAATTACGTGAGCCGATTGAAAGATCAATGCTAAAATCATTCCTGCGATGAAACTCATTAATAGAAACCCGAAAATAATGTGATACCAAGCAAAATCTAAAAATATGATTGGCAAAACTATTGTCAAAACGAAATAAGCAATTTTATAAATGATGATTTGAAAAAGTGCTTTGCGCAAAGTCAAACCTTGTGTTTTTAATAAATCTAATTTATGGTAACGATTTACTTGCTCAATGTCTTTGAAAAGTCCCCAATAAAGTGTCAGAATTCCATACAACAAAGGCACATAAAAGACTTGAAACCTAAAAATTGGTTTGCGTTTTTGCGTTGGTGAAAACCGCACAAGACCTTGTTTTTCAATATCTTCATCATATCCATCTACATTTGTAAATGAGTGATGAAGAACGTTGTGTTGAATTTTCCAATTGACATGGTAACCTCCAATGTAGTTAAGAATAAATCCAACGGCACTATTTACTTTTTGATTTTTTGAATAAGCCCCGTGATTTGCATCATGCATAATTGCAAGCCCAATTCCAGCCATTCCGAACCCCATGATTGCCCACATGAGGTACATTAATCCGAGGGAATGAATGGAGTTTGTCAACAATAAAAACAAAGGAATGGAATAAATCAAAACCATTGTAATTGTTTTCAAAACCATGTTTAAATTTGCATGTCTTGAAATGTTATTTTCTTTGAAATATGTATTTACTCTTTGACGTAATACTTTGTAAAACTCTGGTCTATCAGCGTCGTTAAAAATTACACTTTCTCTACTCATACCTAAAAATTACACGTTAATAACATAAAAATCGTACGCAAAGATACGTTAATTATGTCAAAAATAATACCCAACGCACAGCTTGGCAACCAAAATTTTCTCAATTTTAAGATATATACTTGTACACTTTTTAAGAATTAGGGCAGAATGTCTTTTTCAAGGCGGTTATAAGAACAAGGCAGGAGATGTAAAAGTTAATTTATTACTAATTCATTTTAAAGATGAAAGTGACATTCATTTTATTTATTCTCCAAATCTGGATTTGACAGGATACGCTGAAAATTTAATTGACGCAAAAAAATCATTCGAAATTGTTTTTGAAGACTTTGTGGATTATGCTCTAAAAAAGAAAACTTTAGCTAAAATTTTAACT
>Ga0105045_10004809_pt1 | contig 11794 bp, 6 predicted proteins | sample MAT02_FD_78089 | JGI IMG/M metagenome (GOLD analysis project Ga0105045, IMG submission 78089) | Freshwater microbial communities from Lake Fryxell liftoff mats and glacier meltwater in Antarctica - MAT-02 (megahit assembly) | ecosystem: Environmental > Aquatic > Freshwater > Ice > Liftoff... | reverse complement strand
TGGGCTTTGTGCCGAGCAATCTGGGCCAGTTGCCGGTGCAGGCGGGCACGGCGGGCGCGCTGGCGCTGTTAGAAGACTTTTCGGAGCGCATCGAACGCTACGACGAAACACGCAATTTTCCCGCTGTCAAAGGCCCCAGTTACCTCAGCGTGCACCTGCGCTTTGGCACGGTCTCGGTACGCGAAGTGGCATCGGTCGCCTATGCGATGCATCTGCAAGGCATTCGCGGCGCGAGCACCTGGCTGGCCGAGCTGATCTGGCGCGATTTCTACCACCAGATCCTGGCCAATTTTCCCCACGTGGTGAACCAGGCCTTCAAGCCGGAATACGACCAGATCAAATTCGAACATGGCAAACACGCCAAAGCCTTGTTCGAAGCCTGGTGCACCGGCCGCACCGGTTACCCGCTGGTCGACGCGGCCATGGCGCAGATCAACCAGACCGGCTACATGCACAACCGGTTGCGCATGGTGGTGGCAAGTTTTTTGGTGAAAGACCTGGGGCTCGACTGGCGCTGGGGCGAACACTACTTTGCCGACCACCTGATCGACTTCGATCTCGCCGCCAACAACGGCGGCTGGCAGTGGGCCGCCTCCAGCGGTTGCGACGCTCAGCCCTACTTTCGCATCTTCAATCCGGTCACCCAGAGCGAGAAATTCGACCCCAACGGCAAGTTCATCCGGCGCTACTTGCCCGAGCTCGCCGGGTTGCCAGACGCCGCGATCCACGCGCCCTGGAACGCGCGCGACATCGAGCTGGTGGGCGCGGGTGTGATGCCGGGCGGCAACTACCCGAATCCGGTGGTGGACCACGCCGAGGCGCGTGAGCGCACGCTGCAGCGCTACGCGGTGGTCAAAAAGCCGGGCAAGACACCGGCATGAAAAAACCCGACGCAAGGGCCGGGTTTTCGGGAGAGCGAGGCGCCAACAGTCAGACCTCGACGGCTGCTCTCGTGTAGTGCGCGACCAGGCCGAGCAACTCGTCTTCCGAGTAGGGCTTGCCCAGGTAGTGGTCCACGCCGAGCTCTCGCGCGTGCTCGCGGTGCTTCTCGGCAATGCGCGAGGTGATCATGATCACCGGCAGCCCTGAGAGCCGCGCATCGCCGCGGATGTTGCGCACCAGATCGAAGCCGTCCATGCGCGGCATCTCGATGTCAGACAACACCACCGTGGGCCGTTCCTGCTGCAGTCGCTCAAGCGCCTGCAGGCCATCGGCCGCCAGTGCGACCCGGTAGCCTTCGCGCTGCAGCAGTCGCTGGGTGACGCGGCGCACGGTGATGGAATCGTCCACCACCAGCACCAACGGCACCGCACTCATCGCCAACGCGGCAGCGCTGGTGCTTCCGCCATCGGCCACGGGTTCGGCCGCTCGCTGGCTGGCGACCCATTCGTGGACCTGCTCGCCATACACGGACGCCAATGCGACCGGGTTGTAGATCAATGCCACCGCGCCAGAAGCCAGCACCGACATGCCCGCCAGACCCGGCAGGCGGGAGAGCTGGGGCCCGAGGTTCTTGACCACCACTTCCTGGTTGCCCAGCACCTGATCCACATGCATCGCAATGCGCTGCGCCGCGCTGCGGAAGATGACCACCGGCAGGGTACGGCCGGCCCGCTCCTGCGTACGCGGTGAAGACTGCAACAGCGCGCCAGCCCAGAAGAACGGCACCTCTTCCCCCGTGACCGGCAAGGTGCCGCTGGCGTATGCGCGCTCCAGCTCGTCGGGGGTGAGGCGGCGCACCACCTCGACCAGGTTGGACGGGACGCCGAATGTCAGCACGCCCGCGCGCACCATCACCACCTGGGTCACAGCGGTGGTGAGCGGCAGCAACAAGCGGAAGCGGGTGCCCGCGCCGGGCTCGGTGTGCGTTTCGATGCGACCACCCAAGGCCACCACATCGGTGCGCACCACGTCCATACCGATTCCGCGACCAGCCAGCGATGAGGTCTCGGTGGCGGTGCTCAGGCCAGGCGCGAACACCAGCTGGGTTGCATCGGCATCGTCCAGCGCGCCGGCATTGGCCACTGTGCCGAGTTCGGCCGCTCGCTCGCGAAGCCGGACCAGATCGAGACCCGCACCGTCGTCACTGAACACCACCGACACGTCGTTGCGTTCCTGGCTCAGGCGCACCTCGATTCGTCCTTCGGCCGGTTTGCCAGCGGCCTGACGGGCCTCGGGGGTTTCAATACCGTGCACCACGCTGTTGCGCAACAGGTGCTCGAACGCGGCGGTCATGCGGTCGAGCACACCCCGGTCCATTTCGATATTGCCGCCGGTGATGTCCAGCCGCACCTGTTTGCCGGTTTCCTTCGAGGCTTGGCGGACCACCCGGTACAGGCGCTCGGAAATACCTTCGAATTCCACCATGCGCGTGCGCAACAGGTCGCGCTGCAACTCGCGCGCCTGGCGACCCTGGGCCACCAAGCCGTCTTCGGTGGCCTCCAGGGCTCGCTGCAGGTTGCGCTGCACCGTGGCCACGTCGTTCACCGACTCGGCCATCATGCGGGTGATCTCCTGCACGCGGGTGAAGCGATCGAACTCCAGCGGATCGAAGGCCTGGTCGGCATCGCGCGCCTGCGCCAGACGCGATTGCATCTGCGTCTCGGCCTGAAACTCCATGTCGCGCAGCTGAGCACGCAGGCGATCAAGGTTGCCGGTGAGCTCCTTGAGCGAGCCGCGCAGGGTCACCAGTTCGGCTTCCATGCGGGTCCGGCTGATCATCACCTCGCCCGCCTGATTGACCATGCGGTCCAGCAACTCGGGACGCACCCGCACCGCAGCACCAGCGCGGACTGGCGCCAGCAAAGGCGAGGCTGGCAACGACAAGCCCTTCAAGCCGGCTGGGCTGACCGGATCGCTGGCAGCGGTTTCGGTGGGACGCACAGGCTCCACCTGCTGCGCCGGCTCGGCCTGCACCGCATCCTCACCGGGCTCGCCTGTCTCAGGCGCGCTCTGCACCACGTTCTGCGCCAGTTGCTCGGTGTCCGGGTCGGTGTTTCGCAGAATCTCGAAACGCGCTTCGATCGCATCAAACGCGGTTTGCACCGGCTCCAGATCGGCGCCGCGAGGCAGCTCGGAACCCAGCCGCTCGACGCTGGTTTCCATTCGGTGGGCCATTTCGCCCAGCCGCAGTGCACCTGCCAGCCGGGCACTGCCCTTGATCGTGTGCAGGTTGCGCAGCACCTCAGCCCGTGCACTGGCGTTGTCGGGTCGCGCCACCCACTGGCGCAATGCACCGCCGAGACGCGGCAACAGCTCTTGTGCTTCTTCGGCAAAGATCGGGAACAGGTCTGCGTCGATCATGTCGAGCGCATCTATGTCGTCATCGATGTCCTGTACCGGACCACGCTCCAACGTGTCCGACGACGCCTCGGTCAGTGGCGGAATGGCCGGCAGGTCAAGACCACCCGTTTCAGTCAGCGTGAATTCGGCTGTTGGAACCAGGTCAGCCGGGAGCTGCTCCGGCTCCTCCACCGACCCTGGCACGCCGACCGGTTCCTCCGCCGTATCCGACTGCAAATCTGGGGTCCATTCAGGCAGCGGCTCGTGCACCACCCGGTGCAAAGCGACCAACAGTTCCTCGCTGGGGTCCTTCAGGAAGCCAGCGGCGAATTGGTGCAACAGGCGGCGAATGTCTTCTGATGCATCCACAAACAGCTGGGCGATTTCGGGCGCGGCCACCCAGCCCGACGCCTGATGGAGACGGACCGTGGAGAGCGCGTGCTCGAGCGCGCGAGCGATCACAGACAGGGAGTCAAATCCGACGGTGGCGGAACTGCCCGCCAGCGAGTGGGCCAGCGACTCGGCCTGTGCCGGGGCGATTTCGTGCCGCTCCAGCGACCATTCAGCAAGCTCGGTGCTCAATCGGCGCGACCACTCGTCGGCCTCGTTCAGGTACACGTTGTAGAGCCGGATGCCGATGCGCAAATCGCCGATCAGCTTGGTTTGATCGTCGGGCTGCTCCTCGGCTGTCTGCTGCATCGCAGCAAGCTCGGGCACTTGCGGTTCGTCTGTCGAAAATGGAAGGGTCGGCAGGGGCAGACCCAGGCCTTCGGTGTCCTCCACCGGGAAGCCGAACACCGCTTCGTCTGCTGCTTGCGCATCCAGTGACAGATCGGGCAAGGCTGTCAGGGGGTCGGGCTTCTGCGCTTCGTCACCACTGCGCGCTGCGAACGCTGCCAGCGCACCGAAATCGATTTCGTCAAACATCGGCTGCAGCGGCTGTGGATCGGCTGGCGCCGACACCGCGCCTGCGGCGATGAACATGGGATCGTCGGCCAGGGAGGGCTCTCGATCGGCCACCTCTGCGGTCTCGTCGGCGCCGAGTTCGGTGAAATCGGTGTGCGGGTACTCCTCGCCAGCGGTCAGCCGGTACGCATCGGGATCGCCCAGGCCCAAGATCTCTGGGTCTGGTGATGACTGCAGCGGCGGCGCAGATGTCTGGACAGCGTCGTCTGGCTGCTCTGCAACACGCTCGGGCAGTCCTTGCAGCGGCAGCAGCTCGCCTTTGTTGCGCCAGGCCTCGGCACTGGCGCGAAACGGCGCGGCGCTCCACGGCGTGCCGCTCTGCGTCGCGATGTCTTCCACCCAGCGCGCAAAGGCGTGCATGGCGTCTTCAGATAGATTCATCAACCCGGGCTGCGCTGGGCGCTGCTCGGCCAGCGCGGTGTTGAGCGTTTGTTCCATCGCCCAGGCGGCATCACCGAATTCGGACAAGCCCACCATGCGCGAGCTGCCTTTGAGCGTGTGGAAGGCACGCCGCAGTGTTGTCAGGCTTTCAAGGTCGCCAGAATGCTCGCGCAGCGTTGTCACCGCAGACTGCGCGTTGCCCAGCACCTCACGGGCCTCTTCCAGGAAGATCTCGAGCAGGTCTTCCTCGTCGTCTTCATCGGTCAACGGCACAGGCCGGGAATCGACCACCAGGGGAGGAGGTGCAACTTGCGACAAGTTCACCAGCGCCTTGGCGCCCGCCAAGGCATCCGTGCCCGCCACCGCTTGCGCGGCATCGCGCGCAGCCCGCGCCACCCCCGTCTGCTCAGCCAGCGAAGCCTGGTCGGCGAGCTGCTCAAGCTGCAGCGAGAGGTCGGCCAGATCAGCGCCTTGCTCCACGCCATCCACCACGCGCTGCAGCCCGGCACTGATGTGCTCGTTGTCGCCGCGATCGGGCTGGGGACCGCCCAGAGACGATGCATGGCGGCCCATGAGCGGCAACAGCTCGCCCTTGTCTTCATCGAACACGAACAGCTTCTTGGCGAGCGCTGGCTGGTAACTGAGCATGTCGACCAGGAAACTCAACGCACTGAGGTTGTTGCCCAGTTGCTGAAAGGTACCGGCTTCACGGGCCTTGGCCTCGTCGACCTCTGTGTCCAGAATCTCGTCGACCGTTGCGCGCATGCGCGCCACCGCCTGGACCGCCTGGTCCAGCCCCAGCACCGACAGCACGCCGCGCATTTGCGCCAGTTGCGAGACGGCCACATGCAGGCCCGCCTTCTCCGAGGGTGATCGGAAGAACTGGTCGAGCGACTTTTCCGCCTCGCCCAGCGACACCTTGAGCTCCCCCACCACGCTGCCCATGGTCTGGCGGTCGCTCACCTGCCGATAGAGCTGCTCCATCCAGGCATCGAGCGGCCGCCCGCGCGTGCCAGCGAGCACAGCCTCCAGGCGCTCGGCCAGCGCCTGGGTGCGCTGCGTCATCTCCTGGTCGTTGGGGTCGAAGTCTTCGAAGGCCGCTTCCAGATACAGCGTGGTGGTCGCCACCTCCATCGCCAGCTCGGGCCGCACGCCCGATGCATCGCGGGTGGCCTGATCAGCGGCCTTGACCAGCGCGCGCGCCAGCACGGTGCTCGATGGATGCAGCTTGAGCAAGGAGTCGGCAATCAGTCCGATCTGGTCCTGCACCTGGCGCGCTCGGCTGGTATCACCGCCAGAAAACAGCGACCAGGCCTCCTTCGCGGCGTGAATGCGCTTGCGCGCCTGCACCAGCAAGGCCGGGTCGTAACGTCCCAACGTGGCCTGGTGGTAGTCGGCCACGGGATGCGCATCGAACCCGAATGCGTTTCGCACGGCCGACAGGCGTGGCGCTTTGTCGGCCGAGGCCGTCGTGGCCTGAGCGCAGAAAAACAGCAGGTCGCGCAGCAGGGTCTCCGAGACCTGGGTCTTGCCTTGGGCAAAACTGGCGAACTGCAGCAGCACACGCGAGGCCGCTCGCTTGACGTATACATCGACCGGCAACACGCGCAGTGCCACTGCTTCAAAAAAGCCCGACGCCGCACGCCAGAACGTCCGCGCGCGCGCTTCACCCGCGCCTGCCGACAGACCCCCGCTGAGTTTGGCCAGTTGTTGCGCTGCGGCAGGGCTGTCGGTCTTGACCACCAGCAACACCAGACGGTCAAACAGAGAGCGCATCGCCGGATCGCATTGCAATGGCGTGACCTCGGATGCCGCAGGCATGTCCACGCCATGGTGCTCCACCGGCCACAAATCGGCAGGGTGCACCCGCTCGGCTGCCGCCAGCTCCTGCACCTCGCGGTACTGCGCAAACAGCGCCACCGGTGGCACCGGCTTGCTGTTGAGCACCGCCTCCAGATACTCGATGAGCGCAAAGCCAGCCCGTTCGACCACGTTGCTGGCTGCGTTGGTACACGCCTCAGGCTTCTGCACAAATCGCTGCACCGCGGCTTCCATGGCGCGCAGCACCTGGGCGGGCGACACCAGCCCGACCATCTCCAGAGCGCCCACCGCCTGGTGCAGCTGCTGGCGGGCCAGGCGGAGCGAACCGGGGTCCACCGCTTCCAGGTCGTTGTTGCGCGACTGTTCTGTCTCGCGCACAAACCGCTTGATCGCCTTGTTGGCGGTGTCCAGCGACTTGCGCAGCTCGTCAAATACCCAGGCCAGCGGACCAAGGTCGGCGAGCGGCACGTCCGTCTGCAGGCTGTCGGTGGTGGTGTCTGGCATGGTCATCGTCAATCCGTAGGCAAGCTGCGAGCAAGCGGGTCGTCAGGCGATCTTGAATCGGGCAACCGACTGGCGCAGTTCCTCGGCCATCGCCGAGAGCTCCCGCACCTGCAAGGCGGTGGAGCGTGTGCCCTCACCGGTCTGCTCCGTCACCGCAAAAATGTGCTGGATGTTTCCTGCCACCTCGTTGGCCTGCACGGCTTCGCGAGAGGTGGCGGTGGAAATCTGCTCAATCAGTTCGGCCAAACGCCGGGACACCCGATCGATCTCGGTCAGCGCGCCACCGGCGTTGTCCGACAGCTTGGCTCCCTCCACCACGCCCTGGGTGGAGCGTTCCATGGCGCCCACCGCGTCCTGGGTGTCGGTCTGAATCGCCTTCACCAATGCGGCAATCTGACGCGTCGCATCTGCTGAGCGCTCGGCCAGCCGCTGCACCTCTTCGGCCACCACAGAGAAGCCTCGACCGGCTTCACCGGCCGACGCGGCCTGGATGGCGGCGTTGAGCGCCAACACGTTGGTTTGTTCGGTGATGTCCGAGATCAGTTCGGTGATCTCGCCAATTTCCTGCGAAGACTCGCCCAGACGCTTGATGCGCTTGGAGGTCTCTTGAATCTGGTCGCGGATGGCGTTCATGCCGCCGATGGCGTTTTGTACCGCTTGCAGACCCGACTCGGCCGCTTGCAGCGAGACGCGGGCCACCTGTGCAGATTCCTGCGCCTGACCCGACACCAGGTTGATTCGCTGCGCCATGTCCACCACCGACTGACCGGTTTCGCGGATCTCGCGCAGCTGCTCGTTCGAAGCAGCCAAAAGCTCGGTGGAGGTGCTCTCCACCGTCGAGGTGGTCTGCGCCACCCGGGTGGCCGTGGCCTGCACGTTGCCCACCAGCGAGCGCAGCTCTTCCACCGTGTAATTGACCGAGTCGGCAATGGCGCCGGTGATGTCTTCCGTCACTGTGGCTTCCTGGGTCAGGTCGCCTTCAGCCACCGTCTGCAGCTCGTTCATCAGCCGCAAAATCGCCGCCTGGTTGGCATCGTTCACCCGCTTGGCGTCCTGCTCCAGCGACTCAGCCGCAACGCGCTGGTTTTCGGCCAGACGCTGGCGCTCGCGGCTGTCTTGCAAGCGCAGGTAACCCAAGCCGACACCACTGGCCAGCGCCAAGGCGGTCAGCAACAGCAATGCCAGAACCTGCATCGCGCTCAGTCCTGCAGAGTCGGACAGCTGGTCTTGGACCTTCTGCAGGCCCAGTCGAAGCGGTTCGCTGTCGGCAATGATGCTGGCCTGAGCCTCGCGAGCAGCAACCAGGCCTTGCAGGTTGCCCAGAATCGCCCCGGCCTCGGTGCGCGTCTGCTCATACTGCGCGAGCAAGGCTTCAAGGCGCTCCCGCACCTGCGCGTCGCGTGCTGCCGCCAAGCGCAACTCTTCGCTGCCGTTCAGCAGCCCTTCGGCCACCTCTTTGAAGGTATTGAGGTCCTTGCCCAGCAGAAAGACCGCCTCCGGACTGACGCCCTCCATCGTCAAGAACTCGTTGGCTGATTTGCCAATGCGCTGCGTCAGCATCACCAGCTGACCAGTCGCAGAAATCTCGGCGGGCGGCGCATTTTGCTGCAGCTTGAGGGACGAGACGGTCTCGGCGATCTCCAGCAGGTCGGACGATTGGCGGTTGATGCTGCGCAGCGCCGTGCCCACCTGGGTGAGGATCTGCTGCTGGCCCAACACCGCACCCGCATTGGCCTCGGCCTGATCGACCTGGGGCATGATCGGCTCGATCTCGGCCGCCACACCGACACCCACCGGGGCAATGCCCAGCTCTGCGTCGCCCTGGCGCAGTCCGCGCACGTTGCGCGCCAGCACCTCCGAACTCTCCTTCACCTCGGGAAACGCCGCAGCGCTGCCAATCAACGCCTGCGAGACGCTTTTCGCCAGTCGTTGCGACTGCATCAGCGCCTGGCCGCTCGCCGCCACCTGCTGACTGACTTTGTTGGTCTGGTTCAGCACGTACACCGCGGTGCCCAGCAGCAACACCAGGCTCAGGCCCAGCACCGCCAACAGCGTGCGCTGATGCTGGTCGGCGGTCTTCGTACCCAGCAGCGGCAACGTCACCATGCCGGCGTCGTCCGCCTTCAGCTCGGCGTCTCTCGAGGACCCACGGTCCTCTGCGAAAGCATCACCGACAGCTTGAGGATCGGGCGCCAGACTGGCCGCCGCCAAGTCGGCCAAATCCTGCGTGGCCACATCGTCCCTGTCGGCCGTTGCGGCTTTGTTCTTCTTAAGCAGTCCAGAAAATCGGTCAAGCGTGGCCATGAAAATACCTTCCAGCGGAGAACATCAAACGACATGGGCCGGTTGCCCGGCAAACAGTTCAGACATCAGGCCGAGATGGCCACGAATTCGGGCTCAGCGGCCAGCGCCTGCAAATTGAGCTCTTGCCAGACCTGACCCTGGGTATCGACCAGGCGATGGGCAAAGCACGGGGGTGCATCGGCGGGGTTTTCCGCGATCGCGGTGAACATCGAGGGATTTCGCAGCCCCAGGAGGCGATCGATCATCAGCACCGCGTTGATTCCCAGCGCGCCATGCAGGCTGACCAATCGTGATTCGGACGAGATGCGATCGCCCGCTTCCGCGAGCACCATCCCGGGCTGCTCCAAAAGTCGCGCCAGATCGATCACGCCTTGCAAGCCGCCGCGCAGGCTGGCCACGCCGAGATACCAGGGTTTTGTGTAGGGAACGGGCTGCACCGTCGCCCAGGGAAAAATTTCGCCCGACTGCACCAGCGGCATGAGATAGCGCTGACCGGCTGCCTCCACCGCGAGCCAGGACGCGGTGGCCAGTTCGGATCGGGCGGCGGTCAGGCGTTGAGCCAGTCGCTCTTGCAGTTCCTTGAGTGCCTGTCGGTTCGCCATGCTCTGGGGGTGCTTGCTCTTGGGGTTGTGGTGGAGCGCAAGCGCCTCAGCCGAGTGCTCGGATTTTGGACAGCAACTCGTCGGCGTTGACTGGCTTCGTCACATAGTCGCGAGCACCCTGGCGCATGCCCCAGACCCGATCGGTCTCCTGATTTTTGCTGGTGCACATGATGATCGGGATGTGTGAATATTGCGGGTCGCGGGCAATGGCACGGGTGAGCTGAAAGCCATTCTGACCGGGCATCACAATGTCCATCAGGATCAAATGGGGCTTTTCCTCGCTTAGCCGACGGAAGGCCTCGTCGGCATTCTCGGCGGTACGCACGGCAAAGCCGTTCTTGGTCAGCAGATCGGACAAGACCATCAGCTCGGTCTTCGAGTCGTCCACCACCAGCACGTTTTTGATCGACATCACAAGGCTCCTGGCAGGTTGGTTCCAAATTGCTGCACGGCCTGCAGCAGCTGGTCTTTGGTGAAGGGTTTGGTGAGGTAGTCCTGCGAGCCCACCATGCGACCACGGGCCTTGTCGAACACGCCATCCTTGGACGACAGCATGACCACCGGGATGCTGGAAAAGCGCGCGTTGCGTTTGATGATGGCGCAGGTCTGATAGCCATCCAGGCGCGGCATGAGGATGTCGCAAAACACCAGATCGGGTTGGTAATCGTTGATCTTGGCGAGTGCGTCGAAGCCGTCATCGGCCAACAGCACTTCGTGCCCACCCTGCTTGAGAAAAATCTCTGCGCTGCGCCGGATGGTGTTGCTGTCGTCCACCACGAGGACTTTGAAGCTTGGGTTTGTGCTCACGATCGATTGGCTCCAGTCAAGGGTGTTTCGGGGCGGTAGGGAGAGAGGCACGAGGGGCATGGCCAAGAGCGATGCGGTACGCCGAGCAACCCTGTCAGATCTGCACCATCTCGAAGTCTTCCTTGCGGGCGCCGCATTCGGGGCAGGTCCAGTTCATGGGCACGTCGACCCATGCCGTCCCTGGGGCCACCCCATGCTCCGGATCGCCCGCTGCCTCGTCGTAAATCCAGCCGCAAATCAGGCACATCCAAGTCTTGGTATCACTCATGTTCTCAGGGGCGTTGTCTTAGAATCGGGCGATTGTATCGAGCCACACTGCACCTGCCCGGCCAGTTGACCGCTGGCTTTCCCTGTGCGACAGACGCGCAGCTGGCTTGGTTTTTTGAGCGCCGGAATCCGGAATCTGTGCCATGACCGACGCCCCCGACCCCCGCCCAACCAGCCCAACGGATATGGCAGGCGACGCATCGCTGCCCTGCGTGATGGTGTTCAACGCCAACGACCCGAGCGGCGCAGGTGGCCTGGCTGCCGACGTGACCGCCATGTCCAGCGCCTCGGTGCATGTGCTGGCGGTGGTGACAGGCAGCTATGTGCGCGACACCAGCGACATCCACGACCACATTGCGTTTGATGAAGAGGCTGTGTCAGACCAAGCACGTTGCGTGCTCGAAGATGTGCCGATTCAGGCTTTCAAGGTCGGATTCGTGGGCAGCCCCGAAAATCTGGCTGCGATCGCGGAGATCACATCGGATTACGCCGAAGTGCCCGTCATCACCTACATGCCCGATTTGTCCTGGTGGGACGAACTGGCGATTGACAGCTACCTGGATGCCTGTGCCGAACTGCTCTTGCCACAGACCACCGTGCTGGTCGGCAACCACAGCACCCTGTCCCGCTGGCTGCTGCCCGACTGGGAGGGCGACAAGCCGCCATCGCCACGCGAGGTCGCTCGTGCCGCTGCGGTACACGGCGTTCCCTACACACTGGTGACCGGCTTCAACGCTGCCGACCAGTACCTAGAAAGCCACTTGGCCTCACCCGAGTCGGTGCTGGCCACCGCGCGCTACGAGCGATTTGAGGCCACCTTCAGTGGCGCCGGTGACACGCTTTCTGCGGCCTTGTGCGCG
>Ga0105045_10004808_pt1 | contig 11795 bp, 9 predicted proteins | sample MAT02_FD_78089 | JGI IMG/M metagenome (GOLD analysis project Ga0105045, IMG submission 78089) | Freshwater microbial communities from Lake Fryxell liftoff mats and glacier meltwater in Antarctica - MAT-02 (megahit assembly) | ecosystem: Environmental > Aquatic > Freshwater > Ice > Liftoff... | reverse complement strand
TGGCGCAGCCGCACCGGGCTTTTGACCCGCGCCATCGCCAGCCCGACCAAGGGCAGGCGCGACACATCGGCCACCCGATCCCGGTTGCGCAAGGCATGGCTCGCCAGCCCGACAAAGGCCCCGACGTAAGTCTGAAACCGATCGTCGTCGGGGTGATCATATTGCGTGATCCCGCGCGCATCCGACCAGGCCCGGAAAAACAACTGCTGAAATCGTGACGTGAACAGGTCGGCCAGCCGCACGAAACTTTCGTCCCGCCCCCTGAACCACTGATAGACCTCGGCTGTGGTGTTCAGCGGCAGCGCACCTTGCGGGCCGAAATACCCGAGGAAGTTGGATCGGACCCGCTGGGTATGCCCCTCGCTGTCGTCGAAATGCGTCACGTTGCAATCGGGAAAAGCCAGGAACGGGTCCTGCCCCAACCGCACGCTTTCATCCCGCAGCGCCGCATTGCGCCCGATGCGCGGCAGATCGGGGCGCGACCGTTCGATATCGCGCATCAGGGCAAAGAAACCGAAGTCGGGCGGATGGTTGCGCAGCGCGCGGCGGCGGTCGGAAACCGGGGTGTCCGCGTCGGTCACAGCAACGGCCCTTGTCCGGTGCGGGGCGGCCAAGTCTTGACGACCCCCCGCTGATCCGACCGGATCACCACTTGGGTAAAGCTGTTGATCGAGGCGTACTCCGCCATGAACCGATCCAGCACCGCGCCGAGCAGGAAAATCCCCGATCCTTCAAACGCCCGCTCGTCGAAGCGCAGCGAAACTTCAGTGCCCCGCGCCGCATGATAGCCGCCGCCCCGGCGAATGGTCCGCGTCACCGGGCGACTCGACACCGCCTTTAATCCCTGCAACTGCCGCTCGCTGACCGACGACGATAAGTCGGTGAACAGCGTCAACAACTCACGCAGCGCCGCCGCTTCATCCCGGCTGCCGCGATTGTCCAAGCCCAGAAAGTTCAGCGACAGAAACGAAATCAACCGCCAATGTACCGGCCCCGCTGTCGTGCGGTGCGGCGCGTTGCGTTCCAACTCGATCACACTCTCGCGCGGCACCGAAGGACCGGCAATGCAGCGCAGCGGCAGAGAAGTGTCATCGTTCATCCGAAAATCGGCACCACCTTGGGCGATGGGCAGATACTGGGGCAAGTGCCGGTTGGAACACAACAGCTTGACCTGCAACCGCTTCACCCGGTCCGTCGAATCCAGATGCCCGGGCTCATAGATCGAGATCAGCGTTTCCGTCCCGGTGTACCCCGCCGCCCCGCCAAAGCGTTTTTCCTTGGCGGTCAACCGGCGCGGGCGGGCGCTGGTAGTGAAATACAACGCCTCGCGCGGCTGCATCACATCGGCGGGCACCCCATACAACGGATGCACCGGCACCTTGTTCTGCACGCCTGTGTAATAGGCATAGACCTCGTTGACCCGGTGCACCTCGTAATGCGACGCGGGGCTGCTGTCGGCGACCACCAGATACTCGTGGCGCAGCGTGTCCAGCTTGACCGAACTGCAATTTTCTTCGAACAGGTTGATCGCGGGGGCCGCGAACAGCCGAAAATGATCGGGGCCAACCCGTGCGGGCAGGTTCGGTCGCACCTGCTCCATCTCGATCATCACATCGAACCCCGACGCCGCGATCCGGGGCAGCACCGATTGCAACCCCGTCAGCCGAAAGCCCAGAAACTTCTGCGGAAACAGAAAGAACTCGCGCAGCAAAGTAAAGCCGCGAAACACCCGCGTATCCTCGGGAAACAGCGCTTCATCCTCGGCAAAACCGATCTGCTCCAACGCGCCGGGGTCCAGCCGGATGAACACAGGATCGCCCCGCGCATCCAGATGGCGCAGCGTGATCCGGGTAACATCGCGGAACAATTGTTCATAGATTGCAATGCTTTCGCTGAAATCCCCCACCAGATGTACTGTCAGGTGGTTGGCCGCAATGCTGCTGACGGGCTTGCCCGGCTTGTCTTTGTCGGCGGGTTTTCCCGGCCGCACAAAGGACAGGATCAACCCGCCCGCCGTGCCGCTGCCGACATCCAGCCCCATCGCCTGAAAGCTGGCAGGCCCCGTAACGAACCGCGCCGCCGAAAGCTTCAGCGGCCACAGAACCAGCGGCGCAGACAGCCTGAAGCGGCACGAAATCCGCTGTTCGCGGTCCACATACCGCGCGTCCAGATAATCGCCGGGGGCGAAAGACACCCCCTTTTCCAGCGCGTCATCGCCAAAAGGCGGCTCTGCCTGCACCATGATGGCACTGGGGGTCGGGGCCATAAAATTCGGCAGCAACTGGGTCAGCAGTTCCGAGGTAAAGGTGTCGAACTCGGTATCCAGCTTCAACTGAACCCGCGCGGCCATGAAAGCGGCCCCTTCCAGCAATCCGGCCACCGCAGGGTCCAGATTGTCTTGCGTCAGCCCACCCAACCGTTCGGCAATGCCCGGAAAATCCTCTGAAAACTCTTTGGCCCCTTCGTAAAGCAACCCAAGTTCGCGGTTGTAAGCTTCAAGGAAAGCCCGGTTCATCCGCGGACCACAAGGTTGGCCAAGGCGACTTTGCCGACGCCGGTATCAATCTCGGCGACAAACTCCAAGGGCACATCGACAGGTCGCGCGGCCATTTCGGCGCGGATATCGAAGGAAATTCGCTGCTGTGCATCCGCTTGTTGCGTCCGCAGCTTGATCACAAGGGTGTCGGCAATCAGACGCGGCTCGTGCGCCAGAAGCGCATCGCGCAGGTCACGGATCACCTTGGCATTCTTGAAATCATCCGTCGTCAGGCTGGTCATGTCCTGCATGCCATAGTTCAGGACAGACTTCCTGACGTGGTCCAACCCGTCGAGCGACTGTGCGGCTTCCAGATGGATCGTGCCCATAAGATTGCCCAGATCCTGCGCCAGATGATCGCGCAACGTCGCTTGTCCCGCACCTTCCCGCCGCTCTATCGTGCGCGATGAAAGAACGCGGCCACCGTCTTCGGACAACGTGTTGTCGACCTTGCGCGAGTCACGCTCGCGCGCAGCTTGCCGAAAGACATTCATCAGGGAAACTTGAAATAGCCCGTCACGATCGGCCATCGGCGGCAATCTCCGCGATCAACGGCAGGTCGGGAGCAAAGCGATCGGGCAGGTTTCGTCCGGTGTCATGCGTCTCACACTGCGGAACGCTGCCTGCCCGGTCATGTCTTAGCTCAAGAGCCTTTGTTGGTCGACATGTTGTAAGTCTTGACGACCTTGGCACCTTGGCCACCGTTTGGCGTCTGCGGCCAGTAGAACAGCTTCAGCTGCTCGAAGTTCAACGAGAACTGTTCAGAGATCAGCGAGCCTGAACCGCCGCCCGAACCGGTCTGGTACGACGAGACGATGACCTTGGTCATTTCGAACTGGAAGTAGACATAGGGTTTGCCGCCGGCCTTGCGCACGAACAGCGTCGAGTCATCAATATGAACACCCGTCGCGCAATGAAGCATGATGTCGGGCGATGCCAGACAGATGAACTTCGAGAAGTGCATGTCCTGAACGTTGGACCGCCCCGCGCCACCGCCAACACCAGTACCCGCGTTGAAACCACCCTGCTGGGTGATGCCCCACGAATAGCTTTCGATGTTCACATGTTCCTTGTAGGTCGCATCATTCGATTCGCCTTTGATATTCGGCCCCATTTTCAGGAAAATATCGGTCGCCATGTTCGTCTCCTTTTCAATCGATTTTCAGAACGCGGGCAACGCCCTTACATTCAGTCTCAAGCACCTTTGGGCAGCTTGGAAACCAGGCTCATCCCGATATCCATGCCCTCCAGTTGATAGTGCGGACGCAAAAAGAACTTGCCCATATAGTAGCCGGGATTCTCTTCATCCGCAATGATTTCGACCTTCGCAGCCGCCAGAGGCATCAACGCCTTTTCGCGGTCCGAGGCCGTCGCCGGGTTGCCGTGGACATACTGGTTGATCCAGCCCTGCAACTCCCGTTCCAACTGTTCGCGTTCCCGGTTTGACCCGATCATGTCGCGAACCATGCATTTCAAGTAGTGGCTGAAGCGTGAAACCGCGAAAATATACGGGATCCGCGACGACAGGTTGTCCGAGGCCGTCGCCTCTTCGTTCTGGTACTTCTTCGGCCGGTACAACGACTGGGCCCCGATGAACGCGGCGCGGTCGGTGTTCTTGCGGTGGATCAGGCTGATCAGACCCGACTTCGACAACTCGCCTTCGCGACGGTCGCTGATCGCGAACTCGGTCGGGCATTTCATGTCGGTCGACCCATCGCCGGTGTCAAAGTTGTGCACCGGCAGGCTGGTCATCTCGCCGCCAGACTGCACACCCCGGATTTGCACCGTCCATCCGTATTCCTTGTGGGCACGGTTGATATTGACCGCCATCGCATGGGCGGCGTTCATCCAGGCATAGTGCTTGCCCTCGTGCCCGTCCGTGGTCTCTTCAAAATTGAACTCTTCCACCGGCTCGCCGTTCTGGCCGTAAACCCCGCGCGCCAGAACGCGCGGCATGGTGATCGCCAGATAGCGGGAGTTTTCCGAGTCGCGCAGCGAATGCCAGCCAGCATAATCGGGCGTGTCGAACACCGTCGACAGATCGCGCGGGTTGCCCAACTCGTTCCAGCTGTCCATCCCCAGGAGGGTCGGCGCGGCGGCGGCGATGAACGGAGCGTGGGCGGAAGCGGCAATCTTGCCCAGATCACGCAGCAGTCTCACGTCGGCGGCAGAATGGTCGAAGTAGAAATCGCCAACCAATGCGCCGTAAGGCTGGCCACCCAACTGGCCGAACTCTGCTTCGTAGATCTTCTTGAAAATCGGGCTCTGGTCCCACTTGGCCCCCGGATAACCGCGCAACTCGCGCTCCAGTTCGGCCTTGGACACGTTCATCACGTTGACCTTCAACGTCGCATCCGACTCGGTATTGTTGATCGTATAGGCCAACCCGCGCCAAGAGCTTTCCAGCTTCTGATACTCGGGGTGGTGGATGATCTCGTTGATCTGGGCAGAAAGCTTTTCGTCGATCTTGGCCAGCATCTGGTCGATGGTGTCCAGGATGTCTTCCGAGATCACCGAATCGTCCGACAACGCTTCGCGAACCAGGGTGCTGACCGCATTCTCGACTTCCTTCGCCGCCACGTCGCTGCGCGGTTTGAAGTTCTGCTTCAGGATCGCCGAAAACTCGTCGAGTTCGCTCAGCGCGCCCCCACCAGCCCCTGTGCCTCTTTCAAGTTCTGTTGCCATAATTCAATCCCAATGATGATCCAGCATGGTCAGACCGGTCCGTAACCGGGCTCAAGGTCTGCGACTATTCTTCCGTCTTTGGGTCGTCCTTGCGGTCGGCAAGGGCGGCCATCAGTTTGGGGTCCGCAAGCAGCGCCTTCAATTGGTCCTGCGCTGCCGACTTGCCGTTCATGTAGCGTTGCAGGTTCGCCAGTTGTTGACGCGCCTCCAGCAGCTTGTTCAGCGCGGGCACCTGACGGGCAATTTCGCCGGGGGTCAGATCGGCCATCTTCTTGAAGTGCAACTCGACCGAAAGCTTGCCACCCTGTTCGGGGTCAAGCTTGTTGGTCACGTTCAGCGCCACACCTGGGGCAACCGAGCCCATGAAGTCGTCCAGCGTGTCCGACGTGACCGGGGTGAATTCACGGTCGGCAATCGGCGCCTTCTCGGTCTTGGAGGCGTTTCCAGAAAGGTCCGACATCACACCCATCACGAAGGGCAGTTCGACCTGCTTGTTCACTTCGATGGGATCGGCATAGGAAATCTGTACACGCGGCGGCCGGTTACGCTTGATAAAGCCGGTGGCGGAATCTGAAGCTGCCATAACATTCCCCTATCTATTTTCTCGAATGAAACCCGAATTTGGGCCTTTGAGTCAACACATTTACGCGCCCGCGGCAGTCAGAAAATCTCAGGTCGCCGGGGGCAGAAGTTCGCGCACAATCGCATGGAAGTCTTTAGACAACATATTTCTTGCCTTGAACAGCAGGATCGGGATCGGGCTTGCGGGTTCCCGCATGCGGAAATAGTCCTCGACTGTTTTCAGAACCTGCGCCGCATGGTCGCGCGACACAATCTCGGAAAGATCCTCGTCGCCTTCCACCGGGTTTTCCCATTCTTCGGTCACAGGAAGCAGGGCATAGCCCGACAACTCGCGCATCCTCGACATCGAGATCGCCATGTTGTTTTCGCCGCCCAAGGACAGCACGGCGTTGCCCGAAGTGTATTCCAGCAGCGTATCCAGGGCCTCGACCAGAGGCCGCCCGATCAACTTGCGCGATTGCATGACCAGAATCATGGCCAGCGACGACGGCTCTTGCATGGCGAAATACCGCTCGACCGCGCCCAGCAGCCGCCAAGCGGCACGGTGATCCGGCACACCGGCCGGGGTGGCAGCAATCGTGAAGGTGGTGCTGCCCGCAGCCCCGGTGCGCTGCTCCCCTGCGGAGCCATCGCCGCCCACCTCGCCGGGTTCGGCAACAGCCCCCCCCAGATCGGCGCGAGCCTGAAGGATCATCTCTTCGATGTCCTTCAGCCGTCCCTTCACCCGATCAAGTGTCGGCGTAAACCGACCCGGTCCGGCCTGACAGATCGACTCTATCGTCTTGATCGCCGCCAGCAGGTCAACCACCTGCCCATAGAGCGCATCGACCCCCTTGATGTTTTCCGAGTTGCCAAGCGCGCCCAGAACGCCGCCTGAATCCCCTGCCGTTTCACCGTCGCGCGGCGCAATCTTGCCGGTGCCGGTGCCGTAGGCGCGAAACGACACTTCGCCATAGCGCTTGTCGGTCAACAGCGGCACATACTCGAGCGGGGCCGCAATCGTCGCCAGCGCGTTCAATTCCTCGATCGCGTTGCGGCGGTCCACAGGATCGGTGGGATGGACGGCATCCGGATAGGCCTCCAGCAACCCGGCAACCCCCAGCACCGCCTCGGCAAAACCCTTGAACCGCCCTGCAAGGATCTGGAACTTCGCCTCCAGCGCCAACAGCCGCAGATCGCGGCTGCGCTTTAACAGTGCGTCGATCTGCGCCGATTCGGACTTCTGGTCGATGGACTTCGCATCGAACAAACTGCCGCGCAACACATTGAAATAGCTGGTCGGCAGCCGGTCTTCGACATTGAAATAATAGTCGATGAAATCAGCGTCGTCGATGGTCAGCAGGTCTTCGCCGCAGGGCGCATCGGGCGAGATCGGCTTGAGAAGATCATCCAGCCGCATGGCCAGAGATCAGAGGCGGCGGGCGGCCACGCGAACGGGCGCAGGCGCGCGCCGGGGCAGGGCAACCGAAAAAGCCACGGCGCATAGCGACAGCGCGGCAACCATAAGGATCAGATCGGACATGCAGACACCCTTTCAAAAACAGAATCGAAGCCTAGCCGGGCTGGTGCAGCGGGTCAATCCTTGCTGCTTTCCAGTTTTTTCAACGCAACATCATAGGCATCGGCGAAGTAATTCAGAAACACCGTCAGCATCCCGTGTTCATGCGGATGCGTCTTGGCGTCCCAGCGTTCGACAAACGTCTCCCATGCACGGGTCTTTTTCGACGACATCAACCCCCCGGTCGTGCGTTCCTCGATCGATTCCGGCGACAATCCGTCCAGCAGGTTGGCCAGTGCCGGTTGCAGCGCGGCCATCACCGCCATCTGATGTCGCCCGATATCGGCAAAGCCCTGCTGAATCGCCGTGGTTGCCGACAGATAGCTTTCGGGCCGCTGCACGAACATCGTCATCATCGCCTCGGTCGCACTCGGCTTGAATTTCAAGGGACTGTTGTTCATTCCGGCAATCATGGTGCGACTGCCGCTCTTGACCATTTTCTTGGCTTCCGCCCGCGCGCCCAGCAACTGCATCAATTCTTGCGTGGCGATCCGCAGACAGCGGCCGATTTCCTCGCCGGTCTGCATCGGATCCCCGCGCGACAGACTGCCGGGCGGCAGCCCCGCCCCCCGGCAGATCGCGTCCAGAATATCCCCCGACACACCACTGGCAGCCATGTTCTGCGGTGGTGCGGCAGGCGGCACCGACCGTTGCGCAGGCTCGGGTGCGCGCGGCACGGGTGCGGCGGCAAAGCCCGGCTGCGGCGTGTGGTTCGGCAGGGGTGGCGAGGGCTGCGATGGGGCATCTGGCGACGCGGCATAAGGGGGAGGGGCCACGCGCGGAATTTCGACCAGACTGTCGCCATACTGCCCCGCCAAGGGCGCTGCCATCCGGCCCGGCACAGGCATCGGGGCAGGCGTCGGCACCATGCTCCAAGGATCGGCTGGCGCTGCCAAGACCGGCATCCCCGGCGGCGGCACATTGATCGACGGCGCATCGAAGCCGCGCGCGAACCCCTGATTGGCCTGAGCAGCAGCGTCTTCGATCGACACCCGGATGATGTAATGACCCACCTGCAGCCGGTCATTATGGGTCAACTGAAAGGGCGAGCTGACCCGCATCGACTGACCATAGACAAAGGTCCCGTTGGTCGAAATGTCGTTCAGCAGGAACTTGCGGTCACGGTACAGCACTTCGAAATGGCGGCTGGAAATGTGCCGGTTCGGGTCGGGCAGCGTCAGGTCCATCTGCGAGTCTCGACCGACTTCCATTCCGCGCGCCGACACGGAATACTCCAGCGGCCCGCCGTCCGGCAAATAGTCGAAGTTCTCGATTCGCAGCGTCAGTTTCATGTCGGGCCCAAGCATTTGCAGCTTTTACATAATGCAGCCTGCAGCCTTACACACCATACCCGCACAACAAATTTCGCAAGAGGGCAGGCAGGTTGCCTGCCGCCAATTCGCCCGAATCCGGGCAGCCAATCCGCCGCCCGATCAAGGTTCAGCCGCTTTTCGCCAGAACTTCGCCAATGCTGACATAGTGATCCAGCATCCGGCGGCGGCGGTCCTGCGGCACCCGCGCCAGCGCCGAATGCACGCCAGCGTTCAAGGCCCGCCCCATCAGATAGCGCGGCGGCGGCACGGCGGGCAGGCCAGGCCCCGACATGGACCCCCCAGACCATCCCGCCGCCAGCGCCAGCCAGCCGCCGGGACTGCGCACCGGTTCAGCCATCCCGGCATCCAGTGCGGCATAGCGGTGGTCTTCATCCGGTTCCGCCACCCAGGCGGCAATCAGCGCCAGCATGACGCGGTCCTGATCCGTCACCAGATCGGGCGAGGCTTGCAGGCATTCATGCCCCCACCACAGCGCATGGCGCGGCTGCAGACTGTAGGCCAGCAGCGTGGCCGATTCTTCGGGCGTAGGGCCGGCCTGCAAATGCCGCAGGAATTCCAGACAGTGCATCCCGTGGCGTGGGCGCGACGCGATGTCTTCGCCCATCTGCGGCACATAATCGAACAATTCGGCGACCTGTTGAAAAAACAGACCTGGCGCCATCTGCGGCTGGGTCGGCGGGTGAGTGTCGGTCCGCTGGGTCATGTCAGTTGATCGTCACGAGCGGGCTTTGAATCTGCAGCACGCCACCTGCGGTATGTTTGGCCGTGGCCGACCCGTTGGTTTCCAGCATCGCGCTGGCCAGAACCTCGATCTTCACCGCCGCGATCTTGATGCCGGTCGGGGTTATCGTGATCACGCTGGTTCCGACCTTGATCTCGATCTCGGCGTCCGACGCGATGATGATCTTCTTGGTGACCTTGGTGGTTTCGGTTCCCGTCACGGTGACAGTGCGGTCGCCCGACACAGTGGTCGACTCGTTCTCGCCGATCTTGTCGGTCCGGTTGCCGGTAATCGTGTGTTTGGAATCGTGCTTGATGATATGCGTCTCGTCATTCTCGATGGTGACTTCCAGGTCCTTCTGGCCGTGCATCCGGATCAGTTCTTTGCCTGCCGTGTCGTCAAAGATGAACTCGTTATAGCCCGATCCACCCATCGTCTGTGACTTGATCCCGCTGATTTCCTTGTCGTCCGGCAGCGGATAGGGCGGCATGTTGGTCTCGTTGTAGACGCAACCCACCACAATCGGCCGATCCGGGTCACCCTCCAGAAACTCGACGATGACTTCCATCCCGACGCGCGGGATGAACACCGTGCCCCACGATGGCCCAGACCACATCTGCGACACCCGGCAAGGCATGGACTGGGCGTAGGTATCCCAGTGAAACTTGACGTTGATCCGGCCCCATTTATCGACAGCGCTGTCGGCGCCCACCGTTACGACTGCCGTCTGCGGCCCGCGCACTACCGATCGTGGAGTAATTCGCTCAGGGGCAATGGGCGAGGATTCCTTGGTCAACGCGAAATAGCCGTCGTAACTCGCCGAATGCCCGCCGCCCGACCGATACCCGCCGTCGACGAAGTGGTGATGCGCCGACAAGCAGACATACTTGCCGTTCTGATCGGTCTGTTCATGGGCCCTGAGGGTGAACATCATCCCCGCCCCAAGACTTAGCAGATTTCCGTCCGCCCGCACCGTCGCATCCGCCGAACGGAACCCGTCCAGCCGTCGCTTGGCCAGCGATTTGCCATCCGCAGACTCAATATAGCGGCCGGGATAATCGTAGCTTTCAAACGAACTGTTCACATAAGGCTGATCGTTCTTCTGCGTCACTTCCATCGCGACAGTCGGACGTTTGAAGTCATAGTCTGTTAGGCGCACCGCACCCGTGGTCAGCGTTCGTTGGGCAAGCCATGTGTGAATATGCTCGACGCTGCTTTCGTGGTGGCCGGCGTTGGGCACGAATGGCCGAACGGGGCCTGCCACTGCGACAAAGCCGTCGGTGTTGTCCGACATCACCAGAGTCTGGCCACGCATATCCATCTTCATGTGGAAATTGATGCCGAATTCCTCCAGCAACCGCCGCACAAAGTTCAGATCGGTCTCTCGATACTGCACTGTATATTCCAGTTTCGGCATGCTCGTCTGGATGTGAAATTCATGGGCCGCCCCGGTCAGCGACGTGTAGTCCCCCAACACCTCGGCGATAATCTCCTTGACGGTCTTCTTGTGAAAAATGCGCGAGGTTTCGCGCCGGGACATCGCCCAGATCCACGGGCGCAACTCAAAGTCATAGAAATGATTGGTCCGCTCGTTGCCCAGATAGCGGGCCGAAAACACGGTCAGGTTGAACCAGCGGTCGCCATGCAGCGCCTTGAAATCGACCGTCATCGGCTGGCCCAGCAACTTGTCCAGATCGACGGGCCCGTCTGCCGCTACGGCACGCACCCGGAAGGAACTGATGTCGTTGATGAATTCCGTACCGCTGAACTCTTGCAGAACCAGCGTGTTTTCCGGCAACGGCGTCAAAAGGCGACCGATACGGAAGGCTTGCGTAAACGACGGCATGCGATGACCACTCTCAAGAAAGCAGCAGGTTAAACGTGGTGGTGAGGCAAAGACACCCCTGCAATCCTTGTCACGTTACAGAACGCGGGCCTGTCTGGCAACACCGCCGCACCCAGGGCAGCCCCCTCAGTTTTCAAGGCGCAGAAAGCCCAGTCCAAAGGCCGTCGGCCCGTCGCTGTCCTTCATAGCCACCTCGATGAAGGGCATCAGGGACTTGGCCGACACTCCGTTCGGCACCGCGTCCAGCTTGTTCAGCGGCCCCTCGGTCGCCATGACCATGATCAGTTGCGGCGCAGGCGGCGCGTCGGCGGCCATCGATAGCGTGAAGTTGAAACTGGCCGTGCCGTCCGGAGCCACGGTGATGAACGGCTTCAGATTGGTCGCTCCGCCTGCATCGCTGAACAGGAAGGCCTGATCGGGCCGCCCGTTGCTCCCTTCGATGACCCCCGCGATCTGGCTGCCGCTTTTCACCCCGTCGCCTTCCTGCCCGCCCCGCACCGTCAGCGCAGGCACCTCGGGCACGCTTCGGCGAT
>Ga0105045_10004806_pt1 | contig 11795 bp, 10 predicted proteins | sample MAT02_FD_78089 | JGI IMG/M metagenome (GOLD analysis project Ga0105045, IMG submission 78089) | Freshwater microbial communities from Lake Fryxell liftoff mats and glacier meltwater in Antarctica - MAT-02 (megahit assembly) | ecosystem: Environmental > Aquatic > Freshwater > Ice > Liftoff... | reverse complement strand
GGCCACCAAGCTGGAGGCCGCTGCGACGACCATGCTGGAGCGCCATCGCGCCAACGACACGGCCGACGTGGAGCCCACCGACGCCACGCTCGACGGCACCCGCAAGGAGGTCTTCGCGGCGCTCAGCACCGTCCCGCTGCTGATCATCGACGATCTCGGGATGCGGAAGCTCCCCCCAACGGCGGCCGAAGATCTGCTGGAACTGATCATGCGGCACTACGAACGTGCCTCCACAATCCTCACCTCCAATCGCCCCGTCGATGACTGGGGTAAGCTGCTGGGCGACACCGCCGCCGTGACCGCCATGCTCGACCGGCTGCTGCGCCACGCGCATGTCCTCACTTGCGGCCCGCGCAGCTGGCGCACGAAACTTCCCACGGCGACCGACTCACCGGTCCCCGCCCTCCGCTAACCAGCCTTAATTCGCTCCGCGTGGTGGCCGGTTTTGCGGTGTACATCGATGGCCGGATTTGAGGTGTCCACTGAGGTCCCCGAACTGGCCGTATTCGGAAGGGCCAGTTCGCTTTCGGCGAGGCGGTATCCATCTCGCTCTTTCGCGACGGCGGGCTCGGCAAGCCAGGCCTATACAGGCAGGTCGGCCCGACCTGTCGAGTTGGGACTTTCGAGATTGCACACCCCGCCTCATTGTCTCAGAAATGTCTTACGCCGACATCTCAGAAGTGTCTGACGCCGACATGGAACGCCTACATCTGCCACTGGCTCATCTGGGCGGCTAACTACCCGCCGTCAAGCTCCGCCTCGGGATCCCCCTCCGGCCACGCCAAGCCCTCAATGACGGCCGGCGGGATGCGCAAGACGGAGGAAATCCGCGCGTACTCAAACGCGCTCAGTACCAAAGCGCCTCGCTCAACGCGAGAGACCCACTCCTGGCTGCGACGCACCTTGATCGCGAGCTCAGCCTGGCCCCAACCGAGCCGAACCCTCGCGGCCGCGATCTCTCGGCCGAGTTGGACCTTCTGCTCGTGGGTGCCCCGCTGGATCTGGCGGCTCTGCTCGTACATATGGGGACGGTAACCCCGACTTATACACATGCGTATCTCGCATATTGCATTTGTGATGCGAGATACGCATAATAATGAACGGTTTACGACGAAAGGCAGCGTTTCGGTCGTAATAGCGACCGTTAACGCCTTCAGTATGCGAGCTAGGTGATTGCGGTCGTCTCCGTCACGGTGTCGATGCGCCGCTCAAAGCGGTGTCGTCGCCACTCTCCCCGCAGCCAAGTCTAACTGCCTCGAGGTGCGACGCCGCGAACTCCGCGGGTCCTCTCCACCCTCGCACGAACCCTCACCGTCTATGAACCGAGTTCACGTTACCCACGAGTTGTCCGAGCTGCGCCGTCAGGTGCTGCGGGGATCCGCCGAGATGTTCGCCCTCGCCGCGCAGGCGGGAGCGCGTAAGCTTCTAAGCACGGACGACATATTCGAGCTACGGCGAGACGGAAAGAAGGGCGTATCACGAAGGGTCACGAGCGAATCATACGCCCACGACGTCCTGAAGCTCTACGCGAAGCAGGCAGCTGGACTGCGCACTCGCATTGCTGAGTACGACGACGCGATGAGTGTCGCCCAGTCGGCCCCGAGCGATCTGGCGACTGCGGATCGGAGTGCGCGCCCAATGATGCCGACTCCAATTGATGTGCACCCTACAGAGCCAGCGCCGGCGGCCCACATCGCCGCGAACCTGACCACAACACCAAGCGGGAAATCGGCACGATGCGCGCCTCCGGTCAAGCGTGGCCGTACCTCCCTCGAAACGCTCGACGGGGCGTTAGATCTTGCCATACCTGCGCTGCACTCGCCCTTGATGGCAGAATTTGCAATGCTGTCGGCTCGCCATTCACGGCGCTCGAAGGCAGAGCCCGGGGCGCCAAGTTGGGTCGCAGGTATTAAACGCCAAAGCCGCTTGCCCGATCACGCAACGCCCAAGGTCAGCGATGCGGAGATCTCACGAATGGAACACGGACTGCGTGACTACAAGATCGCCGCGGCCGTCGCGGGCGGGACATCGGCTCGTGACGCGTTGGAAGCGAATGGTATGAAACCAACCGCGAGCAACCGTCGCCGAGCGCAGCGGCTCGGAATCAAGCTCCGGAGTCGCGGCGACATTAAAGATGCCCGGGCCATGTGCGCAGGCGCGGATCGCACCGTCCTCACCGACGACATGCGGGCCACAATCGGTACGCTCTGGTTAAAGTATCCCAAAGCTAACGCGAAAGGCATCCTACTAGCCATCGAGAAGCATGTCGGTGACATCCAAAAGGCGCTCGCAAAAGGGGAAACATCGACTGACGCCCTCCTCGAAGACGCCGTGGTCAACGGCACTCTGCGCATGCCCTCGACTGATTCGATCCGCCGGGCGATCGCGGATCTGGGCCCTGGTCTCGCCCTGCTGCGCAACCGAGGCTCGGAGGAGTATGCACGGAGAACTCGGCCATCGCTGGGCCGCATTTGGGCAACGCGTGCCAACGAACGCTGGGAGATCGACCATTCGCAGCTGAACATTACGTCGAAGACCCTCGTCGACGGCGAGTGGAAAATTTCCGACGTGTGGGCCACGCTAATCATCGACTGCTACTCGCGCGCCGTCATGGCCCTCACCATTTCAGAGCGGTATCCCGATTCGATGACGATTGCCATCGCGTTGCGCGCGGCGATACGCAATAGCGATGGCCTCGACGGTGTGGAGCCCTCGGGTACACCAGAGCTGCTTGCCATGGATAACGGCGGTGACTTGCGCTCGAAGCAGACCGCAGCCTTCTGCGCCAGTACCGGAATTTTGCAGCACTTCTGCAAAGAGTATTGTCCGGACCAGAAGCCACACGTCGAACGATTCTTTCGCACACTAAAGGAAGGTCTCCTCACGCTGTTGCCGGGTGTGGTGGGCGGACGGGAGCATGGGAAAGCGTGGACGATTGGGCGCATCAGTCGACTGCTCACCGTTGCGCAGATTCGCGGTGAGATTAATCGCTGGGTACACGAGGAGTATCATCGCATTCCGCACAGCGAAACGCGCGAAAAACCGGTGGAGCGCTGGCGCGTTAGCGCGCCCGCGCGTGCTCCGATTCCGGAGCGCGCTCTCGATCTGTTGCTGGTGTACACCGTGACGCGACGCGTCACGCGCGGACTCATCTCTATTGCAGAACAGGGCCAAGGCGCGGCGTGCTTCGGGGCGCCTTGCTTGGGTGCACGGGACGGCCAAGAGTTGACCCTGCGGTACAACCCCGATGACCGGCTCAGCGTGTTGGCGTACGATGCCTCGAACACGCGCTTCATCGGCGAGCTGTGGAACGTCGACGACGAGCGATCGCCGTACCGCCGTCCGGACACCCTTTCGGAATGGTCGGTGAATCGAGATGCGCTCAAACTCGGGCAAAGGACGTTTGAGGCCCGCATCTCGGATTATCACGACGAGGCACATGCGACCGATCGCCAGCGAAAAAATCATCGCGATGCGCTTGACGCGGTAACTGACGACGCAAGTCGGGAAGCGCTCGACGTCACCATGGACGCAAACGCGCAGGTCTCAGCTGCGGAATCTATGCTTGTGCAAGAGGTTGAGGCGGAGCGGGAAGAACTACGACGATTGTTCACGCGAGCGGACTCTCCCGATGAGCTCCCTGCTGCGAGCAAGGCTACGACCCACGCCGACGCGGATGACAAGCTGGCCGCCGAGATCTGTGCAGTCAAGTACGCTTACTCCAACTGAGCTCCAACATGGCATACACTTTCGCGCCGCGACCGATCACCAAGATCGTGGAAACTGGTATGATGCGATACACGAGTAACACGATTGCAAACGTCCATGCGGTCCGTGGACAGTTCGTCATCGTCACTGGCACTAGTGGCGTCGGAAAGACGACCACTGCCGAACGCATCAGCCAGTCCATCAACGACGCATTTGCAAAGAATCCGACGAATCCGGACGCTTACCGCGCGCGGTATTACATCGCTACAGATCACCGAACAATGAAGGGAAAGGAAAGTCCACAGCTTGTGCAACGCCGCCTTCTTGCGGAATTCGCTGGGCAGGTGCTTCAACTCGCTGTCCCGGCCGATATCCGCAATATTAACATTTCGAAATGGATGGACGCCATTGTCCTTGGGCTGCGGCAGCAACAGGTACAGATAGTGTTCATCGATGAGGCGGGGTATCTCCCCTCAAATGCGCTCGACTGCCTCGCCACGCTGGCCAACAAGTCTACCAGCCGAGCGTTTGACCATCCGCTCACAATCGTGCTGGTCGGCATGCACAACTTGCCAGCGAACATACAGGCGCAAGACAATCTTTGCCGCCGGGTCGCGGATTGGGTCACGTTCGAACCGTGCAACGCCGACGAAGTGAAGCTAGTCTTGACCCCGCTCGATCCGTTCTTTGCTGCACTCGACCTGAAGTCGGACGACGGCAGAGACGTAATCGAGTTCCTCCGAAGCCCGGAGGTATCTCGTGGCGGCCTGCTGGGCCTGATCGTGCCATTGGCAGAGCGAGCCGTCGCGCACGCGCGCATGCGGAAGGTTTCTATGAGCCTCCTACAGCTGCGCGCCGCGCACACTACCAAGCTCTCCGGACAAACGCAAAGTGCAGCAGCAATGCAGAGGGGGTGGAAATGAGCGTTTCAGAAGCGACCACAGCGTTTTCGGCAGGTGAGTGGGCGAGCCAGATGTCGGTGCGCCGAAGGACCCTAGTCCGTGAGATCATCGATGCATACGGCGCGGCGCAGGGGGGCGTCATGACGGCGAACCTGATCGCAAAAACGATGACAGGCTCCGATTGCGAACGACTCGGCGGCACCGACTCGTGCAACCTTGCTCTTGAAGCGGAGTTGCGTAAGGGCGCCCGCGATGGTGTGTACCTGATGGTGCGTGCGGGATTCGTGGCCGTCGATCTTATCAGGGCTGAGGGCGGTGGTGGAACGCTCGGCCAGACGCTGCTTGCCGTCGCGGAAGCCGCCCGAGACGCTGACCGAGCCATTCGCTTCGGCGAGATTCTTCCTCGTTTGGCGGCGACGTTGAATGAAGCAGACAGCACCACGCTTCGGGATCAACTCACGCGCGCGATCCGCAGGCTGCTGCGAACGGGGGCACTTCGCAGCCTCGGCACGGTCCGCGGTGACTCGGCAATCGGTCGCCACCTCCTTGTGCCGCGCATCCTCGCCGTGGAGCCGACGGAATGGTTACCTCGTGAGCCGCTCACTTTCCTTGAGTATGTCGCGGCTCAGATTCATGCGCTGACAATGGCCGGTTCCGGCAATTCGGCGGTGAACGGACCCACGTTTACCAGTGCTGAACTACGGGCGAGGCTTAAGGCAGATGCGACGGGATCGGATCCCGTCGCGTGCACGAGATACCGCGTCGACCTCGCAGATCCCATGACGGTGGTGCTCGCACTCCAAAAGCTAGCAGCGGGACAAGCGCCAATGATCGAAAGCGTGCCAAATCGCCGGGCGTGTTGGCGCCTGTTCGATCAGGGGTCTGGACAGGTCTCGCGATTCGGCAAGACAGAAAACGTCGCTGATGCGGTCGGCGAGTTCGTTGTTGAGCCAAGCGTATACGCCTGCGATACAGATCGCATTATTGTGGCCGCCAAGCGTGCAGAGTTTCGCTTATCCGGATGGGGCGTCACGTGTGAGGACGTCCAAGCAGAGGTGGCCCTGGATAGCTCCCTCAAGCCTTTGGGACGCGTGGCGATCTCGTCGCTGCTCTCCGACATCGCTCGTGATGTGATTGATGACGGTAGCGGGCGTCGCGCCGCGAGGAAGGCGCGTCCGATTCGGAGGTTGGGGATGCGGGAAGGACGCGCAGTTTATTGGGTCGCCCCGCCCAATGGACTTACCACCGCGTTGGACGTGATCGCGCCGGACGTGTGCACGTTCGAGGATGCGCAGCACCGTTTCCAATCGAGCGAACTGCGCGACGCATTTGACCGTGGAGACTACGTTCGTCGCACCGTCGAGATTGAGCACGCGCAGTCATCGGCGGTCGCGAAAGGTCGCGCACGTCAGTTGGAGAGCGAGCTTTTGCCGCTCTATGAACGGGCGAATAGCGTCTTGCTCGCTGAGCCGGCCGATTCGGAGCAGGCGACCGACGCGGACAAGACGCTGGCGCTAGTTGCCGGCACGCTCGAGACGATCCGTGGCTGGTGGCGCTTTCGCGGTGAGGATGCAGCGACCGCGCTTGGAGACGTGTGCGCACCGCGGATGTACACGGCAGACGAGCTACGCACCCTTCTCGCACCGTTCTCGGATACAGCCGCTGCGCTGGATAACGATGGCGCGGTGAAGTCGCTCTATTGGCGCGCCATCCGACGCCTGCCGAATCCCTCGTTCAAGAATCGGCGAGCGTCCTCTCGCGACCAGGCACATGAGTTTTACTTCGACGCGTGCGATGCTCACCTGTATTTGGCCTCGCAGTGGGGCGGTCCATTCACGCTGCTGATGTCCATGGAAGTACGGCACGAATTGGGCGATCTGCGCGACCCCCGCTACGTCCTGGAAGGGTTGCGGAACGCGGACCCGCGGACGCGCCGTCGACTAATCGGCAGTCTCGGGTTCCTTGGCAACCCTGAGTCGGCGGTAATAGTCGAGTCACGCGCTCGGAACGATGATGATCCGACAGTTCGCGAGTGCGCACTTTGGGCTCTGGGGTTGTTGCGAGGGGAGGGCGCCGGGGGGATTCTCCGCGAGGCCGCTGTCTCTGACCCTTCGCGTATGGTACGCGAGAGCGCCGCACGATTCCTCAGAACTGGCGCTCATTGGTGGTATCGCGTGTGACCACGCTAACCTGACGAAGTGAGCATTGGAGTAACGCATGGGGAGGGGAAGCCGTTTGGCTTTTCCTCCCATTTGCTTATTTCCCCCTAGACCAACTGCGGGTCGCGTTCGCTCTTTAATTTCGGTCGAATTGACTGCGACAAGAATTGTGCGGCGCATATCGCACGGACGCGACAAGAATTACGCGGAGGCTCGCGACAGGAATTCCACTGCGTCATGGGCTGTTCATCACCCCGCCGAATTGAAGTCTTAAAACCTGCACAATTCATGTCGCAGGCGCCGCAGAATTCTTGTCGCAGGCTATAACTGCTTCAGATACAACGGATTAAAGAAGCGGCCACGAGTCTTGAACTCGTGGCCGCTTGGCCTTCCTGACGGCGTTTGCCGGCGCGCATTCCGCTCGGATTGGAAGGTATGCCGTAGCTGCTGCGCGCTTTTCTCTGGGGTGATATACGGCTGCGACGTATAGAGGCCGTAAGGGCTTTGCCGTTTCGCTACCACAGCGGGACCTTGCCCCATGTGCCGATCAGTCGTCGACTTGGCCGACGCGAGATCGTCTGGGCGAGGCCAAAAGTCTTGACCCGAAGGGTAGACCAAAAGTTATGACCTGACTGCCAAAACAGCACGGACGGATGAAGCGGGAAGGCTTCTACCGGGGGGCGAAGCCAGCGTAGCATAGGGTTAAAGGCCGACTCCCGAGAACGCGACCAAACCATCCGCCTGATGCGTACCGGCGTTTTCGTGTGACTCACTGACTGTCCCGCGGCCATCTACCCTCGACTTCGGGCCAGACCCTACCTCAATGCCTACTCAGCTAGAACACCCCGCGCCCTCGACATACGCTCAGGCCATGGATTGGTTGGCCAGCGCTCGCTGCACAGACGATGTCGAAGTCGTGGCCCGCTTTGTGGACGACCCGGATGGCGGGCTCTCGTCGATGTGTCGCAACATGCTCCGCGGCGCCATCGCGGTCGCACGGCGCGACCTCCTCTCCGGCCTCACCAAGCCAACTACGAAAACGGATCTTCTCCACGCGCCCGCCGCGCCCGTTTAACGCGCGCCCGATCATCTATCGCGGAGACTGAGCCAGCACACCGTTCGACCAGTTCGCGCGCATCTCGCAGTGAATCGTCGATACCAGCATGCCCGCGCATTACGTCCTCGAACAGTGGCTGGAGAGCGTCTATGCAGGCGTTTACATGGCGCGTTCGTTCCTGCTCCTGCCACGCGTCAATCGGGTCGATATCCATCGCGATTACCTTCTGAACAGCGGTCGTGGTGATTTAGCACTACACGCCAGGACATGAGCTGGCGAACGGAGATCTCCGCGTGGCGACAGCGCGTTGCCACCGCCCTAGCGGCTGTTGGAAATAGATCCGAGCAAGCTGTAGCCGAGCGCTTCGCGCTCCGGTGTACAATCGTCGTTCCAAAAGGTATTCACAAATGGCGCGTTTTCGATGTAAACGTCGAGTGTGCCATTAGGAGCGGTCCGGAGCACTACGTTGCCCGCTTGGTCGCCACGCGCCAGTCTCGCGGCGACCTTCTACGGCCACGCACGCCGCGGGGGATTTACCGCCGTCGACGGCGCCTTCGGCGAGACGCGATACGTCGTCACGCGCTATCTCGAGACGACGGGTCGGCAGCCCAAAGAGTTCATGGCCACGTTGGCGCCGGACGCCACGCGCACCCACGACGCCGAGGCGGTCTACGCCGCGCTGCTGCGGGCGGCCGGCGACGCGAAGACCTGGGTGACGAGCGAGCAGGTGCGTGAGGCACTTCAGGCGCACGGCGGCGCTTTGCATTCGTCCGACATCAACGCCGTGCGCGTCCGGCTCCGGGCGCTCGCGACGACGCGCACACGCGGGGCCGCGAGTCTGCGCGAGGCGCGGGCCCAACGCGCGGAGCGGATGATTGCCCCGGGGTGGACGGCGGCGTTCTGGTGGCCGCTCGCGTTGGGCGTGCCCGCCGCGCCGCCTGGGGTCGCGTCACGGTCCCATGGACTGCGTCTCGCGGTCGCGATGGCGGTGCGGGCGCTGGGGCGGCCCGTGCACCTCCGGGAACTCAAACTATGGGCCCGGGCACATCCGCAAATCCCAGAAGTCGCGTTGGTGCTCGAGCCGGGGGCGATCCCCCAGCTTCACGCGGCCATCCGGTACGACCAAGCGCAGGGCGACCACGTGTGGGGGCTGCATCGCGTCCTGCCGCTGGATCTGGGGCTCGAGCAGGCCGGGACATTTGTGACCGCCGGCCGTCCGAACCACGCCGACCGCGCGGCCGTCTCGTTCCTGTTGGCACTCGATCGGTACCAACCCGCCATCGACTACGAGCAGATCCTCGCGCTACGCGCCGACACCAGCCTTGCCGCGCCCGTATTGGCCGCGTGGGCGGACGATCGGGCCGGGGCAGCACGGGCCATGCCTTCGGGACGGCGTTGGGGCGCTGTGAGGCCTATGCTGACGTAGAGCACGTCCTACGCCAGCTGGCCGACCGGGAGATCGCGCGGCTCGGAGTGGTCCAGGCGTGGCACGGGGAGGTCACGGCAGGAGACAGCGATCGCTTCCGCGACGGGCGGGTCATCACGGAGCGGTTGGCTCATCACGCGATGATGTTGCCGCAGTTGCTCGACCTCCCGCGCCAACAGTGGCGCGGCACGATCAAAGGCCCGAAGACGGCCGTGCTGGCGGAAGCTCTGCGGCCGCTCGTCGAATGGGTAGCGGAACAGCTTGGAGATTCGGCGGAGGGACGCATGGCACGGTGGGTGGATCTGGCGCCCCGTTTGACGCCCGCGGGCACGCATAACAGAGGCGGTGCCGGCCGCCGCCTGTGCGTGGATCCTGTGGACGCTGCCCTCGTGATCAGCGATCGCTTGCCGCACCCCGGCTTCTCGCTTTCGGTCAGGAGCGCGTACGAGCTGGTCGGACCGGTCGTGCGAGATGCGGCGGCGCTCCAGGCGTTTCAGCAGCGGATCATGGCCGTCGACCCCCATGGCGCTCGAGGGGTCGACTCCGCGCGTGCCTCCGCGTGGCTCGATGCGCCAGCGACTCCGAGTGATGAGCTAAGCAGCCAGATCCGCTCCTGGCGATGGGCCGTCGGATCACCCTAGTGCCGGTTAACGTGTGTCGATGCGAAGCAGGACTTGGAGACATGCCTGCCGGCCACTCGCTCGTCGGCAGCGCCGGTACTGGTCGAGGCCACCGCGGTCGTGGATTGCCGTTGGACCTTCCCAGAGGGCGGCCGACGCGCTAGACGCGACGTAAATGACGCATCCACAAAGCATTACGGGATTCTCGGGCCGCTGGATGCCCTCAGGGTGCGAGAGGTTCCCCGGGAAACACCGCCGAACAGCAGCGATCTCAGGTCCACTGATGTCGTGACATCCAGCGAAAGGGCTGGCGGCTGGGGGGTTGTGTTTGTTGTGCTTTGGGTCGATAATAAAGATGTGTTGTGTTTCTTGTGTTTTAGACCTTCTGGAGAGAGCGATGAGCAACACCACGATCCTCGACCTGATTGGCCCCGCCAGCATTGACGCGGAAACGCAGCATGAGGCGCGGGATCTCGCCGACCTGCTCGGCAACCCACAGGCGAGCCGTGCGCAGTGGGCCGAAGCGGTGGCAGCTGCCTCCGAAAGCAACCCACATCTTGAGGCGGGCCTCCGTCAGGTGTTGGCGGCCGCCAGTGGCGCGTGGGCCAGTGGCCAGCCGCTCTTGGTGGCGAGGCCGACAAACGAAGCCCTCCCCACCGGCAAAGTCGCAGAGATGCTCGGGTACACCCGCTCACACGTGGTGAATCTGATCAACCGCGGTATTCTGCCGGCGCAGGGCGACCTCACGCGAAAAGGGGCGCACCGGAAAGTCCTCCTAGCTGAGGTCCTCGCGTACCAAGCGAAGATCGCCAAGGGGTCGAAGATGATGGCGGCACTCGAGGCCGCATCCACCGAGTATGATTTTGATGCGCTCGACGACACCGCGGGCGAGTAGCCTCGCGTGAACCGATAACTCCGCGCCGTTCCCCATCGAATCCGGCGGGTGCGGCGCGGAGTTCCGCGTGAATACCATACTGCGTTCAAAATGCCCCAATCGACTCGCACATCGGCACGCACGACCTTCCGCTTCGCGTCACCGCCGCACGCTGTCATTGATGCGTGCGTATTGTTTAGCCAAACGCGGCGCGAGTTGCTCATGCATCTCGCCACGAAAGGTCTCTTCCAGCCGCTCTGGAGTCCAGAAATCCTCGATGAGGCAAGTCGCAACATCGTAAAACGGTCCGAGGAGAAGCACGCACGCGATCCGGCGTTCGTGCCCATTCCGCTCGTGAAGGCGCGTGGCATCTTTCGGATTCTTGATACGTACTTGCCCGATGCCGCTCAGCCAGCGCCGTCCGCTCGCACCATAGCGCGGTTTCGCGCCGTGCACTGGAAGGATCGCCACGTTGTCGCGACGGCGCTCGAGGCGAAGCTTCGCGCAGGATTTGCGGCTACTCCGGCTGCGCAAGCACACCGTAAGACACAGGGCGTCTCTCCGACAAGCTCACCACGTTTTGGCGTGGTCACGGAGAACTTGCAGGATTTTCCTGCCAAATCACTCTTGGCAAAGCGGCTCTTCGTCGGGAACACGGATGCGTTCGTACTTTCCCTGCTCGCGTGGTCCGGACGCGAGGTGATTGGGGGAATCTGCGCGCACATGGTCGGATTGCAACGACCGCCGCTGACGCTTGAAAAGTACGTCGACAAGCTGGCTAAGGCTGATATGCACGAAACGCGGCGCGTCGTGGAACCGACCCTCTTGGCGATCGACGCCACTGTCCGCGCCGCCTTTGCACGCGCGACGGAGACGAGCACAGCACCGACCGAAGGCGAGAGTCGCGCTGAGGCATCAATGGCCGCCTATCGCGCAGCCGTCGAGGAGGCAGGCGCGCTGGGGCTCCCGTAGCGACCGGTACGAACCGGAGTTCAGAGCGGCACGCCTGACACCAGCGTGCCGCAGGGATCGAGCCGCGTGCGCGCTCT
>Ga0105045_10004801_pt1 | contig 11800 bp, 9 predicted proteins | sample MAT02_FD_78089 | JGI IMG/M metagenome (GOLD analysis project Ga0105045, IMG submission 78089) | Freshwater microbial communities from Lake Fryxell liftoff mats and glacier meltwater in Antarctica - MAT-02 (megahit assembly) | ecosystem: Environmental > Aquatic > Freshwater > Ice > Liftoff... | reverse complement strand
CGCCTGGGTCGTCCGGTGGGTGACCACGACCATCAGCCGAGAGCCGGCGCTGCGTTCCACCAGGTACCCGAGCAGCTGAAGGGTCGCCGGTCCGGCGAGGTGCAGGTCCTCCAGGACCAGGACCACGGGGCGCCGCACCGCCGCCGCCGTGACGACGTCCACCACGGCGTCGTAGAGCTGCCGCTGGTACGACGTCGTCTGCCGGCCCGCCGGCGCCTTGCCGAGCAGCGCGGCCAGCCCGTCGGTCGCGGTCCTCGCGTCCTGCTGAGCCAGGCCGAGGTCCGCCGGGTCCTCCACCAGCGCCCGGTGCAGCACGTCTACTGGCGCCACGAACGGTTCGTACGGCCCGCCCAGGTCAGGGATGCACGAGCCGAGCAGCACCGCGGCGCCCTCGGAGTGCAGGGTCGTCACCACCTCCGCAGCCAACCTGGACTTGCCGGCCCCGGGCTCACCGCCGACGAACAGCACCTGTCGGTCCCCGTACAGCGTCGCCTTCCAGGCCTGCTCCAGGACGCCCAGCTCGCGCTCCCGGCCGACCAGCGCCGGGGCGGCCCTCACCGCCCAGCCGGCCGGCATCGGAGGCGCCTCCCACGTGGGCACCCCACGACGCTAGACCTCGTCGTGGTCCCGGTCGATGGTCATTTCTGGTCATGCGGGCGGCGACGAGGAGGTACCCGTCCTGGTCATGTGCCGCCCTCGTGGCTGGTCCTAGCGTCCGAGAGCTGCTGCGCCGTCGGGGCGCCGCGCTGGAGGCGAGGAGATTGACATGACCCACCACCACGTTCCTGCAGCGGGTGCACCGTGCGCCGGGTGAGCCTGACCGCGGTCGCCACGGCCCTGGGGGTGGCGCTGCTCGTACCCGCGCCGCTCGCCGTCGCGCATCCGTCCGCCACCGGCGAGGCCGCCTACGTTGCGCCGGTGGCACCCGGGGAGCCGTCGGGCGTCGTCACCCGGTGGAACGCCGTCGCCGGGGATGCGGCCCTGGCCGCCTGCCTGGCCCCGGCCGACAACCCGCTGCACGAGTCTCGGATGTACGCGATGGTCCACGCCGCCATCCATGACGCGCTCAACTCGATCGACCGACGCCACCAGTCGTTCGCCTACCGGGCCCAGGGCCCGGCCGGTGCGTCGGTCGACGCGGCCGTGGCCACGGCCGCCCGTGACGTCCTCGTGCCTGTGCTGGAGGAGCTGACCCCGCCCTTCGACGGGTGCAGCGCCGCCGCGGTCACCGTGGTCGAGGCGGAGTACGCGTCGGCGATGTCGGAGCTGCCCGACGGCACGAGCACCGACGACGGGGTCGCCGTCGGTGCCGCCGCCGCCGGCGCCGTGCTGGCCCAGCGGGAGGGTGACGGCTCGGACACACCCCTGCTGGTGACGGACTACGTCACCGGTTCCGGCCCGGGCCAGTGGCAGCTGACGCCCGACCGGCCCTTCGCGTTCGCCCCCGGCTGGGGCGAGGTGGACCCGTTCGTGCTGCGGCGAGCCGACCAGTTCCGGCCGTCGCCACCAGCCCCGCTGCCCAGCCGCCGTTATGCGCGGGACGTGGCCGAGATCAAGGCGCTCGGGGGCGACGGGGTCACGACGCCGTCCTCCCGCACGGCCGAGCAGACCGAGATCGGCTACTTCTGGTTGGAGAGCTCGCCGCTGGCGTGGAACCGCATCGCCCGGTCGTTGGCCGGCAGCGAGGACCTGGACGAGTGGGAGGCGGCCCGGTTGCTCGGCCTGCTGAACCTGGCGTTGGCCGACGGGTACGTCGCGTCCTTCGACACCAAGTACCACTACTCGTTCTGGCGGCCGGTGACCGCGATCAGGGCCGCCGACGACGACGGTAACCGGTGGACGACAGGTGATTCGACCTGGACGCCGCTGGTGACGACGGCTCCCATCCCGGACCACGACTCGGCCCACGCGGTCGAGGGTGGGGCGGCGGCCGCGGTGTTCCGCGGGTTCTTCCGCACCGACCGGATCGCGTTCTCCGCCTGCAGTCGAACGCTGCCCGCCGGTGGCTGCACCGAGGCGTCCGCGGTGCTGCGGCACTACGACCGGTTCTCCGAGGCGGCGAAGGAGAACGCGGACTCGCGGGTCTACATCGGCTTCCACTTCCGCGACGCGACCGAGGCGGGCTACGACCACGGCACGCGGATCGGCAAGCTGGTGGTGAGCCGCGAGCTGCGTCCCGTCCGGCGGGGCTGAGGCCTCGTCCCGACCACCGCACCGGCTGCCCGAGCCACCCGCCCGGGCAGCCGGTGGTCCGCGTCCGGGTCCGGCCACGGCTGGCACACTGGTGCGGCCGGGGGCTCCCGGCGCCGCTGGCGTGGCCCAACTGGTAGCGCACCCGACTTGTAATCGGGCGGTTGTGGGTTCGAGTCCCACCGCCAGCTCTGCTTGATCGGGGGCGACGCGCGCCGGGCTGCAGGTCGAGAACCATGAGCGGTCGCGGCACCTAGCCTGACGCAGGTGACCACCCTGCTGTCCGTGGCCCTGTTCCTGCTCGCGGCGCTGGCCGAGATCGGGGGGGCGTGGCTGGTCTGGCAGGGTGTACGGGAGGACCGCGGCTGGGTCTGGATCGGTGCCGGTGTCATCGCCCTGGGGCTGTACGGGTTCGTGGCGACCCTGCAGCCCGACGCGAACTTCGGACGGATCCTCGCGGCGTACGGCGGTGTCTTCGTCGCGGGGTCGTTGCTGTGGGGCACCGTCGTCGACGGGTTCCGGCCCGACCGCTACGACGTGACGGGCGCGCTCGTCTGCCTGGTCGGGGTCGCCGTGATCATGTACAGCCCCCGCCCGGCCTGACGTCACGACCCAAGTCGCTGCACCGACGACCTCGTGAGCTCCCAGCGCCACCGCCGCCAGGGCCGGACGCCGCGGTGCCGTCGCCACGCGACGAACAGCCGTTGCAGCTCGTGGTCCAGGGGGCGGTCCGGGTGGACCGGTCGCAGCGCGGCGAGCAGCGCCTTGACGCCGTCGCTGCGTTCGTCCGGGTCCCCGGCGTCGTCGGGGTCGGCACCGAGGTGCCGTGACACGACGGCAGCCAACGCCGAGCGGCCCTGCTGGAGCAGGTCCGCGCCCTGCGCCGCGGTCAGGCCCAGGGCGTCGAGCACCTCGCGCCAGGCCCAGTTCTCCACGTCGTGCAGCCACAGCACCTCGCGCACGTCCAGGGGCTCGGCCTGGAGGGCGGCCTCGAGGACCGTCCAGCTGTCCGGGTCCCACAGGCTCGACCAGCCCAGGCTGCTCCACGGCAGCGGGCCCGGTGTGCCGGATGGTCCCGTCCTCCCGAGAGAGGACGGGACGTCGACCCGGTCGATCGTGACCGGAACGGGGGCGGCTGCGCCCGGCGAGGTCCGCCCGGACCGGCCGTAGGTCACGCAGATACCGGTGACCCAGGCCCGCAACGTCGTGTGCCAGGTGAACATGTCGAGCCCGGGCAGGGCGGTCGACCAGGTGTGGCGTACGAGCGCGGAGACCTGCTCCTCGGGCACGTACAACCGCGCCAGACGCCGCATCGTCGGGTCGTAACCGTCGAGCAGGTCGGCGAACGCCTGCGCGCTGCCCAGGCGGAGACCCTCGAACAGGACGCCCTCGTCCTCCATCGCCTCAGGGTAGTGACCCGACGTCAGACCTCATTCAGGCAGGCGAGCACCCGCTCGGTCAGCGACGCCGAGGCCCACCCCGTCGTAGGAGGTCAGCGAGCCGTCAGCGAAGAGGTGGACGCCGCTCCGGGCCGGTGGCACCCGGACCGAACCCGCCTCATCAGACGTCAAGGTCCGCCCCGCCCGACCCGATACGAGGGGGATGGTGCAGCTGCTCTCGACTCCCGAGCCCCCGGTGGGCGTGCCCGCCGGGTCGCCGAGGCGCGCGCCGCAGACCGCTCTCGGTCCTGCGCGCAGCATCTGCCTGATCGGGACGGCCGCCGGGGTGACGACGCTGGTCTCCACCCTGGTGCCCGGTCCGGACGGCCTCGACCTCGGGGCCGTCCGAGTGGTCGCCCTCGCCACGCTGCTGCTGTCCGGGCTTCTGCTGCTGCTGCCCTGGCACCGGCTGCCGCTGAGCTCGAGCCTGGGCTTCGTCCCCGTCGCCCTGGCCCTCATCGGGGTGCACAACGGTCTCGCGGCGCAGGACGCCTACCGCTACGGGGTCTACTTCCTGGTCCTGTTCGTGTGGATCGGCCTGTGGCACCCGCGTGGGACGTCGCTGGCGGTGGCACCGGCCGCTGCGCTCGCCTACGTCCTCCCCCTCGTGCTCGGCGCCGCGCCGGCATACTCGCCCTGGACCGTGGTCTATGCCCTGCCGGTCTACGTGGTCGTCGGCGAGGTCATCGCTTGGCGGTCGGCCCGGCTCGATGCGGCCCTCACCGAGCTGCAGGGGCAGGCCTGGACCGACCCGCTGACGTCGCTGGGCAACCGCACGGTGCTCGAACGTGCCCTGGCCGAGGAGGGATCGCCGTTCGCCTCGGGCGCCCTCGTGTACCTGGACGTCGACGACTTCAAGCGGGTCAACGACACCCTGGGCCATGCGGGGGGCGACCAGGTGCTGCAGCAGGTGGCGGACGCCCTGCGCGCCGGGGTCAGGGAGGGCGACGTGGCCGTCCGCATCGCGGGCGACGAGTTCGCCGTGCTGCTGGCGGGCCCGCTGAGCCGGGTCGACGCCGTCGGGGTCGTCGGGCGGCTGCGCACCGCTCTCGCCGTGGTGGGCGCCGCGGGCAGGCCGGTGCGCACCAGCATCGGGGTCGCCTGGTGCCGTGGAAGCGACTCCGAGGACGTCCTCCACCGCGCGGACACGGCGATGTACCGGGCCAAGGCCGGGACGGCCGTCGCGGCGGCGGCGGACGAAGGACTCGTCCTGGCCGCCGGGTCCCCGGAGCGCTAGCACGGCGTTTCGCGCCGGGGCCCCCCGGGTACTGCGCCGCAGATGACAGTCATCGGCCTCCATGCCTCCCACGAACAGGTCCACCCGTCCGACCTGCTGCGTGCCGTGCAGCTCGCGGAGGAGGTGGGCTTCACCGGCGGCATGTCCAGCGACCACTTCTCGCCGTGGAGCGTGCGGCAGGGCCACTCCGGCTTCGCCTGGTCCTGGCTCGGAGCCGCGATGGCCACGACCAGCCTGCCTTTCGGTGTGGTCAACGCCCCCGGTCAGCGGTACCACCCGGCGATCGTGGCCCAGGCAATGGCGACCCTGTCGGCGATGTTCCCGCAGCGGCTGTGGGTGGCGCTGGGCTCCGGCGAGAACTCCAACGAGCACATCACGGGTGCCCCCTGGCCGCGCAAGAGCCTGCGCAACGCCCGGCTGCTGGAGTGCGTGCAGGTCATCCGCGCGCTGCTGGCCGGGGAAGAGGTCACCCACGACGGGCTCGTCACCGTCGACCGCGCTCGGCTCTGGACCCGGCCCGAGGTGCCCCCGGCGCTCGTCGGCCCCGCCGTCACCCCCGAGACCGCGGCCTGGGTCGCGTCGTGGGCCGACGGGCTCGTCACCACCAACGCCTCCCACGACCGGCTCCGCGCCATGGTCGACGCCTACCGGTCCAACGACGGACCCGGCCCGCTGCGGTTGCAGGTCCACGTGTCGTGGGCGCCGACCGACGACGAGGCGATCGCGCTCGCCCACGACCAGTGGCGAGGCAACGTCTTCGCCCCGCCTGTCTGCTGGGACCTGGAGACCGTCGAGCACTTCGACGAGGTCGGGGAGCAGGTCACGCCGGAGCAGGTGCGCGAGGTCGTCCTGGTGTCCAGCGACCTGGCCCAGCACGCGGCATGGCTGGCCGGTTTCGCCGACCTGGGCTTCGACGAGATAGCGGTGCACCACGTCGGGCGCGAGCAGGAGGCGTTCGTCAACGCCTACGGTGAGCACGTCCTGCCCCAGCTCGACGTCACCCGGGCCGCGCCCGTAGCACCGGCGCGGACCACCGCGGGCTCCGGCACCACCGACTCCCGGGAGCAGCTGACATGAGCAACGCCGCGCGCGCCGACATGTGGTGGAAGACGGCCGTCGTCTACTGCCTGGACGTCGAGACCTTCGCCGACTCCGACGGCGACGGGACCGGCGACTTCCGTGGGCTGGTCCGCCGCCTCGACCACCTGACCGACCTGGGCGTCACCTGTCTGTGGCTGATGCCCTTCTACCCGACTGCGGAGCGGGACGACGGCTACGACATCACCGACTTCTACGGGGTGGACCCGCGCCTGGGCAGCCTCGGGGACGTCGTTCCGCTGGTCCGGCTGGCCCGTGACCGCGGGATGCGCGTGATCGTGGACCTCGTCGTCAACCACACCTCGGCCGACCACCCGTGGTTCCGGTCCGCGTTGCAGGGGGTGGACTCGCCGTTCCGCGACTTCTACGTCTGGCGCGACACGGAGCCCGAGGACACCTCGGCCGACGTCGTCTTCCCCGACGAGGAGGGCGGCATCTGGACCCACGACGAGGCCAGCGGGCAGTGGTACCTGCACCGCTTCTACTCCCACCAGCCGGACCTCAACGTGGCCAACCCGGCGGTCCGTGAGGAGATCACGAAGATCATGGGCTTCTGGCTCGAGCTGGGGGTCTCGGGCTTCCGGGTGGACGCCGTGCCGTTCCTGATCGAGACCGACGGCATGTCGGCGGAGGACACCGCGGACTTCCCCGAGCCGCACGACTTCCTGCGCGACCTGCGCGAGTTCCTGGCGCTGCGGAACAGCGACGCGATCATGCTCGGCGAGGTGAACCTGCCCCGGGTGCAGCAGCTGGAGTTCTTCGGCGGAGCGGACGGCGACGAGCTCGACATGCAGTTCGACTTCGTCACGATGCAGCAGATGTACCTGTCCTTGGCTCGCTCCGACGCCCGTCCGCTCGCGCGCTCCCTGACCGAGCGACCCGCGACGGCCGTCCGGTCGCAGTGGGCCACGTTCGTCCGCAACCACGACGAGCTCACCCTGGACAAGCTCGACAGCCAGGAGCGGCAAGAGGTGTTCGACGCGTTCGGGCCGAAGCCCGAGCACCAGCTGTTCGGCCGCGGCCTGCGTCGCCGGCTGCCCCCGATGCTCGGCGAGGAGCCCGACGGGGACCAGCGGCGTACCCGGATGGTCTACAGCCTGCTGTTCAGCCTGCCAGGCACCCCCGTGCTGTTCTACGGCGAGGAGATCGGCATGGGGGAGAACCTCGACGCCGAGGACCGCCAGGCCGTACGAACGCCTATGCAGTGGAACGACAGTGTCAACGGGGGGTTCTCCACCGCCGACGCCGACGCCCTGCCGAACCCCGTCGTCACCGGCGCGTGGTCCCCGGAGCACGTCAACGTGGCCTCCCAGCTCGACGACCCGGACTCGCTGTTGACGTTCGTGTCGCACCTGGCGCGGCGCTACCGGCAGAGCCCCGAGCTCGGCTGGGGCGAGCCGGAGGTCCTCGACCAGCCCCACCACCACGTCCTGGCCCACGTCGTGCGGTACCGGGGGACGGTGCTCCTGGCCCTGCACTCCTTCGCCGACGAGCCGGCCGACGTCGAGGTGTCGTTCGTGAAGGACGAGCACGACGGCAGCCTCGTCGACCTGCTCTCGGGAGAGCAGGTCGCGGTGGCCGACGACGGGGCCGCGACGGTCCCGCTGGACGGCTACGGGTACCGCTGGCTGCGGCTGCGGACGCCGGCGGACGACCGAATCGGCTGAGCCGGGCGACCATCGCGCGACACGCCGAGCACGCTAGGTCACCGAACGTCGGCTTAGGGTGTGCTACCCCGCTGCCGATGGTGATCGGTGACACGTGCCCCGACGAGGAAGTTGCCTGATGCCGACGACACGTCCCCGCGCTGCGCCCGCGCGCCGATCCGACCGTCCCTCCCACGCCGGGCCACGTCCACGACCCCGGGCGGTCGTCGGCGCGATGCTGAGCGTGGTCCTGGCGGGTGGCCTCCTGCTCACCACGGGCGCCCCGGCGAGCGCCGCCGCCGTCCCGGTCCCGCCTGTGCCGTTCACCGGCGCGCCGGAGTCCCCGTCGCCCTACCAGGGGCAGGTGTCGTGCGACCCCGTGGAGAAGCCCGGCGCCGGCGCGCTGCGCGAGCTGCTGCGCGCCACCTACGGCGACGCCAACGCCGGCGGCACCGCACGAGCCTGCTCGCTGGGAGGCACGAGCGAGCACAAGGAGGGTCGTGCCTACGACTGGATGCTGAACGCGTCCGACGCCTCCGACAAGGCCAAGGCCGACGCGTTCCTCGCCTGGCTGACCGGTCGGGACGAGCGCGGCGTCGCGGGCGGCAACGCCCACCGGTTGGGCATCCAGTACGTCATCTGGAACCGCCAGACCTGGCAGGCCTGGACCGGTGCCTGGAAGTCGTACACGGGCGCGAGCCCGCACACCGACCACGTGCACGTGTCCTTCTCCTGGGACGGGGCGATGAAGCGCACGTCGTGGTGGACCGGTACGACCGTCACCACGCGCGACATCGGTCCCTGCCGGCTGTACGTCGGGGAGCCCGTACCCGCCTACTCCGGCCCCAGCTACGGCAGCTGTCCCACGCCCGGGGTCCGAGACCTGCGCACGATCACGGGTGACTTCGACGGTGACGGGCGAACGGACGTGGGCAGCTACTCCGCCGGGAGGTTCGTCCTGAGCACCCCCGGTCGGACGTACCGCTTCGGGTTCGGTCGCGCCGGTGACGTCCCTGTCGTCGGGGACTGGGACGGCGACGGCACCGACGGCGTCGGGGTGTTCCGCGATGGCCAGTGGTTCCTGCGGGAGACGCTGTCGGCCGGGCCGGCGGAGCGGTCCTTCAGCTTCGGCCGCAAGGGCGACAAGCCCGTCACCGGCGCCTGGCAGGGCGACACGGCCGGGGTCGGTGTGGTGCGGGGCAACCAGTGGCACCTGCGGTCGGCCGCCTCGGCGGGTCCCGCCTTCTCGTCCTTCTCGTGGGCCAAGGCGACGGACGTGCCGGTCGTCGGCGACTGGTACGGCAGCGGTGCCGACAGCATCGGGGTGCTGCGGGCAGGCACGTTCATCCAGGCCGCGACCGCGACGGCGTCCCGGCCGTTCCGTTCGGTCGTGTTCGGGCACCGCGACGGGGCGCCGGCCGTGGGTGACTGGGACGGCGACGGTGTGACCACGCCCGGCACGGCCCGCGGCGTCGAGCACCTGCGGACGGACGACCCCGCAGGCGGGAACCCGCGGGTCTCGTCGGTCCCGTACTGAGCGGGGCTCGCCCGAACTGAGCCGCACCCCGCCGTGGGGTGCGGCTCAGGCACCGCCGAGCAGGTCGGCCACGGCTGCCGTCGACATCGGCCCGGCTCCGTAGGTGCGGACCAGGGCTCCCCCTGACGGCACCGGCGTGGTCGGGGAGGGCCATCCCAGGTCCACCACGACCGTGTCCGGTCGGGCCAGGACCACGTGCTCCAGCCAGGCCTGTACGGCGGGGGAACGGTGGGTGTCGCGACAGACGACCACCACCGGCCGGCCGATCGCGGTCGACATCAGGGTCGCGGGGTCGTCGACCGGCAGCGCGTCGACACCGGTGACGCCCGTCGTGCGGGCGCCCAGCTGCGGCAGCAGTCCCCATGGCACGTCGCCGACCGCGGCGTTGGCGTCGTCGAGCAGTCGTACCACCAGGGCCCCCGCGACGGGTGGCACCTGTCCGGTGACCCGGATGGCCCCCCAGGCGGCCCGGGTCACGGCCGCCCGGTCGACGGCGTCGGCCTGCGGGCTCCTGGGCGCAGCTCCGGCCCGGTCCTCACGCCGGGCACGGCAGTCTCTCCCCAGCCGCTGCACGCGAGCGGTGGCCTCGGCCAGCCTGGTGCGTTCGAGCCCCCCCTGCCGCACCGCCAGCACGACGGCGTCCACGACCTCGTGGACCCGCGCCTCGTCCCAGTCCGCGCCCAGGCAGAGCAGGTCCGCCCCGGCCCTCAGCGCCGCCACGGCCGCGGCCGCCACGGAACCGTGCGCGTCGGGACCGCTCACCCCGGCCATGTCGAGGGCGTCGGTGACGACGACCCCGTCGAAGCCGAGGTCGCCGCGCAGCAGCGCGGTCAGGACGTGGCTCGTCGACGCCGGTCGGTCGGGGTCCAGCACCGGCACCCTCACGTGCGCGGTCATGACGGCCTCGGCGCCGGCCTCGACCGCGGCCGCGAACGGCACGAGCTCCCGGGAGCGCAGGACCGGCTCGGTCACCGTGAGCGTCGGGGCCGCGACGTGCGAGTCCTGACTGGTGTCGCCGTGGCCGGGAAAGTGCTTGACGCAGGCGGCCACGCCGGCGTCGGCGAGACCCCGGACGGCCGCGGCGCCGTGCCGGGCGACGTGGTCGGGGTCCGCCCCGAAGCTCCTGCTGCCGATGACGGGGTTGTCCGCAGCGCTGTTGACGTCCACGACCGGCGCCAGGTCGAGGTCCACCCCGACCGCCGCCAACCGTTCCCCCAGCCCGGCGTGGACCTGCCGGGTCAGCGTGACGTCGTCGGCGGCGCCGAGCACCGCCGCGCCCACCGTCGCGCTGCCGCGGTGCTGGTCCAGCCGGGTGACGTCGCCACCCTCCTCGTCCAGGGCCACGACGCAGGCCGGTGCCAGGTCGTGGACCCGGAGGACCAGAGCCGTGGCCTGCTCGTCGTCACCGGTCAGGTTCGACCCGAACAGGCAGAGCGAACCGAGCCCGTCACGCAGGTCGCGCTCGACCCAGGCGGGCAGCGTCGTGCCCTCGAAGCAGCCCATCAGCACGCCCAGTGCGAGACTGCGGAGGGTGTCCGGCTCCCGCACCTCGCCCTGCACCGCGTCCTCGGACCCCTCGTCAGCCTCGTCGCCCACGGCACCAGGATGCTGGATAGCGCAGAGGGCACGATGGGCGGTGTGAACGCCGCCCGCTCGACCGCTGCCCTGCTCGTCGTCGTGCTCCTGCTCGGTGGCCTGGTGCTGGCGGCCGAGTGGTTCGCCCGCGGTCAGGTCGAGGCGGTCGTCACCGACCTGGTGCGGCGGGAGCTGGCCCAGGTGACCGTCGACGGCGCGGCGTTCCAGGACGTCGACGTGGCCGTGCAGGGCTCGGTGCTGTTCGGCCTGGTGACCGGCCGGTTCGAGGGCGTGACGGTGTCGACCGGCGCCGGTGTGGTCCAGGGGGTACCCGTCCGCGGGCTCGTCGTGCTCGCCGACGGGGTGTCCGCCGACGGCACCGCGGTCCGGTCGCTGACCGCGACGGTCCGGGCCGAGGCCGCGGGGGCGCTGCAGACGCAGCTGGACGAAGAGCTCGGACAGGCCGTGCTGAGCAGCACCGTGGCGCTGCCGCCGGACCGGTTGCGGGTGCAGGCGCCCTTCGAGGTGCCGCTGCTGGGGTCGGTCCCCGTCGACGTGGAGCTGCTGCTGCGGGTGTCCGACGGCCGCCTCGTGGTCGAGCCGGTGCTGGCGCAGGCCGCCGGCCTCGAGCTGGACCTGACGCAGACGGACACGTTCCGTAGCTTCGGGGTCGACGACGAGCTGCCCGAAGGCGTCGACGTGACGGCCGTGCAGGTGGTGGACGAGGACGGCACCGCCGTCGTGGTCGCCGACCTGTCGTGCGCCGGCGGGTGCCCTCTCGTGGGTTGACCCGGTTCAGCGGCGTCCGGCGGTGCCCGTCGACGTCGACGGTGGGACCGGAGCGGGGCTGGTGTGCTCCGCGGCGTCGCTCAGGGTCGCGACCACCCGTCGCACCAGGCGCTCGCTGAAGCCGGAGACGACCGCGAGCACGGGCAGCCAGGCCGTCATCCCCGGCAGCAGCTCGACCTCGGCCGCCATCACCGTGACCACTGCGGCGCCCGAGCCGACCAGCACCCGCGCGACGGCCGTGGCGAGCAGCGGCGTCGACAGCTCGTAGACCCTCGGGGCCGAACCATGG
>Ga0105045_10004800_pt1 | contig 11800 bp, 11 predicted proteins | sample MAT02_FD_78089 | JGI IMG/M metagenome (GOLD analysis project Ga0105045, IMG submission 78089) | Freshwater microbial communities from Lake Fryxell liftoff mats and glacier meltwater in Antarctica - MAT-02 (megahit assembly) | ecosystem: Environmental > Aquatic > Freshwater > Ice > Liftoff... | reverse complement strand
TAGCCATGGATGTAACTGTAGAAGCCGTTCAGGTGCATGGTGGTTATGGTTTCGTAAAAGAATACCATGTAGAACGAATGATGCGCGACGCGAAGATTACACAGATTTATGAAGGAACCAGTGAAGTACAAAAGATTGTAATTTCAAGGGGCTTATTGTCACAATAATTTTTTGGGGCCCCGCCCTTCCGTTGGTCGGTCGCCGCGCTTTCGTTTCGCAGGCTTCACTCAATCGCTGGTCCGGGCATTGGAGTGTTACTTCTTCTTTCTAAACTGTTGAATCACCGGAATTAAATCTTCTGCAGCGCGAGAATACCAAATCAAAATTAAGTAGAGTGTGCTTGCTAAAATAGTATGCAATGCACAATCTATCCAAACATTTCCCCATAGTGGGAGAAAACTAGTTATGCCATAGGTTGCTAGAATAGCGGCTGAAATATAAATCGTTCGTAGATCAAACGGCTGTAATTTAAATTTAACCTTTATATATAACCATTTAAATGTGTTGTATAATAAACTAACGCTGCAAGTGGCCCAAGCGGCACCTTCAATTCCCCATATTGGAATAAACGTATACAACAATATCAAATCAATAATTGCTACAGAAACCAATGCTATTGAGCCTGCGGTAAACTTTTCGGAAGTAAAAATGATAGAAGAATTAGAGCCTGTCATTAAATTAAACAAAGCAGAAAGACTTAAAATGGAAATTACGGGAAGTCCTTGGTAATACTCATTCGGAAGCCATTTTAAAACATAAGGGGCATTTAATGTAATGAGCAGAAAAAGTAATCCGCCCAACAAAAAAAGATAACGGGCAGATTTGTAATAAATGTCTTGAATATTTTGAATATCATTTTTCTCCCAAGAGTGGGCAATTTGGGCATTAGCAACTTTATCTAATGCATTTATGGGAGCCTCAATAAAAATTGGAATAAAAGCCGCAATGCCATAAACACCAACCAAAGCAAGCGGCACAAATTGTCCTAAAATAATTACATCCATCAATTTTATTGACATAGAGGCGATGCCCGCCAAAAAAACCATTCCTGCATATTTCCGAATCTCTTTTATAAATTGAGCCGTGAGTAAGCTTCTGTCGGGCTTTAAAGAGATGTTCCCAATTTTAAGAAGTTGGTAAACAACTAACAACAGTTGCATAAGATAAGTACCAACGAAAGCATAAATAAAATTCTCTAAAGAAAGTTGGCCAGAAGCATACCAAAAAATAAGGAAAATAAATAAGAGCCGAATAATTACTTCTTGCCCAAGAGCAGGCAGCAGTGGACGAAAAATAGAATAGAGGTAATTATTTACAATTGCTAGTAAAGTTAAAATGAGTGAAAGCGGAAATATAAACGAGAAGTAACTGGCAAACAAAGGTGATTCTTCCACGTATTGCGCTACAATCAATGGTTTCAACAAATATAAAAGTGGGAAACAAATGAGGATTCCAATTAAAGGGAAAAGTAAAATAAACCCCAAAAAGCCATGGTGTTTAGCAGCAGCATCTCTAAAACGAGGAAAATAACGGGCTATAACATTACCTGCACTCATCGGCAGAACTGTGGAAACCAGAAATGAAAATGAAAACAGAACGCGGGTTAGTCCAACTTCTTCGGCTTTCAAAAAATTAGGTTGTACCCAAAGTAAACTTAAGAAACCAATAAAAATTCCTGCATAAGTAATTATGGTAGATTGAATGCCTTGTCTTTGTATGATGCCCATAGTTTCGGTTGCAAAAATGCTAAATATTAGTTGATAATTGAATCTCTAAATCTGCAATTATTATAGTTTACATTATAAAGTGTCTTAATCTCACAATAGGCAAATTTCTTACTTTTTGAATGAACTCAATTTATTTGTAAACTTGCAGCACTTTATTATGAAATTAAAGAGAGCGCTAACATTATTGGTCCTATTATATTGTTTGGGTTTGTTTTCGCAAATTAACTTAAGCGATGGATTGCTTTTGCATTACAATTTTAATAATAATGTGATAGACCAAAGTGGAAATGGTAATAATGGCAGCAGTGTTGGAGGCATCAATTATACTAATGATTTTGCTGATGTTCCTTCTAATGCTATCGAATTTAATGGAACCAGTAGCTAAATAAATATTAATAGCTCTAGTAATACTTTAAAACCTACTCAATTTCCTGCAACCATCTCAGCTTGGGTAAAAAACAATCAAGAAAATGGCAAAGCAAACGTAATTTTCAAGAACGACTATGCTCAAAATGTATATTCTGGAATTAGAGTTCAAATAGGGCCAACAACTGGGAGAGTAGCCTTAAATTTTGAGGATGGTGGCCCTATTGGAGCAGGTTCGAGAAAAACAAAAATTGGAAATACTAACATCAATGACAACCAATGGCATTTTGTAGCTTGTATCATAAGAGGAGCAAACGATATGGAGATTTATGTTGATTGTAATAATGATGGAGGAACCTACTCAGGAGATGGAGGAAATATTAGTTATACCAATAACAGCGGTGCAATTGGAGTATACGATGGATTTTTAGGAAACACTCAAAGTCAGGAATATTATAAAGGGGGTTTAGACGAATTAAGATTTTACAATAGAGAATTAAATGCCAATGGTTTGCGCTATTTAGTCATGGGTTCTAGTAACACTATTTTTGATTTTGTAAATTACAATCCAAACAACCCTGATTTTGAAATTACTTATGGAAATCCTGTTTTAAATACATTTACCGGGAATATATTTTGGAATTTAGGAGACGGAACTCAATCGCAAGAATTGTCTGGTGTTCATCAATATAATACTGCTGGACCATATGATATATCCCTGCAATTAATTGCAAATACTTGTACTTTATCTTATGACACCACCGTTTTTTTTAATGAAATAATTAACCCTGAAGATACATTAGTTTCAATTGAAGATTCACTTTTTAGCATAACTCCCGATTTAGAGAATATAAAAAAGACTGTTGATGGACCATTAATAATTCCCAATTCATTTTCACCAGATAAAGATGGAATAAATGATTTATTTGTTATTAAAAACTCAGAATATTACCCCAATTTATCGTTAATAATTTACAACCGATGGGGAATAAAAATCTTAGAAGAAAACCCATACAGTAATAATTGGAATGGAGGTAATGTGACAGATGGTACCTACTTTTATTTGATAGAGGATGGGAAAGGGAAGATGTATAAAGGGACAATTACCTTATTAAGCAAGTCCTATTAATTTGAAGTTACAAGATTTATAGATTTTTAATTATTAGAACTCCTAAACCTAATTTACTTTGAGTGGAGTCATTTATAAATTCAAAATGCGGATATTTATTTTTAATTTCATTCCATAAAACAGAAACAAAATGGTCTGGATTTTCTGCTTTGTCAGACACAATATCATGAAATGCTACAATCGCATTATCGCTTAGATATTTGCTGTAAAATTCAAAATCTTCTTTTACTCCTTCGTAAGTGTGATCTCCATCAATAAATAGATAATCTATCTTTTTGTTATGAAGCGTTTTAAGGAATTGGTCTTTTACTAATTTAGAATGAGAATCTCCTCTAATCAATTCTATTTTCTGATTGTTCTTTGCAAATGAATTGTATAAAGGAATTTTCCATGAAGGATAACCTCCTCCATACATTCCAAATTCTAAATCAATTGAAACAATTAATGCATTTGAATCTGCAAGTAATGCACTCAAAAATAAAGTTCCTCCTGAAGCAGTCCCAATTTCTAGGATCGTTTTAGGCTTTCTTGCTTCTAAAAGTTTTGCTAATTCGAGAATCTCTTTTCTGTGCTGCCAAGGCCGAATAAATTTACCCTTTTTAGAAAAAAGTAATTCTATAGCATCTTCAGCATTCAAATTACTTCTTTTTGATTCCTTTACAACACGTTTGATTGAATATGAAATTATTGTTTTACTTATGATTTCTGATAAACTCGAACCGAGTATTTTCTTGAGTGTTTTTTTCATAATATTTCTTAACCAAATACTTCGAACTTTCTTTTAATGTAGTTTGAGCCAACAAAGGTGGTTAAAAAATATAAAATTGTTAGTATATTGAATTCTGATTTTAAAAAATACTTTCTTGCTAAAGGCATATTGTTTATCAAATAATAATATCTGGCCAAACTACCGTTTAATCTTTTTCTTCCTAATTCAGCTTCCTTTGGAAAAGTAGATTTGTATTTATTTAGTACTTCAATAGAAGATTCATAATCTTTTATTCTGTAGTTCTCTTTTAAAGAAAGATTGCCTCCTGATATATGCCTCAAATAAAGAGAATCCGTAATTTCAATAGATTCTTGGTTAAAAAACAAAGCAAGTAACCAATCAAAATCTGTTTGTCCAATTTTCTCCTCGAATAAAATATTTTTAAGTTCTTTATTGTAAACAATGCTGCCTAAATAAGTAATCTGACCTTTTTTTGACTTTGAAAGTTTATTTATAAATGTTTGATTCTTATTGTAGGAAATAGTATGTTTATTATTTAAATTTTTATTAACTCTAATTTTAATTTTCCCATTAGTATCATCGCAATTAGTATAACCTGATGTAACGATTGGTGCGATATTTAAGAAGGGCAGCATTACAGCTAATTTATTCGAATTCCATTCATCGTCATGATCAACTATACAAATGAAATCACCTGTAGCTGATTTTAAACCAATATTTCTGCCTCGGTTTGGCCCTCCAGAATTTTTCTCTGCAGAAAGATATTTTACATTGTTTCTAGTTAAGATTTCGGTGGTATTATCAGTGGAACAATCATCAATTACAATCCATTCAATTTCAAATTGCACACCTTTTCCTACTTGATTATTAATGGAGTTTATTAATCTTTGAATAGATTTTCCTGAATTATAAGTTGTTAGAATAACTGAAAATAGATACATTCAAAATAAAATTAAATCAATTATTCAAAATAAAATGGAGCTTTAATTACTCCCAAAATCTTATTCAAAATATTTTTAAAGGTAATTTTTTTGTTTTTTGGATAATCAAAACTCGGTTTCCCAGTTTTAGAGGCACAAGGTTTATTAATCAATCCTTTTTCAATCACAACTACACTGTCATAATAATGAATAGATTTAACGTTTAACGTAAAATCATCCACTTTAAGTTTATTTGATTTAGAATGGAAAGCATTTATTTTATCTATCCAATTTTTTGAATATTCAATAAACGTATTTCTTCTTCTTACACCTCCTCCATATTGCCACCAATAAGAAGTATGGCAGTCTTCGCATAGATAAATTCCGTCTTCTTTAACATGGTTAAATAATTCCTGAAAACTAATAATTTGCTGTCTCATGCTATGACCGCCGTCATCAATCAAAATATCAACTTTTGGAATGTCTTTTTTTATCTGCTTTAGAAAATTCTTATCTGACTGAGAACCTATAAAAATTTTGATATTTGCTTCTTCAAATTGTTTACAACGCGGATCATTATCTATCCCATAAATTTTTGCATTATTACCAAAATAATTTTTCCACATTTGTAAACTTCCTCCTTGTGAAACTCCTATTTCAAGAATGATAACTTCTTTATTTTTAAAGCGAGAAAAATGCTTGTCATAAATTTCAAAATAATGCATCCATTTATGGATTAATCGACTATTATTCTTACTAAAGTATTCTTCTAATTCATTCATTGATTATTTGATTTTCTAATACAGCATTTAAAAAAAAGAACGCAAATATACTATTGTTTGAATTAAACAAATGAAATAAAGTAGTAAAATTTCTTGAATACTAATGAGAAACGGAGATTTTAAATAAGCTTGTAAATCTTTAACTCCTTATTTTTATAAAGGCTACGATTATTTGATTGAACAATTATTCTTACATACCACATGGAGTGCAAATGTTCACTCATGGATAATTGAATGACCACATAAAACCATAATACGGCAAAAGATAAATATACTTCACCTAAAATACATTTTCAGAAGAATAATTCTAACTACTACTTAACTTTTGATTTCAAAGAATATAAATGAAAAAATAAACTATTATGATAATAATCAGACACTTGATAGATATTAAAATGAATTTTTTAAAATTTACAGCAAACTTGATAAAATTTAGGTAACATTCCAGTAAAGTAGAATTAACATTTAATTATACGCTCATTTGTATTTGATATCGATTATTGTATACTTTTGGAGAAATTTTAAAAAAAATATATGAAAAAATTACTCCTAACCGTAATTTTGGCAACTAGTCTAAATGGATTGATTGGCCAAACAACAGTAACTTTAAGTCCTAGTCAAAATGCTTCTTTAGGCTTTCATACGGGATTCAATGCTGCTAACACCAATTATAACAATGCTGCACAATTCGCTGCATTTGCGATTCCAGGCGCTCAGGGTGGCGTAAACTCAAACAGAGCATTAATTCAGTTTGACTATTCTTCGATACCTGCTGGCGCGACAATTATTTCAGCAACTTTGAGCCTTTACAAGATACCAACACTAGGATTTTTAACTGGACATACTCTTGGAAATAATGAGAGTCTTTTGCAAAGAGTTACATCTTCATGGAATGAAACAACTGTTACGTGGAACAATGCACCCGCTTCTACAAATTTAGGACAAGCAACATTAAATGCATCTACTTCAACCAACCAAAACTACCAAGTAAATATTACATCACTAGTACAAAACCATATTAGTAATCCATCCTCAAACTTCGGATATTTATTTCGTCTGCAAAATGAGCTATCTAATAGAGTAATGATGTTCTGCTCTGATTCATATTCAGATTCGAATTTACGCCCACGTCTTTCAGTAACTTATTGCGCAGTACCATCTCCATTATTTGTTTCTGCTAATGGTCAAGTGGAATTTTGCGAAGGAGGAAGCGTACAATTAGGCGTTAACTTAAATACAGCTGGTTCTATTGCAAATTTAATTTGGAACGATGGCTCTACAGAAAATCCAAGAGCTGTATCAGCATCTGGAACATATTTCATACAATCCGTTGGTTCTTGTGCAGCCACTTCTAATTCAATCACAGTAACTGTTTTCCAAAATCCAAATCAACCTATAATATCTCCTAACGGAAATATCACAATTACCCAAGGTAATACCGTTACTCTACAATCTTCTCAAGCGGCTAACTACGAATGGATTCCCGGGGGGCAAACATCAGCTTCAATTGATGTGAGTTCTTCCGGATCTCAACAAGTAATAATAACAGATGAAAATGGTTGTACAGCGCTTTCTGATGTTGTGAATGTAAATGTACTTCCTCCTGTTGTAACTGGATCTTGCTCCGCAGTTGAAGTAATTCAGTATGAACCAAAAAAGAGGAACGATGGAACTGATATCTCAGTTAACCGTCAAATAACTTCACGTGCACTAGGCACTCCTCAAAACAGTGATGCAACAACTTCTGAAGAAAACATCAATTTTGTATCTCTTGGTTTTGGCGGTTCTATTACGCTCCGTATGGAAGGTCCAATCGCAAACGGGCCAGGAAATGACATAAAAGTTTCCGAAACTACATTTACTCCAAACGCAGGTAATTGCAATAGATACCCAGAATCTATCATGGCTTTTGCTTCGCAAGACAATTGTAATTGGGTGTATCTTGGTAAAGGATGTCAAGATGTTTCTTTCGATCTTGGTATACTAAATTGGGCAGTATACATTAAATTAGTTGATGTTAGCCCAGTTGATCATCCATTTGACAATAGTGTTTCTGATGGATATGATGTTGATGGAGTTCAATGCCTAAACGGGCCAGCAATTGATCCAATTATTCAAGATCTCAATGCAAACAACGCAACTTCTGTTTTGAGCTTTAATCAAACTTTTCGTAAAAATGGTTCACCAGTTGCTCCTGCCCGTTCAAACCCAGCAAAAGCACTCGGTGCTCCTCAGATTAACAATACGGTAAATTTCGTTTCTCTCGGTTTCAGCGGTAGCATTACTCTAAAGCTAGGTTATGTAGCTTTTGATAAAGAAGGTAATGACATCCAAGTGATTGAAACTTCTTATAACAACCCGAGCTGTAATCAATATCCAGAAAACGCAATTGTTGAACTTTCTCTTGATGGTGAAACATATTTTGAGGCAGGTGTTCTTTGTCTAGATGGAAATGTTGATATTGCTACAATTGGTCTTATTGGAGTTCAATACATAAGAATCTCAGATCGTTCAAATCCTTTACAATTCACAAATTCTGCAGATGGTTATGATGTGGATGGAATAGTGGTCCTTCAACCTGGATGTTCGCTCACACAATCTCAGAAAATTGAAGACAACACTTGGACTCCAAACGAAGTTGGTCAAGTATCAATTACCCAAATGATTGCAGAAAATCAAGTAAATGTTGAAATTTCAACAACTGAAAAAGCGCAACAAATTACCATTGAGGTGATATCTATCGATGGTAGAATCGTTTCAACACAAAAAATTTACACCAACGAAAACTCTGCAGTAAATAGCCTTGTAGATTTATCAGGTGTAAGCACAGGAATCTATCTAGTAACTGTTCGTGGAGCTGAAATGAATCAATCTTTCAAAGTATTGAAAAACTAATTAGTTATTATTCCCAAAAGAAAAGCAGCCTCGAAAGGGCTGCTTTTCTTTTTTATAAATCAGGAGTTGATTCAGGAACTTGTATCTTAAAATTCCATTCATAAGCATTTGTTAATTTCCAATGTGTTGGTATTTAATAAAGTAGAAAAAGATTCATGAAAAATAAATTCTTGAAAATAAATCAAGCTAGATTTTTTGAAAATAAACAATCTAACGCAACTATTAAACTAAATTTTTAATTACATACCATAAATAAATAATTAGGGCTCACTCAAAAGAGCTAAAACAAAATCTTGCCAATGTTTAACGTTTAATTGACACAAATATCACAATAACTAAATATTTTGATTTAAGTAAAAATAATCTTATTTTGCAACTAATATATCTGAATATGAAAATTTCAATTTATCTCTTTCTTCTTATTTCAATTAATTCATTTTCACAAACAACATTAAATTTGCATTCTGTTAAAGAGTGCTCATTGGGTTATCATGCTGGCACAAATGCTGAAAACACAAACTATGATTGGGCTCCACAATTCGCTGCCTTTTCAATAAATGGTGCATTTGGCCAAGGTAATAATATTAATAGGTCAGTTATTCAATTTGATTATTCTGCTATTCCAACTAATGCAACTATTTTAAGTACTTCTTTCAGACCAACTAAAATTAATAATGCAGGTTCTTTGCAAGCGCATACAATAGGAAATAACGAAAGCACTTTTACTTGTTTAACTAGTTCGTGGGAATCTTCATCTGTAACTTATGCAAATTGCCCAACAACAGATCTTAATAACCAAATAATAGGCCCGGCAGCAACTTCTCCAAACTAAAATATGAATGTTGATTTAACATCTTTAGTAATTTATCACCATCAAAATCCAACAATGATTTTTTGATATGAGTTTAAACTTTTAACAAAGACTCCAAGTAGGGTTTTAATTTTTACCTCTTCACAGAATTAAAACCCTAATAATTGGCAGGAATTAACAATAAATTATATTGTAGTGAATACAACGATAATAGAAGATTCTACAATTATTGTTACTGTGCCAAACAATACTAATTTTATTGAAGGTGATTTGCTTCTCACTTCCAAAGATTCTCTACAAAATGAGTTTTCTGACTCAATTTTGGTGATACCAAATTTTTTTTCACCAAATGCTGATTTGTTAAATGGCAAGTATGAATTGAAGAACATTAAATATTACCCCAACTTAACTTTAAGTATATATAACAGATAGGGTACTAAAATTTTTTATTCAGCAAATTACAATAATGGGTCAGGCTATAGTCACCCAGATGGTACATATTACTATTTGATTGATGATGGAAAAGGAAAAAAATATAAGGGCGCTTTATTTATTATTAATTCTACGGAATGAAATCTTAAATTCAATGATTTAATCTGATTTAAATAAACATTCCAAATTTCTAACCAGTTTTTATATAAACATAATTTCTAAAAAATGATTCGTTAGCTTCAATTTTATACAAGAATTTAAAATAATTGAATAAATAATTATAAATTTAAGACGAGATTAAGAATTACATTTACTATCTTTAGAAATAAACGTTGATAATAGTTAACTTACATTAGTTACATTTGTATTTATAGTATCCATATTATAATTAATGCCATGGTTTTAGTACACCATTTAATCTTTTAAAAAAAATACCTATTCATTTGCCATCGACACTAAAAGACAGAAGAATAATCTTAACTTTTCTAAAAATTGCCTGATGTAAGTCATTAGGAAAACTGGAAACATAAATAAATATTAAATGAAAAATATTCCTATTGTTGCCTTCGCTTTATTGGCAGTTTTAAAAGTTTCTGCACAAACCAATTTTTATGTGAATGGCATGCTTGGCGACGATGCAAATGCAAGTGCAAGCTTGGGTACTGCATGGAAAACAATTTAAAAAAACTTGTAATACTGCAACTCCTAATTCCGTTGTTCAAATTATGGGAGGAACATACAACGAAAATGTAGTTGTTAATGTTAGCGGAACCTTAGTTAATGACGCACAAGGCATTTTAGTGGAAACAACGGGATTAAATTCTTCAACAGGTTTATCATTTAAAAATATCACTATTAAAAATATTAATTGGACAAACAATGCCGAAACAATACCTTCTGAAACGGATAATGCACAAGGTTTTATAGCTTATGGTGGTAATGGTGGAATTACAAATTTAACCATAGATAGCTGTAATCTATTTAACAATATTTTAGGTTTTAGTGAAGCAATGGCTTTGGATAGAAATATCAATGGATTCACACTTAGAAATTGCTTAATTCATGACAATACGAATATTGGTATTGGTATAGCAGGAAATTATTTAGTTAGTTCTAATCCTTTAACTGATCGTGCAAGAAATGGAATTATAATTAATAATATTTGTTATAAAAACATATCTCTTTATGCAACCTCAGCGCGTATTTATGTGGATGGTGGGAAAAATGTCGTGATAGAAAAAAACAAATGCTATGAAAGAGGCTGGGGAATCGAAGTAGGCTGCGAAGAGGATGGAACAACGGATAGTATAATTGTAAAAAACAATTTAATATTTAATAACGAGCAAGCTAGTTTAGCGGTTGGCGGCAAAACAATTCTTTAAGTGATGGCACGGGTGAAATTTTAATGACAAAATCATCTACCTGTGTTTTTGAAATAATATTTTTTATATGAATAGTCCGGAAGTGTTGATGAACGTTGATAATATTTCACCACAAGAAGGGAATGTATTTAATTACAATTGTTGGTTTACACCTTCTAATAATTCAAATAATATCACTGTAAATTGGAAAGCCTCCACCTACTCTACTTTCTCTGCTTATCAAGCTGGAACTGCACAAGAATCCAACTCAATATTTAGCAATCCTATCTTGAACAATCCTGTTTTGCCTATGCCCAATTTACATTTAGAATTAGGCGGTCCATGCATTGATGCAGGAAATCCTTCTATATTAATTAGTGTTGGTGAAACAGATTTTAACGGTAATGTGCGCATAATTGCTAACACGATAGATATGGGAGGTTTCGAATTTAATAGCACCTTAGAAATAAATAATATATTAATTAATGCCTCTTCATTTCTGGTTTATCCTAATCCTTTCTAAAACAGCACAGCTATTTCTACTACAACGGAATTAAAAAATGCAAGCTTAAAATTTACAGCATTTTAGGCGAAGAAATAAAAGAAATAAATAATATTTCTGGACATGAAATCAAATTAAATTAAAC
>Ga0105045_10004799_pt1 | contig 11801 bp, 10 predicted proteins | sample MAT02_FD_78089 | JGI IMG/M metagenome (GOLD analysis project Ga0105045, IMG submission 78089) | Freshwater microbial communities from Lake Fryxell liftoff mats and glacier meltwater in Antarctica - MAT-02 (megahit assembly) | ecosystem: Environmental > Aquatic > Freshwater > Ice > Liftoff... | reverse complement strand
TTAAGGATAATAAAAAGTATAAAATATTCAAATAAATTGAAAGATATGAAAGTTTTCAAAATACACGTTTTAGCGATAATTTCAATTTTGCTGATTGCGAGTAACTCATTGTTTTCGCAAACATTGACATACAGCAACGCCCTCACGCCTGCACAAATAGTTACTAATATATTAACGGGAGCAGGAGTAGTTGCTACAAACATAACTTACAATGGTTCTGCGCTAGCGGCAAACACCCCACAATTTACCACGCAAAGCTTTACAGCCACAACTTTCCCTTTTCCAGCCGGAGTTTATTTAACCACAGGTGGCGGAACAACAGTTGCTAGTGATCCTGATTTACAAGCAATTGCTTTGGGAAACCCAACGAATGGTGCGATTTTAGAATTTGATTTTGTTGCGACTGGAAATCTATTAAATTTTAATTATATTTTCGCATCAATTGAATACTCTGGCTACACATGCTCTGGTTTTAATGATGCCTTTGGATTCTTTCTTTCTGGTCCCGGAATTGCAGGACCATATTCACTTGGAGCGGTAAACTTAGCTGTGGTTCCAGGTGGAAATATCCCTGTTACAATAAATACAGTAAATTCTGGCGTATCTTCTAGTGGCAATCCAGCGGAATGTATAACAGCAGACCCTAACTGGTTAAATAATACCATTTACTTCAATCCTGCGGCCTATAATGGATTTTCGGGAGAAGGTTATAACGGAAGTACTATCTCTATGGTTGCAGAGTCACCACTGATTTGTGGAGAGACATATCACATTAAATTAGCAATATGTAATGTCCTAGATACAGCCTTAGATTCTGGAGTTTTCATAGAAGCTGGAAGTTTTACCACAAATCCAATTCAGTTTACTTTTAATACATTCACACTAGATAATACAGTTTATGAGGGCTGCAACGAACTTGGTACATTAATGTTCACCCGTCAAGGATGTGGGAATGAAAATGACACTTTGGAGGCATTTTTAACTTTTACAGGAACCGCCGCCAACGGGGTAGATTATGAATTTTTGGGTAATACCGTCACACTGTTACCAGGAGTAGATACTGTTTTGTGGCAATTACTTCCATTTGAAGATGGTTTAATTGAAGGTATAGAGTCTGTTAATATTCTGGTAGCCGTATATGAGCCAATAACTGGAGACACTTTGTACAGTTTTGGGCAGTTCTTTATTAATGATGTTCCAGAAATAATTATTGATCCTACGGATGTCACCTATCTCTGTTTTCAAGATGATTCAGATGTGACAGCAGCAGTTTCTGGTGGATTTGCTCCTTATGAATACCTCTGGGAGAATGGCGATACTGATATAATCACCCAAGTGCCGATATCTGGAAATGGAGTCACTTACCACACCTTAACTATAACGGATGCTTGCGGATATACCGACATGGATTCAGTCATGGTTACAATGAACCAGACCATTAGCATTGATAGTTTCTTTATGCAACCAGCAACATGCGAGCCAATTGGAGCTGTAAGTGCTTTTATTTCCGGACAAACGAACCCAATAAATGTGATTTTTGATTGGACGAACGCCGCTGATACGAACATTGTATATCCAGATCAAAGTGCATTGCCAAACCTTAGTGGTGGATGGTATATTCTGACATTAACAGATGATAACATTCCGTGTTCTGTTACAGATAGTGTATTTGTTGAAACAATTGACACACCGCAGGCAATCGGCTCTGTGAATCCAAGTTCTGGTTGCGCACCATTAAGTTCGATATTTACCAATTCAAGCACCAACGCAACAAATTATACCTGGGATTTTGGAAATGGAAATGTCGTCAATGTTACGAATACGAACCCAATAACTCAATCTTACATAAGTAATTCAACAATTACATTAACAGCATCTAATGGTTTTCCAAATTGTGATAACACAATCACATTATCAGTACAAGTTATAGAATGCGGATGTATGAATCCAATAGCATTAAATTATAATCCATTGGCAGTGCTCGATGATGGTTCGTGTATTTTACCAACACCAACAGTTGTTGCACCAAACATTATTACGGCAAATGGAGATAATGTGAATGGAGTATTTTTCTTACAAACAACGAATGCTGAAAAAATTGATTTAACAATCGTTAATCGTTGGGGTAATTTAATCTATGAAGGTTCAGGAAACGAAATCATTCCTCCATTCTGGGATGGGACTGATAAGTCAGGAAACAACGTAGAGGATGGCGTTTACTTCTATACTTATAAAGTAACTGGTATTGGAGGTGACACTCTTGAAGGTCATGGTTTTGTTACTGTGGTTAGATAGACTCCCTTAATCAAACATAAAAATCCCCTATTCCTATTTGGTATAGGGGATTTTCTTTTGACTAAAATTCTTAGTATAAGAAATTACTATACGGATAACGTTCTTGAAACATATCGCGCACTGATTTGTACAACACTGCTTTCATCTCTTCGATGTTAATTTTATCCTGAGCTGAAATAAAAATACATTTGGTTTTTGAAAGTTTGGCCATCCAAGTTTTTTCCAACTCTCCCAAAGTATAGTTGTTCCATACTTTTGGGGTCAAATCGTCTTCGTCTTTTGGCTCATATCTATATTGATCAATCTTATTAAAAACGAGTATTGTTGGCTTTTCTCGATTATCTATTTCATGCAAAGTTTCATTAACTACATTGAATTGATCCTCAAAATTAGGGTGTGATAAATCTAAAATATGCACTAAAATATCCGCTTCTCGAACTTCATCAAGCGTAGATTTAAAGGATTCAACAAGCTGGTGGGGAAGCTTTCGGATAAATCCAACGGTATCGGTCAATAAAAAAGGAAGGTTCTCTATCACAACTTTGCGAACTGTCGTGTCCAAAGTTGCGAACAGCTTATTTTCGGCAAAAACATCTGATTTTGAAAGCAAATTCATAATCGTGCTTTTGCCAACATTTGTATATCCAACCAAAGCAACCCTAACTAATTGACCACGATTTCCTCGTTGAATAGCCATTTGCTTGTCGATACTCGTCAATTTTTCCTTTAATAAAGCAATTTTTTGCTGAATGATTCGTCTGTCCGTCTCAATTTGAGCTTCTCCTGGACCACGCATACCAATTCCACCTTTTTGTCGCTCGAGGTGAGTCCACAAACGTGTCAATCGTGGCAATAAATATTGCAATTGTGCTAATTCAACCTGCGTTTTTGCATGAGAAGTACGTGCACGACTTGCAAAAATATCAAGAATTAGATTGTTACGATCCAGCACCTTAATTTCTAAGGTTCTTTCAATGTTTCTCAATTGAGAAGGCGATAATTCGTCGTCAAAAATAATTAAGTCGATGCAATGAATATCAATGTACTCTTTAATTTCTGCCAATTTTCCTGTTCCAACGAATGTTTTAGGATTTGGGTATGTCAATTTTTGTAAAAAGCGCTTTTCAGTTATGGCACCAGCAGTTTCAGCGAGAAATTCTAACTCATCTAAATATTCATCTGCCTGTTCTTCCGAAACTCCTTGAGCAATAACGCCAACAAGAACACATCGTTCTTCGACGGCATCAACCATTATATGACCATTCTCGCTCATTTTGATTTTTTTAAAGTTGTGACATGATTTATAACCGCATCAATTTCTCCGGGTTTACTTAACATTTCCTTAAAACTCGGCATGGCATTTTTACCATTCTCTATGAGTTTTTTAATTTCTTCATCAGTCAATGCCGTTTCTGAAATATCTTTTGCTCCAGACATGCCTAATTTTCCGTCTGGACCATGACAAGAAGCACAATTCAACGTATATAATGATTTTCCATTTGGAGTTGTAATTGGCTCATTTTCAATGTCTCCCACCTCTGATTCTCCACATGCTGAAAGACCTACAAGAACAATTAAAAAGCAAAAAACTCTTTTTAGAACCATGCAGAAATCCCTAAGTTTTCACGGAAAGGCCAAGGAATTGATGCTAAAATCAAGATTAAACCAATTGTGTACCAAACTACAATTGCCTTATGTTTTTTATTTTCCAATGTAGCATTCTCCGCTTTTCTTCGCCCAATTGTGACTAAAATGATTGCGATTAACATTCCAGCTAAGTGCTCCATTCCGAAAAATCGTGTTGCAGGAACTTTCATCCATCCAGATTCAAAAGTCACACGGTTAGATATAAAATAAAGTATCAATCCAATTACTAATTGGATATGCAAAACAATCATTGCAAATAAATTGATCATTTTGTCTTTCTTTACGTAAGACCCCGATTTTAATTTGCCAACTGCATTGCTAATTGCCACGATTAATAAAATCAATGCAACCCAACGTAAACCTGAATGTGTGTGAATTAAAAAGCTCATAATAATTTTTTTTACAAATGTACTCAAAATTCAGATTCAAGAAAGAGAGGAGAATCTCTTCCCCTAAGGGAGGATACCTAACACCTTAAAACAATAAACCCTTTTTCTATTTCATTCCTTATTTATAATTTCTAATTTCACACTCCAATATAAATTTACTCATGATGCGCATTTTAGTATTCTTATTTTGCATTTTTACGGGGCTGGTTCTTGCCCAAGACAGACCAAACAATGGCGTTCCTATTTCGAAACCAGGTCATTATCTCCTTACGGATGCAGAAATCATTGTTTCACCTACAACAATAATCCCGAAAGGATCTATTCTTATCAAAGACAATAAAATCATTACGGTTGGAACGAAAATAAAAAAACCTGATGGAGCAGTTGAAATAAACTGCGAAGGAAAAACGATAATTGCTTCTTTTATTGAGTTGAATGCAGAAATTGGTATGCCAAAAGATAAAGCTCAAACGAATAACCTTCGTCCACAAATGGATGGTTCACGTGAATCGAGTTATTATTGGAATGATGCGATTCGACCAGAATTTAATGCTGGAAGTATTTTCACACCGAATCAAGAATCGAATAAATTATTGAATTCTATGGGGTTCGGTTTTGCGCTTACACACGATAAAGACGGAATTATGCGCGGTTCTGGAGCTGTCATTGCTTTAGGCTCTTCTTCAGATTATAATGCATTGATTTCAAATGAATCAAGCGCACATTTTTCATTTGACAAAGGAAGTTCGCAACAATCGTATCCATCTTCTCAAATGGGTTCAATAGCATTATTGAGACAAACATTGTATGACTTTAAATGGTACGAAAATCAATCAAATAGTTCTCCTAACATTTCGCTTGACGCCTTGAAAGGTCAACTTAAAAAACCACTATTTTTCGAAACAAACGACTGCGAAGAAATTTTTAGAGCACAGAAAATTGCGAACGAATTTCAGCTTCCCTTCAACTATTTCGGTTCTGGTGACGAATATGAGCAACTTGAAAATTTCAAACAACTAAAAGGAACGATTGTTGTTCCGATTTCATTTCCAACGGCGTATGATGTAAAAAACCCTTATGTCAATAAAGAAATTCCGCTAAGTATTTTGAAAAAATGGGAGTTGGCTCCAAGCAATCCTTTCTTACTTGTTTCGAACGGAAATACGGTTTGTATTTCAATGCTAGGATGTAAAAATGAAAAAGAATTTTGGGCGAACATTAAAAAATGTATGTCACGCGGTTTAAGCTTGGAGCAGACAATCGCCGCTTTGACTTTAAATCCAGCTCAAGCAATCAATATTCAAGATAAAATGGGAAGTTTGGAGCAAGGAAAATTCGCTTCGTTCTCTGTTTATAGTTCAAATCCTTTCAATTCTGACGCCGATTTAATGGAATCATGGATTTTAGGTGAACAACAAATTCTTAAAACTTCACCAATTCAGCGCATTGATGGTTCATACAGTTTGGTAATCGATGGGATTTCAAAACCCATTGAAATTTCTCAAAAGGAAGGAAAATACAGCGCTAAATATGACAAAGCGAATCCTAAAATGGACAAATCTGTGAATGTTGCTGTTGACGGAAACGATGTTACGATTCAATTCAATGATTCAATAAATGGTTATACGGGCAGTATAAATCTTCAAGGCAAAATCAACGTGAAACTTGGTGTGATGGAAGGAGATGGAACACTTCCTTCTGGAAGATGGGTAAAATGGTCGGCAATAAAATTAGCAAAAGGCAAAATCGAAGATAAACCAGAGAATAAATTAAAGATTGATTCAAACTACATTTCCAAAATTTGGTTTCCGAACATGGCTTATGGTCGAACCGAAAAATTGGAACCGAAAACGTTCGTGATTAAAAACGTAACGGTTTGGACTAATGAAAAAGAAGGCGTTCTCAAAGATGCAACCGTGATACTTCAAAACAGCAAAATAACTTTTGTCGGAACGGGCGGATTCTCAACTCCTGAAGGAGCAATTGAAATTGACGGGAAAGGAATGCACTTAACTTCTGGAATCATAGATGAACATTCACACATTGCCATTTCGAAAGGAGTAAATGAAGGAGGACAAGCCGTAACTTCTGAAGTTTCCATCGGCGATGTCGTCACAAATTCAGATATTAATATCTATCGACAGTTGGCTGGAGGTGTTACGATTGCTCAACTTTTGCATGGTTCTGCAAATCCAATTGGTGGACAATCAGCTATTATCAAATTAAAATGGGGCATGCCTGCCGAACAAATGCTTCTGCCAAATGCACCCAAATTCATCAAGTTTGCATTGGGTGAAAATGTGAAACAATCCAATTGGGGCGATTTCCAAACTGTTCGTTTTCCGCAAACGCGCATGGGTGTTGAGCAAGTATATATTGACGGATTTACACGTGCTCAAGAATATCAGCAGCAAAGATTGCTGAATGGAAAAAATACAGCACTTACTCTGCGCAGAGATTTGGAATTAGATGTTTTGGTTGAAATTTTGAAAGGTGAACGAAATATTACCTGTCATTCTTACGTGCAATCAGAAATAAATATGTTGATGCACGTAGCTGAATCATTTGGTTTTAAAATCAACACCTTCACGCACATTTTGGAAGGATATAAAGTTGCTGATAAAATGGCGAAACATGGAGCTGGTGGATCAACTTTTGCCGATTGGTGGGCGTATAAATTTGAGGTAAATGATGCTATTCCGCAAAATGCAAAAATGATGAGCGATCAGGGAATTGTTGTTGCAATTAACTCTGACGATGCAGAAATGGGCAGACGATTGAATCAAGAAGCTGCGAAGTCTGTGAAATATGGCGGAATGAGCGAAGAAGATGCTTGGAAATTAGTAACTTTAAATCCAGCAAAATTATTAAATGTCAGCGATCGACTTGGAAGTGTGAAAGTTGGAAAAGATGCGGATGTCGTTCTTTGGACGGACAATCCACTAAGTTTAAATGCTATTCCAGACAAAGTTTTTATTGATGGAATGAAGTTTTTTGATCGTGCCGAAGATGCGCTTTTACGCATTAAAAATCAGGAGGAAAAAGCTCGAATCATTTCTAAAATGCTGGAGGCCGATAAAAATGGTGAAGCAACAAAAGAATTCAATAAAGAAGCACCTAAATATTTTCATTGTGACACTTTTGGAGAAGAAGGTAGCGCAGAAACAAACACACATTAATCATGGAGAAATTATTCACGACATTCTTATTTTCTTTGTTTTTGGTTTGTTCATCGCAAGCGCAAAATTCAAAAATTTTATTGCTTAATGGCTTCTTGCATTCTGGCGTTGGAGAAGTAATCCCGAGTGCTGCAATCGGAATTAAGGATGGTAAAATAACGTTGATTAAGAACAGCTTAGCTTATTCCTATAAAGCGGAAGATTGGGATACAATCATCAACTTAAACGGAAAACACATTTATCCGACTTTTGTTGCTCCAAACACAACCCTTGGACTCACGGAAATTGATGCTGTGCGGGCAACTAGAGATTTTGACGAAGTTGGATCTTTCAATCCGCATATTCGTTCGCAAATTGCATTCAACACCGAATCCGAAGTGATAAAAACGGTTCGTTCAAACGGTGTTTTACTGGCGCAACCAGCGCCTCGTGGCGGAATTATTTCAGGAACTTCATCCGTTATGTCTTTAGATGGATGGAATTGGGAAGATGCAACGATTTTGGCGAATGACGGAATTCATTTGAATTGGCCACGAAGCACGCAAAGCAACAAGGAAAATCGGAATGTAAAGGAAAAAGCGGAAAATTATCAAAAGGAAAAAAAGCTGATTTATGCCTTTTTTGAAGCTTCAAAAGCTACTTTGGATTTAGATAAAAACACCGATTTGCGTTACGCCGCGATGCGCGATTGTTTCACGGGAACGAAACGTGTTTACATTCATGCGGATGAATTGCAGCAACTGCAAGATGTGATTGATTTTGTGCAACATTTTAATTTGAAATTTCCCGTAATCGTTGGTGGATATGACAGTTATTTGCTTACTCGAAAATTGAAAGACGCCAAGATTCCAGTGATGCTATATCGCACGCATAGTTTGCCGGAACGAGAAGACGACCCCATTGATTTACCTTACAAAATTGCGTCAATATTGCAGGCCGATGGCGTTTTCTTCTGCATTCAAAATGAAGGTGATATGGAAGCAATGAATGCTCGAAATATCCCGTTTTTAGCTGGAACTTGTAGAGCTTATGGTTTGACAGATGAACAAGCAATCGCGGCGATTTCGTATAATGCTTGCAAAATTATGGGAATCGACAAAAACTTCGGAAGCATAGAAGTTGGAAAATCTGCAACTTTGTTTGTTTCTGAAGGCGATGCGCTAGATATTCGGACGAATAATGTTGTTTTGGCGATGGTAAATGGTAAATTGATGAACTTGATGAATCATCAGACGGAGTTGTTTGAGAAGTATTCGAAGAAGTATTTGGAGGAGAAGGGGAAATAAGTCGGGTTCTTCACTTTTTCCTTCGGAGCGACTTCGTGGTCATTTTTTCTCAAAAAAGAAAAAAAACAACTTAAGCTAAACGCTAATTTAGATTTTTAAATGGGCTTTTACCAAACTCTAAATACATTTCTAAAAACTCGACTTATTAAAGTCAGTTATTGATTTATTTCCTAATGCACTGTGAAATCTATTTTTATTGTACTAACTTTCAATCCAGATAAAAATTGCTATTTCGGCCTCTTTTCTAGTTGTATAATTGTTTCTGCAAACGCATTCAGTTTTCAACGATTTGAAGAAACTTTCAGCCACTGCATTATCCCAGCAATTTCCTTTTCTGCTCATACTTTGTGTTATCAAAGGGTTTGCAATTCCAGTGGTAAATTCTTTACTTGCATGTTGAATTCCCCTGTCCGAATGAAAAAGTAAATCATCGCAAATGGGTCTATTGTTTACAGTGCCAAAGGACAGCGTTTGCTCCTTTCTTTTGGAAATGATATCATGACAAGATACATCTATGATAAACTTACATTTAGATTGCTACGCCAGCGAAGTGAAAAATATACCTATTCGCTAGTAAATGTCATGCACACATACAATCCAAATTCAGGCACCAATAAACAAGACGATGGTTTTAACTTCGACTTAGTAAGAGACAGTATGAAAATTCTACTTCGGGTGAACGACTATGGAATTACAGGAACTCTCTCAGGAAGCGATAAAATTTATCTAAAGGAAGGTTTACTTTCCTTTTTTTTTGTTAATATATGAAGATTACCTTAAAAATGGGATTGCTTTTTGCTGTAATTTGGTTTGCCATTAAGATGACTTCTCACCTTGGAGGTTGGGTCAAAACGGATATAAATCCAACTATTTTATTGAATATGTTGTTGTTGTTATTTGCCATATCTGTTGGATTATATTTGCATAAAAAACAAGAAGGTTTTACCGCTGGAAACGCATTAAGTGACATCAAAGCTGCAATGACAGTTGGGATTCCGTATGCAATTTTGGTAAGTATTTTTGTGTATGTTTATTATGCGCAAATCAATCCAGGATTTGTTGCACAACGAATTTCGGATGCAGAAATGACCATTAAGCTGAGTTTAGAAGACCTACTGCTTTTCCAAAAAATTAAAAATGAACAAGCTGCATTTGAGGTGATGACAAAGGAATCGATTTACAAAGAATTGAAAAAAGGTCCATCGAATTTCTATTCTGCGAAATCAACTACCATTATTGGCTTGCTTGGAATGACTATGCTTTCAACGGTGTATAGCATTTTTGTGACAATTATATACCGTCGCGTTTTATTCCGTAAATTGTAAATTAAGCTCTGTTTTAATCCTAATAATAACTAGTGGTAATTTGATAATTAGGCTAGTAACTGTGTTATATTTTATGTTTATTAAACCCGAATAAATAAATGACCACCAAATAAGATTAATTCAGAAAAAAGGATTGATAGTATAACTAGAAATAGTACAAAATAAACTTTCTTAAACACGGCATAATTTATCTGGAGCCAAAATTTTCTATTCTTTGCCAAAAATAAAAACCAATAATTTTCTTGTTTTCCATATCTTTTCAGAGAACTAGAATACCAATAAATAAAAGGATTCTAGTATTGTGACTTTTAACTTAATCAACATCAAATGAATACACTATTTATTACAATTATAATAAATGGTTGAATCTTATTGTTATTTATTAAACATTTATTTGTAGTATTGGTTTTTATCAATCGGGAATTATTCAGTAACGAAGATATAACAGATATTTTATTATTAATGAGTTATAAAGCCGACTTGCCAGTGTATCCGTTGTAGGAATTAAAGAAGTAATGTGTTTTAATAAAATTAATGAATCAAATTATGAAAAATGTAAAATTAATAGTGTTAACAGTTTCAGCGATCCTGTTTTTAGGAATGGGGAATTTAAATGCTCAGGAAAAAGAATCTCAAACGGTAATAATTAGAGTTTTTGAACAGCACCGTGGAACTACATCGCAGATGGTTACAACAAACCCGGACGGGTCAACTAAATCAACAAAATTAATAAAAGTTGATATCGGTTCCTTTGAGGGTAATGAGAGTAATTCTATCATTGTGCAATCTGAAATTAACAATTGGAAAAATCAAGGGTTCACAATTGATGGTTTATCAAGTCAATCTAATTTGGTTGGGGCAATTACGACAACAATCATCCTTTCGAAGTAAAAGAAATAAATAAAATCTAAGACTATGAAAAGTTTAAAATTGATATTCTTAACACTTACTACTATAGTGTTTTTTGGAATGGGGAATGTAAATGCTCAGGAGAAATCTACAGTAATAATAACCACCATTACTTCAGGAAACCAAATTACGCTACAGGTGGTAGATGATCAAAACAATACAACTTCCCAAAAGTTGAGGTTTAGTGCAGAAAAGCCCGAACAAGCCTGTTTGAAGGTGGAAATGGATAATTGGATTAAGAAAGGTTATGAAATAAAACAATCCTATGGTTATGCATCTCCTGTGGGTGCTGGAAACATTCGTTATGAAACCATCATCCTTTCGAAGTAAAAGAAATAAATAAAATCTAAGATTATGAAAAATGTAAAATTAATAGTGTTAACAGTTTCAGCGAGCCTGTTTTTAGGAATAGGGAATTTAAATGCGCAGGAGAAATCTACAGTAATAATAACCACCATTACTTCAGGAAGCCAAATTACGCTGCAGGTGGTAGATGACCAAAACAATACAACTTCCCAAAAGTTGAAGTTTAGTGTAGAAAAGCCCGAACAAGCCTGTTTGAAGGTGGAAATGGATAATTGGATTAAGAAAGGGTATGAAATAAAACAATCCTATGGTTATGCATCTCCTGTGGGTGCAGGAAACATTCGTTATGATACCATCATCCTTTCCAAAGAAAATTGAAAACATCTTAACTATCATTCGTCAACTGTAAAAAACTACATTCATGTCAAACACTAAAGGAACCTCGGCAATAGTACCACCACAAGG
>Ga0105045_10004797_pt1 | contig 11804 bp, 9 predicted proteins | sample MAT02_FD_78089 | JGI IMG/M metagenome (GOLD analysis project Ga0105045, IMG submission 78089) | Freshwater microbial communities from Lake Fryxell liftoff mats and glacier meltwater in Antarctica - MAT-02 (megahit assembly) | ecosystem: Environmental > Aquatic > Freshwater > Ice > Liftoff... | reverse complement strand
CTGCAACGGGATCCGCGAGTCGAGCCCGGGTGGCACCGTGCAGTTGACCGGATCCGGAATGACCAATGTGAGCACGGTCCTCTTCCGATCCAAGCAGGGCGCGGTCGCGAGCCAGCCGGGCAGCTCGACCGCAACGCGACTCGTGGTCAGGGTTCCCAGCGCAGCGGTCACCGGCCGGATCCGGGTCCGCAGTGGCGCGGGATCGACCTCCTCCCCATCCCCAGTGGTGCTGGCGATCGGTCCGGTTCCAAGCGCGGCACCGACCCCTCTGCGGCTGGTTGACGCTTCAACCAGCCCGCGCGTCGCCTACCAGTACGGGGCCAAGACCCCCACTCTCAATTTTGTGATCGCCGGCGGCCGGCCGAAAAACGACCTGCGGATCGACGTCGTATCCGCCTCCGGTGCCGTAGTCGCGAGCCTGATCCGCGAGAAGGTCGAGCGCGGCTCGGTCCAGCGCGTCCGCTGGAGCGGTAGGAAGGGCCGCAAACCGGCACCCAACGGCCGCTACCGCTTCATCGTGCGCTCGATCGACGGCACCCGGGCAGTCGTCTCCAAGCAGGTCACCCGGAACCGCAAAGCCAGCCCGTTCAGCTTCTCGATGTACGGCTTCATCTTCCCGGTTCGCGGCGCGCACAGCTACGGAGACGGAATCGGCGCCGGCCGTGGCCACCAGGGCCAGGACGTAATGGCCCGATGCGGCACACCGATGGTCGCGGCCCGCGGCGGCATCGTCTACTTCAACACCTACCAGGCCAGTGGCGCCGGGCATTACCTGGTGATCAATACCTTCGGGACCGGCGGAAAGAGCCACGTCTACATGCACATGCCCAAGCCCTCGCCGCTAAAGGTCGGTAGTCGGGTCAAGACCGGTCAGCGGATCGGCGCGGTCGGCACGACCGGCCGCAGCACCGCCTGCCACCTCCACTTCGAACAGTGGACAGGGCCGGGCTGGTTCCAGGGCGGCACTTTCGTCAGCCCGTTCGCAGCGCTGAAGCGGTGGGACCGCTACAGCTGATCGCTAGGATGACCGCATGTGCATGCAGTGCGTAGCAGGGACCTCCGCCGCGGCAATCGCCGGGGCAACCGGACTTCGAGCGTGGATCGCAGTCCATCGACCTGCCTGGATCACCCCGGGTCGGATGAAGCTGCTCACCGCCGGCCTGCTCACAGCCGGCGTTCTGGCCGCCGGACTACAGCCGTAGACGAACCGAGGACGGCCGGCATCGCCTAATGGTGATGACCGCCCTCAGCTGCTTCCTTGAGCTCGCTCGGACCGAGGCTGTCTGCCATCAGCGCGGCCAGAACCGTGGTGATCGGCACAGCGGCGATCAGCCCGATCGAACCGACCAGGGTCGCGACGATCTCCTTGGCCACGATCTCAAGGTTGGCGGCGTCAATCAGGCCGAGTTCGCCCGAGCCGAAAATGAGCAGGACCGGCAACGACGAGCCGACGTAGGCCAGGACCAGAGTGTTGACCGTCGCACTGACGTGATCTCGACCTACGTCGATCGCTCGCCGGTACAGGGTCACGAAGCTCTGCTCCCGGTTGGCCGACTTCAGCGCCATGACCGTTGACGACTGGGTGATCGTCACATCGTCGAGTACGCCGAGGGCACCGATCAGGATGCCGGCCACAAGAAGGCCGCTCAACGAGATTTCAGCTCCGCTGGCGGCGATCATCGTCGCCTCCTCGGAAGAGAATCCGGTGAGGTTGGTCAGGCTTGTGAAAAGCGCTGCGAGCCCGCCGACCAGGAGCAGGCTGAGCGACGTGCCAAGTATCGCCGCGAGGCTCTTCGGACCGAGGCCGTGGGCCAGGGCGATCGTGACCAGCATCACCGCCATCGAGCCCACCAGTGCGACCAGGAGTGGCGGGCTGCCATCCAGGATCGCGGGAACGATGAAGGCGAGGACTATCGCGAGGCTCGCGGCGAGGCCGACCAGCGACATCGCGCCCCGCAGGCGCCCGAACAGCACCACCAGAAACACGAAGGCGATCGCCAGCCAGAGCATCGGCGACCGCCGCTCGAAGTCGACCACCGAGTAGACCGGCTCGGCATCACCGAAGGTGAGCTTCGCCACCCTGACCGAGTCGCCGACCTCGAAGACCGGGGTCGGTCCACCGGTTGAGAGCTGCACCGGCACCAGAGCGCGTTCCTCCGGTCCCTCGAGAATCCTGACCTCGGCATCGGTACAGGTGCCCTCGATCTGCGGGGCGCATTCGCGCGACTCAACCGACTCGATCTTGCCCTTCTGCGTGTCCCCGACCGGACCGACCCCGAGCTCGACCTCCGACGTCCCGGTCGGCCAGAGCAGCGCCAGCCCTGCAACGGTCGCAACCGCGAGGGCGGCCACGGCCACAACGAACAACGTCTTGCCCCTCAATCGATCACTCACCGGCAGAAGTCTGGCAGGGTGACCGGCGGAGATCCGTCAATCGGAGTGAGCCGTACCCGGCCCCCAGGCGGGTAGCGGATCTTCCAGCCCGCTCCAGCGGTCCGGCCCCGAATTCATCTCCTCATCGCTCAGCAAGCAGGAATCGAGGGCATCCACGATACGGGAACGGTCCATCTCGGATCCGATGAAGGCGATCTCCTGACGACGGTCTCCGTAAGGTTCCTGCCAGTGAGGCTCGGCGGACTCGGCAAAGAGTTCCGCCTGCTCGGCCCGCTCCTCGGGTGTGACCGCGGCCCACCAGAGCCCCATAGGCAGCACGGTCAGAACTCGACCGGCCTGAGACCACTCAGCGACGACGTCGTGGCGTGAGGCGACCCAGAAGAAGCCCTTGGCCCGGATCACTCCCGGCCAGCTTTCCTGCAGCCGTCGCCAGAGACGCTCCGGGTGGAACGGCCGACGACGCGAGTAGACGAAACTGGAGATCCCGTATTCATCTTCCTCGGAAACCTCCTCGCCCCGCAACGTCGCCAACCAACCCGGCGCCGAAGCGGCCTCGTCAAGATCGAAAAGGCCGGTATTGAAGACCGCCCCGAGCGGAACGTCCGCCCGAGTCGAGCGAACGATCCTGGCCCGCGGGTTGAGGGAGGAGACGATCGCCTCGACCCTTGAAATCTGGTCGGAGCCAGCGAGATCGACTTTGTTCAGGACTATGACATCGGCGAACTCGACCTGATCCACCAGCAGGTCCACAACCGAGCGTTCGTCCTCGTCGGAGAGAGCCTGCCCCCTCGTGCGGAGGTCATCGACTCCGTCGCAGTCATCAAGGAACCGACTGGCGTCGACGACCGTGACCATCGTGTCGAGTCGGGCAACATCTGACAGCGACTGGCCGCTCTCGTCCTCGAAGGTGAAAGTCTCCGCGACCGGCATCGGCTCGGAGATTCCGGTGGACTCGATCAGAAGATGATCGAATCGCCCTTCCCGGGCCAGTGCCGCAACCTCGATCAGAAGGTCCTCACGAAGCGTGCAGCAGATACAGCCGTTGGTCATCTCGACCATGCGCTCTTCGACCCGATCGATCGAGGCGTCTCCCGATCGGAGTATTTCGGCGTCGACATTGATTTCGCTCATGTCGTTGACGATCACTGCCACCCTGAGTCCCTCGCGGTTCCTGAGGACGTGTTCGAGCAGTGTCGTCTTGCCTGCTCCGAGAAAACCGGAAAGCACCGTGACCGGTAGGCGACTGTCAACCGAAGGGGGGTTCGAGGCGATCTGAGGTCGCAGGTCAGTGGGCATTGTTTCCTCCAGTAGGACGTCGTAAATAAGAATGAGTCTCATTTTATACCAGAACCCTGCCGAGGCGGCCTCAATGTGATAACGAATCTCATTCTGCTATAACTCTTCAGCCCCCGAAACCAAACTTGGAGCCGAAAATGCTTGAACCCTTCAGCCTGCCCTACGTACAGGAGGGCCTGATCCAGATCCTTCTGCTGTCGATCCCCGCCGGCCTGATCGGGACATGGATCGTGCTTCGCGGACTCGCGTTCTACTCCCACGCGATCGGGACCGCGTCCTTTCCGGGTCTGGTGCTCGCCGACGGGCTCGGCTTCCCTGCCGCGCTGGGCGCGTTCGGCATGGCGGGGGTCTTTACCGCCCTCTCTGCCCTGATCGCCCGGTCGCGGCGAGCCGCGGCCGACAGCGTGACCGCACTCGCACTCGTCACCTGCCTGGCCGTCGGCGTGATCCTGGCCAGCGACGTCTTTGGCTCAGGAGCGAACGTCGACACCCTGCTCTTCGGTTCTCTGCTCGCAATCGGCCCGATGGACCTGGTGCTCGCCGGCTCGGCCGCAGTACTTGCCATCGTCGCGACCAGACTGTTCGGCGCCCACTGGCTGGCGAAGGGCTTTGACGAAGGCTCGGCCAGCGGCCACAAGTCGAACTCCGCCTGGTTCGACGTCGCCCTGTTTGCGGTCGTGGCACTCACCGTCACGGCGACACTGAGCGCCGTCGGCGCGCTCCTGGTGGCGGCGCTGATGGTCATCCCGGCAGCCACCGTGCGCATGTTCACGAGACGGGTGGCAACCCTCCAGGCCGGGACCGTCCTTCTGGTCGCCGCGCAGGGCACCGTCGGACTATGGCTTTCCGTGCAGACGAATGCCCCTCCCGGCGCGACGATCGCAGTGGTCAGCGGAATCGTGTTCGCGCTTGCCCTGGTCGTGCGCTCGGTGAGGCGCTCCCGGAAGCTCGGACTTGTGGCCGCGGCAGTCGGCACCTCGCTGGTTATCGCAGGCTGTGGCGGTGGAGACGGCAGCGATTCAGGCTCCGAAACCTTGCGCGCCGTCGCCACGACGACTCAGGTCGCGGACATCGTGCGCGAGGTCGGTGGTGACCGGGTAGACGTCGCCCAGATCATGCAGCCGAACACCGATCCGCATGACTACGAGCCCCGTCCGGCAGACGTGGCGGCCTTTGCGGACGCCGAGATCGTGTTCAAGAGCGGAGGCCACCTGGACGAGTGGTCCGAGCAGCTGATTGAAGACAGCGGTAGCAACGCGACTGTGGTCGACCTCAGCAGTGAACTTCCGGTACAGCTCGAAGGCGGAGCACATGATCATGAACATGAAGGTGAGGCGGGCCACTCGCATGAGGGTGAGAAGGGCCACTCGGAAGAGGGTCACTCCCATGGAAACGAGAAGGGCCACTCGGAAGAGGGCCACTCGCATGAGGGTGAGAAGGGCCACTCCGAAGAGGGTCACTCCCATGAGGGTGAGAAGGGCCACTCGGAAGAGGGTCACTCCCATGGAAACGAGAAGAGCCACTCCGAGGAGAAGCACTCGGATGCAGGCGAGAAGGCCAGTTCCGAGGAAGGTCAGTCACATCAAGGTGAAGAGACCGACCCCCACTGGTGGCATGACCCGGTCAACGTAAGCGCCGCGACGAACGAGGTCGAGAAGGCCCTGGTCAAAACGGACCCGCCGGCTGAGGCCGACTTCACCGCCAGCGCCGAAGCCTTCCGGGTCGAGATCGAGACGCTGAACAAGGCGATCGCGAAATGCTTTGATGCGATTCCCGCCGGACAGCGAAAGCTGGTCACCGACCACGACGCCCTCGGCTACTTCGCCAACCGCTACGACATCGAGGTGGTCGGCGCGGTGATCCCGGCCCTGACCACCGAGGCCCAGCCTTCGGCCGGAGATCTGGCTGAACTGGAGCGCACGATCAGGGAGGAGAACGTGAAGGCAGTCTTTCCCGAGAGTTCTTACTCCCAGAACCTTGCCGATGCGGTCGCAAGGGACACCGGCGCCACCACCGAATACTCGCTCTATGGCGACACTCTCGGTCCGGAAGATTCACCGGCAGCCACCTGGATCGGAATGATGCAGGAGAATGCGAACTCGATGGCACTTGGATTCACCGGTGGCGAGCAGGGCTGCGATTTCGGCTGACCGGCCGCACGGGCCCAACTCCTCCACCGACAACGAGGCTGTCACCGGATCCGGTGACAGCCTCGTTGTCGCGCGGGCACTATCGGTCGGGTACGACGGCACGCCGGCATTGAGCGGAGTTGATTTCGAGATACGTCCGGGCGCACGGATCGGCCTGCTCGGTCCCAATGGTGGAGGCAAGACGACCCTCTTCCGCGCGCTGACCGGTGAGCTGAAGCCGATGTCAGGTGTGCTCGAAGTCGCGGCAAGCTGCGCCACGGTGCCGCAGACGGACCGCACCCGGCTCGATTACCCCGTTACCTGTCTCGACGTCGCGACCATGGGTGCGCTCGCGCGCTTGCCCTGGTGGCGAAAGCCAGGAAGGAGGGATCGCGCGATGGCCATGGAGAGCCTCGGCATGGTCGGCCTCGCGGAGCTTGCGCGGGACAGCTTTGGTGATCTTTCAGGAGGTCAGCGCCAGCGGATACTGATCGCACGCGCCCTGACCGCCGACGCCGAACTGCTCCTGCTCGACGAGCCCTACACCGGCCTTGACTCCGCCAGCGCCGACCTGCTGGACGGGTTGATCCAGAACCTGGCCGACCGCGGCCGCGCGGTCATGATCGCCACGCACGACGTCGATCAGGCGCGGGCCTGGGACCTCGTCCTGTGCCTCAACCGGACCCAGATAGCCTTCGGACCGCCAGACTCCGCGCTCGACCGCAGGGTCCTTGAGGCCACCTACGGGGGCAGCATCGTGGAGATCCCGGGCCAGCCCGGCCACGGGGTCCTGCCGCCCCACCATCACGATCACGGCGGCCACTGATGCCCGACTTTCTCTTCGATCCGCTCGCCAGCGGGACCACGATCAGGGCGCTGGCCGAGATCACGGTTCTCGGCATCGTCAGCGGTGCGATCGGTTGCTGGATAGTCCTGTACGAGCTTTCCTACAGCGCCGAGTCGCTGGCCCACGGACTATTCCCGGGACTGGTGATCGCGGCTCTGGTGGGTGCCCCGCTCCTGCTGGGCGGGGCGATCGGGGTGCTTGTTGCGGCAACGTTCATCGTCATCGCTACCAGATTTGCCGACGAATCCGCCGACACTGCGATCGCCGTGGTAATCACCGCGCTGTTCGGAGCCGGCGTGCTGCTGGCGCTCTCGCCCTCAAGCCCTCCGGGCATCAAGGAGCTCCTGTTCGGAGACCTGCTCGGCGTTACCTTCACGGACATAGCGATAGCGGGAGTAGTCGGTACAGCGGTGCTGGCGACCCTGTGGGTATTCCACGACCGCCTGCTCGCGGTCGGCTTCGACCAGGGTTCGCAGCAGTCACTCGGAGTCTCCGTGACGACCCTGAATCTGGTCCTGATGGTGCTCGTGGCGGCCACCATCCTGGTTGCGGTCCAGGGCCTCGGTACGCTTCTCGTGGCAGCGATCCTGGTCGGCCCGGCTGCCGCCGCCCGGCAGGTGACCCGAAGAATAGGCCCGATGATGGCCGTCTCGGCAGCAGTCGCAGTGGCCTCAGGCGTGGTCGGGATCTACGCCTCCTATCACCTGCGAACGGCCGCCGGTGCCTCCGTCGTGGTCGCGATGCTGGGCTTGTACCTGCTCGCCGCGCTGGCCGGCTCGCTCCAGCACCGCCGGATTCCCGCCCGTCAGTAGGATCGAGCCATGAGTACAGCTACGCAGACGGGCCAGAAATCCGGTTCATGGGCAGGCCACGCTCTGGAGCAGCTCAGCAAAGCCGGCTACCGCCGCGGCGGATCCCGGACCCGCGTCGTCGAGATGCTGGGAGAGCAGAACTGTGCGATCACCCCGCTGGAGCTCGACCACCGACTCGACGGCGTCGGGCGGGCGACCGTTTACCGGGCGATCGAGCAGCTCGAAGACCTGGGCCTGGTCCAGCGAATCGACCTCGGCGGAGACTCGACCGCCTACGAAAAGATTGACCCCAAGGGCCATCACCATCACCACCTCGTCTGCAACAGGTGTGGGCGGGTCATTCCTTTCGAGGACGAGGACCTGGAGAAGGCGATCCATTCGATCTCCTCCCGCGACGGCTTCAGGGTCCAGTCGCATGAGATCACCCTCCGCGGCGTCTGCGCCGACTGCTCCTGAACAGTTCGCGCCGCTCGCTACAGAGCCTCACCGTTCGAACTGGCGCGGATTTTCGCCCACAGCGACTGGAAAGGCGCTCCAGTTCGGGGCTCAATCGAGCCGCTGAGGGGCTATTCCCACTCGATCGTTGCCGGGGGCTTGGATGAGATGTCGAGCGCGACGCGGTTGATACCCGGGACCTCGTTGATGATCCGGTTGGAGACCCGCTCGAGCAGGTCGTAGGGCAGCCGGGCCCAGTCAGCGGTCATGGCGTCATCGGAGGTGACCGCGCGAATCACGACCGGGTAGGCGTAAGTACGGCCGTCGCCCTGGACGCCGACCGAGCGCACAGCCGGCAGGACGCAGAAGGTCTGCCACAGCTCGCGGTAAAGCTCACCGGCACGGATCTCCTCCTGAAGAATCGCGTCAGCGGCGCGCAGGATGTCGAGCCGCTCCCGGTTCACCTCGCCGCCGATGATCCGGATGCCCAGACCCGGGCCGGGAAAGGGCTGGCGCCAGACCATGCTGTCGGGCAGGCCGAGCTCGGTGCCGACCGCCCGGACCTCGTCCTTGAACAGCATGCGCAGCGGCTCGACCAGTTCGAACTCAAGGTCGTCCGGCAGCCCCCCGACGTTGTGGTGGGACTTGATCGTTGCCGCGTGGTCGCTGCCGCCGGACTCGATCACGTCCGAGTACAGCGTGCCCTGAACCAGGTAGTCGACGTCCTCGATCTTCAGCGCCTCTTCCTCGAATACCCGGATGAACTCGGAGCCGATGATCTTGCGCTTGGTCTCGGGGTCGGTCACCCCGGCGAGCTTCGCCAGGAACCGTTCTTCGGCATCAACCGCGACCAGCGGAACACCAAAGTGTTGGAAGGCGTCTACGACCTCCTCGCCCTCGTTCGCGCGCATCAAGCCGTGGTCAACGAAGACGCAGGTGAGCTTGTCGCCGATCGCCTCGTGAACCAGCTTCGCGGCGACCGAGGAGTCGACCCCGCCTGAAAGTCCGCAGATCACCTTGCTGTCGCCGACCTGCTGGCGGATCGCGGCGATCTGCTCGGCGACCACTGAAGCCGGACTCCACTGCTCGACGCAGCCGGCGACCTCGCGCAGGAACCGGTTGAGGACCTCGGTGCCGAAGGGAGTGTGGACGACCTCGGGGTGAAACTGGATCCCGTAAAGCCCGCGCTCGTGGTCCTCGAGGGCGGCTACGGGCGAGCCCGGTGAGGCGGCGATCGCGGTAAAGCCCTCGGGGGCCTCGAAGACCGAGTCGCGGTGGCTCATCCAGCAGGTCTGCTCACGCGGCAGGCCGCCGAGCAGGGTCCCGCCGTCGCCGACCACGACCAGCTCGGTCCGGCCAAACTCGCCGGAATCGGCGGCCTTGACGCTGCCACCGAGCGCGTGGGCCATCGCCTGCATGCCGTAACAGATGCCGAGCACGGGAACGCCAAGCTCGATCAGCTTCTGCGGGAAGGCCGGGGCGCCCGGATCGAAGACCGAGGCAGGCCCGCCGGAGAGAATCAACGCCTTCGGCTTGCGATCGAGGATCGTCTCGACCGAAGTCGTGGCCGGCATCAGTTCGGCAAAAACACCGCATTCACGTATGCGGCGGGCGATGAGCTGGGAGTACTGGCCCCCGAAGTCGAGGACCAGTACTTCCTCCGTTGTAGCGATGGACATCAGTCGTCGGCTACTCCGACGCCCGCGGAAACCGCAGCGCGGCCGTTGGAGCCCATACCTACCGACTGCTCGTTCTGGAGCTTCTTGCCTTCGCTCATCAACGCCGGAGCGACCATCACTTCGGCCCGCTGGAACGAGCGGATGTCCTCGTAGCCACAGGTGGCCATCGAGGTCCGAAGCGCACCCATCAGGTTGAAGGTGCCGTCGTTCTCGTGGGCCGGTCCGAGCAGGATCTCCTCCATCGTTCCGTCCTGGAGCGTCGCCACGCGCGTTCCGCGCGGTAGCGACGAATGGAAGGTCGCCATGCCCCAGTGGTAGCCGCGCCCGGGGGCCTCTTTGGCCCTGGCCAGCGGCGAGCCAATCATCACGGCGTCAGCGCCGCAAGCGATCGCCTTCGAGATGTCGCCACCGGTGCGCATACCGCCATCACCGATCACGTTGACGTACTCGCCGGTCTCGAGCATGTGCTGCGAGCGGGCCGCGGCCACGTCAGCGATCGCGGTCGCCTGTGGCACGCCGATTCCGAGCACGCCGCGGGTGGTGCAGGCAGCACCCGGACCGACGCCGACCAGGACGCCGACCGCACCGGTCCGCATCAGGTGGAGACCGGTCGAGTACGAAGCGCAGCCGCCGACCACGGTCGGGACCGGGACCTCGTCGATGAACTCCTTCAGGTTGAGCGGCTCGACCGTGGACGAAACGTGCTCGGCCGAGATCACAGTTCCCTGGATCACCATGATGTCGAGTCCGGCTTCGAGCGCGACCTCGTAATGCTCGCGAACCTTCTGCGGGGTCAGCGAGCCACAGGCCACGGCGCCGGCCTCCTTGATCTCACGGATCCGCCGGGCGATCAGCTCCGGCTTGACCGGGGTCTCGTAGATCCGCTGCATCAGCGCGGTCGCCTCGTCCTTGGGCGCCTTCGACACCTTCTCGAGCTGCTCTTCGGCGTCTTCGAACCGGGTCCAGATGCCCTCGAGGTTGAGCACGCCGAGACCACCCAGCTTGTGGGTCAGGATCGCCGTCTCCGGGCTGACCACGCCGTCCATCGCCGAAGCGAGCAGCGGCAGGTCGAAGCGGTACGGACCCAGCGTCCAGCTGATGTCAATGTCATCGGGGTCTCGGGTACGGCGGGATGGCACGATCGCCACGTCGTCGAACCCGTAGGCGCGTCGGCCCTTTTTGCCTCGGCCGATCTCAATTTCCAATTAGGTCCTCCAGGGCAGCGGTTGAAGGGAGCAGGCTACGGCCCCCATCGGACGATTCTATTCAGAGGAAGGAAACGCGGGACCTCTGACGAAAGCCCCGGCCTCTCAATGAGGGACCGGGGCCTTCGCAGGAGGGAAACAGTCGACCGGACCAAGGCCCGGCTCCTGCTCTGTCTAGCCACATGACCGGGGAGGAGAACCCCGAACTGCTGCCTGTAAAGATAGGACCGCAGCGGACCGCCCTGGATGTTCTCTCGTACAAAAAACCGGCGAGACGGCTGTCCCGGGGGCCGTGGGGCCGGTTCAGACCCCGGCCGGGGCTTCCACCTGGCGGACGGTGACGCTGTCGAGCAGGCTTTCGGCCCGGGCCCGGTCAAGACGGCCGGCACCCAGGTGCTGGGTCGCCTCGGCCCCGCAGGCGACCGCGTAGGACAGGCAGGACTCCGGCGACATGCCGTCGTAAAGCGCAGCCATGTAGCCGGCGGCGAAGGCGTCGCCGGAGCCGACCGTGGAGATCGGCTCGAGCTGTTCGATCGTGACCTCGAGCAGGCGGTGGCGTCCGTTTTCGTTGACGATCGCAACGCAGCCCTGCGGGAGGGTGATCGCCGCCTGCTCCGGCCCCATCTCGATCAGCTCGCCCAGTACACCAAACAGATTGTCGTCCGTTTCGAACTCATGCCCGACCAGTTCCTCGGCCTCGAGCTGATTCGGCGTGACCATGTGCGGCCCGGCGCGCATGCCGGCCGACATCGGGGCCCCTTCGGAGTCGAGCAGTACGGTGATGTCGCGCTCGCGAAGGCGGGCGATCAGGGTCGCGTAGAAGTCGACGTCGACCCCTGGAGGGAGGCTGCCGGCCAAGACGCAGAGCTTCGCCCCGGCGGCGAGGTAGTCGAGCCGCTCGATGAAGGCCTCAAGCTCGCCCGGCTGGACGGACGGTCCCCGCTCGTTGATCTCGGTCTGCTCGCCGGAAGTCGGGTCGACCACGGCGAGGTTGATCCGGGACTCGT
>Ga0105045_10004795_pt1 | contig 11806 bp, 11 predicted proteins | sample MAT02_FD_78089 | JGI IMG/M metagenome (GOLD analysis project Ga0105045, IMG submission 78089) | Freshwater microbial communities from Lake Fryxell liftoff mats and glacier meltwater in Antarctica - MAT-02 (megahit assembly) | ecosystem: Environmental > Aquatic > Freshwater > Ice > Liftoff... | reverse complement strand
CCACAAGGCCTATCCGATGCTGCGTTATCCCTGGGCCGAGGCGCGTGCCGCCTTGTTGGCCCTGGGTCATGAACGGCCTGCGCAAGCTGCGGTTCAGATCACCTACAGCAACCCCGAGACGGGTGGCGATGCGCAAAATATCCTCGGGTTTTATGCGCTGATGCTGCGACCTGGCCAGTGCCTGCTGCTGCCGGCACGGTCTCCGTCGCTGGTGCTCCATCAGATCGAGGGTACGGTGCAGGTCACGGTGCAGCAACGGGTGTTTGAACTTTTGGAGGCGGACACATGCTGCGCGCCGGGGTACACACCGGTGCAGCTGCGCAATGGTTCGACGACCGCGCCGGCTTTTCTGTTCATGGCCGACGAAACGCCGTTGCACAAGAAGCTCGGTGTCTACGAACAGCGCGATGATGTAGCGATAGATGCGAGCGCGCGATGAGCAAGGCATTCACGCGAGAAAACGACGCGGCACCCGATGAGGACGACGATGACATCCGCTTGCCCGACCTGCCCGCAGGCGGCAAGAACTACATCACAGCCGCCGGCTATGGCCGCTTGCGCAGCGAGTGGACGGACCTGATCGACAACGAGCGACCCAAGATCGTGGAGGTCGTGCATTGGGCCGCCAGCAACGGCGATCGTTCCGAGAATGGCGACTACATCTATGGCAAGAAACGACTGCGTGAAATCGACCGGCGTATCCGCTTCCTGACCCAACGGCTGGAGATCGCCGAAGTCACCGATCCGTCAGTGCACTTCGGCAACGATCAGGTGTTTTTTGGCGCTACGGTCACCTATGGGGATTTGGCCGGGGTCGAGCGCACGGTGACGATACTTGGCATCGATGAGGTGGACACCAGCCGGGGCGAGATCAGCTGGGTGGCGCCAGTGGCGCGCACCTTGCTCAAGACCCGGGTTGGCGATGTGGTTGCGCTGCTCACGCCTGCGGGCGTGGACGAGATCGAGGTCTTGGCGGTGCACTACCCCAGGCCACCTGCGCTGAGCGATTCAGATCCGTTGGACTCGTAACACCGATGCGGTACGTCGCAGATTTCGCAGAGCAGCATCGAGATGCGCGCGATCGCGCACGGCGATGACAAAGCGCAAATCCGAGGCGTCGTGCGCCGCTTCCTGGCCCATGTGAATATGCGTGATGTCTGATTCTGCGGCTGCCAGGGCTGCTGCGACCCGAGCCAGCACACCTTTGCCATTGATGACGGAAACCAGTATCTCGGTCTCGAAGGGCCGGGTCGGTTCGTCAGACCAGTCAACGTCGATGAAGCGTTCGCTGTCCTTGCTCTGCAGTTTGGTAGCGACCGGACAGCTGCGGGTATGCACGACCAGGCCTTCGCCGCGGCCGAGGTAGCCGACGATCGGGTCGCCGGGTATCGGCCGACAGCAGGTTGAATATTGGACCGACGCGTTTTCGCTGCCATCGAGCGTCACCATGCCCTGTCGGCTGGACGCGTCCCCCGTAAAGCGCTCGCGGGTCAGCAGCAAAGCATCGGGTTTTGCGCCCTTTTCTTCGGTCAGCAGGGACACCAGGCGTTTGGCAACGATGGTCGCGATCCGCTTGCCCAGGCCGATATCGGTCAGCAGTTCTGTGCGGTTGCGATTGCCGGTGAAACGCAAGAGACGGTCCCAGACCGACTGGTAAATGGCCTCGTCTTCCGGGAAGTGTTCGATACCTTCGGCGCGCAAGGACTGCGCCAGCAGACGCTTGCCAAACACCTCGGATTCCGCGCTGGCCATGGTTTTGAGGTGGTGCCGAATCTTGGACCGGGCGCGCCCGGTACGCACAAAGCTCAGCCACGCCGGATTGGGTCGGGAAATGGAAGCCGTCACGATTTCGACCACGTCGCCGTTCTTGAGTTCGGTGCGCAGCGGAATCTGTTCGCCGTTGATACGTGCAGCCACAGTGCGATCGCCGACGTCACTGTGGATCGCGTAAGCGAAGTCCACCACCGTGGCACCACGCGGAAGCGACAGGATCTGGCTGCGAGGCGTGAACACGTAGACCGCATCCGGGAACAGATCGACCTTGACATGGTCCCAGAATTCGGCCGCGTCACCGGTCTCCCGCTGAATGTCCAGCAGGGATTGCAGCCATTGGTTGCCCAGTCCCTGACCTGCGGCTTCGTCTGTTGCGCCGGCCTTGTACAACCAGTGGGCCGCCACGCCGGATTCGGCGATGAGGTTCATGGCTTCGGTACGCAACTGAAATTCGACATTCACGCCCGATGGGCCCACGAGCGTCGTGTGCAATGACTGGTAGCCATTGACCTTGGCAATGGCAATGTGATCCTTGAAGCGACCAGGCACTGGCTTGTACAACTGATGCAGCACACCCAGCGCGGTGTAGCAGTCGGACAAGGTCGGTACGATGAGCCGAAAACCGTAGATGTCGGTGACCTGCGCAAACGTGAGGTGCTTGAGGGTCATCTTGCGGTAGATCGAGAAGACCGATTTCTCCCGGCCGGCGATCCGCACCTGCATGCCCGCCCTGGCAAAGGCATTTTCTACTTCGGTGTGTACCTTCTGGATCAGGTCGCGACGGCGACTGCGCGCCTTTTCCACCGCCTTGGTCAAGGTCGCATTGCGCCAGGGATGCAGGTAGGTGAAAGACAGATCCTGCAGCTCGCGGTAGATCTGATTGAGGCCCAGCCGGTGCGCGATCGGCGCATAGATCTCCAGCGTCTCCGAAGAAATGCGGCTCCATTTGTCACGCGGCACATTGGACAACGTGCGCATGTTGTGCGCGCGATCGGCCAGCTTGATGAGGATGACGCGCACATCGCGCGCCATGGCCAGCAACATTTTGCGGAACGACTCGGCCTGGTTCTCTTCGCGGGTATTGAAGTGCAACTTGTCGAGCTTGGTCAGCCCATCCACCAACTCCGCCACCGGTGCACCAAACCGCTCGATCAGTTCTGCCTTGGTAACGCCGCAGTCCTCCAAAGCGTCATGCAGCAACGCCGCCATCAAGGCCTGCGCGTCGAGCTTCCATTCCGCGCACTGCGCGGCAACTGCGATCGGATGGGTGATGTAGGGCTCGCCACTGGCACGGATTTGTCCAAGATGGGCCTCGTCCGCGAACTTGTAAGCCTGGCGAACGATTTCAACGTCCTGCGGGCCGAGGTAGTCCAGACGCGAGGTGAGCGCAGCGAAACTTGCCGCTGCCGCGTTCGCCGCCGCAGGGCTGGGCGCACTGGCACCGCGCGGCTTGCGGATGCGCTTGGCCGGTGCTTTCGGGGAGTCGGTGAAGTTACTCACCCCATGAATATAGCGCGCATGCCACCGCCTTCTCGGGGCCAAAAATAATGGCACCACAGTGGGTGCCATTTCATGGGTCGGCGAGCGCCGGGAGCCGGGAGTCTGCCGCAAGGCAGGGCTGGAGGTGCTTAGACCGGGACCTTCTTGAGCATCTCCAGGCCAATCTTGCCGGCAGCGATTTCACGCAGGGCAGTGACACCCGGTTTGTTCTTGCTCTCGATCTTCGGCGCATGGCCCTGGCTCAGCATGCGGGCGCGGTAAGTGGCCGCCAGCACCAGCTGGAAGCGATTGGGAATTTGCAAGAGGCAATCTTCGACGGTGATGCGGGCCATGTTTTCTCCGAAAAGCGAACGATATCTAGGGGATGTTCAGCGCGCTGAAAGTGCCTGCGCGGGCGCGACGCTGGACAGAAAACTTGAGCCGCTGGGCATGCACGATCGCCTTGAGGTCAAACAGTGCGCGGTCAAAAGAGTCGTTGAGTATAACGAAGTCGAAATGGTGGACCTGCGCCATTTCGGTGGCCGCGTTGCGCAAGCGCAGGTCGATCGTCTGGGCAGCGTCCTCGCCGCGCCGCTGCAACCGGGCCCGCAACTCCTCCCAGCTCGGGGGCAGGATGAAGATCGACACCGCATTGGCGAATACGTTTTTGATCGACAGCGCTCCCTGAAAGTCGATTTCCAGCACCACATCCGAGCCTTGGTCCATCAGTTGTGCAATCGCCTGGCGCGATGTGCCGTAACGGTGCCCATGAACTTGTGCCCACTCGACGAAGCCATCGGCCTTGATCATGGCGTCGAACTCGGCGTCAGATACGAAAAAGTATTCGCGGCCGTGTTTTTCCTGACCCCTGGGCGCACGTGTCGTGTGCGAGATCGAGGGCTTCACGAGCGCGTCGAGTTCCAGCAGTGCCTTGACCAGACTGGACTTGCCAGCACCGCTAGGTGCCGCGACCACAAACAGGTTTCCGGGATATTCCATGCTCAGTATGCGATTGCAACGTCCGCGTGCACTATCGGTTGGCAGCAGTGCGCGCTCATTCTATGTTCTGCACCTGCTCGCGCATCTGTTCGATCAACACCTTCATGTCGACCGAGATACGCGTGAGTTCCAGCGCAGCCGACTTCGAGCCCATGGTGTTGGCTTCCCGGTGCAGTTCCTGAATCAGAAAATCGAGCCGCTTGCCGATCTCGCCACCTTTGTGGAGCAGCCGTTCCAGTTCTTCCAGGTGGGACTCGAGTCGGGTGATTTCCTCGGCCACGTCGATTCGGATTGCAAATGCGGTTGCTTCCGACAGTGCCCGATCCTGGGCCGCCTCATGAATTGGCGCGGCACTGGTCTGGGCCGATTGCATCGCCTCGTTCCATCGGTCCAGGAAGCGCTGGCGCTGTGTTGCCACCAGTTGCGGTACCAGGGGAGCGGCCTGCCGGGCCAGCACCCGGATCTCGCCGATCTTGCCGATCAACGTCGCAGCGAGCCGGGTTCCTTCACGCTTGCGCGCCTGAAGCAACTCGCGCAGTGTCTTCTCGGCCAGCGACGTCATCTCCGCGCGCCAGTCGCGTGGCACTGCCTGTTCGGTCGTTGCCAGTCGCAGTACGTCGGCAACCCGCAATGGCTGTGCGTCCGGAATCCAGGTGCGAATCGTGTCCTGCATTGCGCCCAGGCGTTGCAGCAAACGCGAAGAAGGGTCCGCCACCGCGGTGGCCGAACCTGATTCGACCGTGGCGCGCAGTTCCACTTTGCCGCGCTTGAGCTGCCCGGCCAGCATATCGCGCAGCATCGGTTCGAAAGCGCGAAGCTCCTCCGGCAGGCGAAAGGCGAGGTCCAGAAAGCGGCTGTTGACCGAGCGAATTTCCAGCCCCAGCCAACTTCCGGCCACATTTTTCGACTCTTGCCCAGAGGGCGGCGCAGCGCTGCTGCTTTGACCCGCCGCATAGCCGGTCATACTGTAAACTTCCATCGGATTAGTCGTTTCTATCAGTCTAGAGCGTTACGTGGTTGGTCCGAGCGCGCCAAAAATCGGCGCTTGCCGCAACCCATTTCCAAGGTATGTCGAAGGTCAAACCCGCCGCGTTGCCACCGGATACCATGATTGGCGGATATCGCATTATCCGCAAAGTGGCTGCGGGTGGTTTCGGGGTGGTTTACCTCGCGCTCGATTCCGATGGCCAGCAGATCGCGGTCAAGGAGTATCTGCCGGCATCGTTGGCATCACGTTCGCCCGGTGAACTCGCTCCGCAGGTCCCAGCCGAAAAATTGTCGCTGTACCGGCTGGGGCTCAAAAGCTTTTTCGAAGAAGGCCGGGCGCTGGCCCAGATATCGCACCCGTCGGTCGTCAGCGTGATGAACTTCTTCCGCGAGAACGAGACCGTCTACATGGTGATGAACTACCTCGAAGGCGCAGCCTTGCAGGACTTCATCATCATTGCGCGTGACCAGAAGCTGCCGAAGGTTTTCCGCGAATCGACCATCCGTTCCTTGTTCGACGAGATCCTGCGGGGCTTGCGCATCGTGCATCAGCACAAAATGCTGCACCTGGATATCAAGCCGGCCAACATCTTCATCACCGATGACAACAAATCAGTGCTGATCGATTTCGGTGCCGCGCGCGAGGTGCTGAGCAAGGAAGGCAATTTCATCCGCCCGATGTATACGCCGGGTTTTGCGGCACCGGAGATGTACCGCCGCGACTCATCGATGGGCCCTTGGACGGACATTTACGCCATCGGTGCCTGCATGTATGCCTGCATGCAAGGCTATCCCCCCAACGAGGCACCTCAGCGGCTGGAGAAGGATCGCATTGCCACCGCGCTGACCCGGCTGCGCGGCATTTACTCCGACAACCTGATCGAGGTCGTCGAGTGGTGCATGGCGCTCGATCCGCTGTCCCGTCCGCAGTCGGTTTTTGCGCTGCAGAAAGAGCTCAGCCGTGAAGGCGAGCGTCGTTACACCAAGCTGTCGGTCGCTGAGAAGGTACGACTGCAGTTCGATACCATGGTGACCGACTCCAAGAAGAGCGGCAAGGCGCTAGCGAGCTCGGTCGTCAAACCCAAATGAAATTCTCTGTATTCCAGGTCAGCCGCAAGGGTGGCCGTCAGCTCAACGAAGACCGTATGGGCTACAGCTATACCCGCAGCTCGGGTATCTTGCTGCTGGCCGACGGCATGGGTGGCCATCCTGAAGGGGAGGTCGCGGCACAACTGGCGTTGCAGGCGATGTCTGCCCTGTACCAGAAGCAGGCCAACCCCGTGATCGAGGACGTGACCGCGTTTCTGACAGCGGCCGTCCTGGCGGCGCATCGCCAGATCATCAAGTACGCGATCGAAAAGGGCATGCTCGATACTCCGCGCACCACGGTCGTTGCCGCACTGGTGCAAAACGGCATGGTGAGCTGGGTGCATTGCGGAGACTCACGCCTGTATCTGGTGCGTAAGGGCCAGCTGGTGGTGCGCACGCGCGACCATTCCTACCTGGAGCAGCCACCCAAGGGGCATACGCCGACCCGCTTGGCGGAGCAAGCAAATCGCAATATCCTGTTCACCTGCCTGGGGTCGCCGGCCAAGCCCCAGTTCGACATTGCCGGTCCGGTCGCCCTGCTTCAGGGCGACAAACTGATGCTGTGTTCGGATGGCCTGTGGGGCACCTTGTCAGACGATGAAATCGTGCACGAGCTTGGTGCCGGCGTCGTTGGCGACGTCGTGCCCGCCATGGTGGAGATGGCACTTGAGCGTGCCGGTGCGACCAGCGACAATGTCACGGCGATCGCGCTCGAATGGGAGACCCCAGACGCGTTCGCGGACACCACGCATGACGAGGCGACCGAGAAACTCGAAGACGCTGGGTTCATCAGCACCATGCAATCGGGCGGCATGGACGCCGACGATGACGAACTGGACGACGCGGCGATCGAGCGCTCGATCGCCGAGATCAACGAAGCCATCCGGCGCTCGGCTGCCAAACGGCGTTAGGCGCGCGGGTGGTCACACCGCCCTCATTCTGGAGTTCTCCATGACCGACATCCAACGCAGCGGCGCAAGAGCCGCTGGACAACTGCGACCGGTGCGCCTGACCCGTGGTTTTACTGTGCACGCCGAAGGCTCAGTGCTGGTGGAATTCGGCGCAACCAAGGTGCTTTGCACCGCGTCGGTGGAAGAAAAGCTGCCGCCGCACAAGCGTGGCAGTGGCGAGGGCTGGGTCACGGCCGAGTACGGCATGTTGCCGCGGTCCACCCACACCCGCAGCGACCGTGAGGCGGCGCGCGGCAAACAAAGCGGACGCACCCAGGAAATCCAGCGTCTGATCGGTCGCTCGCTGCGGGCGGTGTTCGACCTTGGCAAGCTCGGTGAGCGCACGATCCAGCTCGATTGCGACGTATTGCAAGCCGATGGAGGCACGCGCACCGCAAGCATCACCGGCGCCTATGTCGCCGCCCATGACGCGGTGTCGCGCCTGATCGCCGATGGCAAGCTGGCGCAGTCGCCGATTGTCGCGCCGGTGGCCGCGATCTCGGTGGGTCTTTTGCGCGGCGTGGCGCTGCTTGACCTGGACTATGGCGAAGACTCCACCTGTGACACTGACATGAATGTCGTCATGACCGGCACCGGTCACTTTGTCGAAGTTCAGGGAACCGCCGAGGGTGTGGCGTTCACGCGCAGCGAGATGGACCTGATGCTGATGCTGGCTGAAAAAGGCATTGCTGAACTGATGGAACTGCAACGTGCGTGCCTGTCGGCATGACCCAACCCACCATCGTATTGGCGTCCAACAATCCCGGCAAGCTCGACGAGCTGCAGGCTATGCTCTCGCCGTTGGGCTACCGCCTGGTGTGTCAAGCCGACTTGCACATTTCTGAAGCCGCAGAGCCGCATCGTACCTTTGTCGAGAATGCGCTGGCCAAGGCGCGCCACGCCTCGCAACACAGCGGGCTCCCCGCGATCGCCGACGATGCCGGTCTGTGCGTGGATGCTTTTGGTGGCCTGCCGGGCGTTGACACCGCTTTTTACGCGACGCAATTTGGCTACCTCAAGAGCGACGCCAACAATGTGCGCGCCTTGCTCGAACAGCTACAGGGTGAAGACAACCGCCGCGCGGCCATGGTCTCGACGCTGGTGGCGCTGCGCAGCGCGCAGGATCCGGAGCCCCTGATCGCCACTGGCCGCGCCATCGGTGAGATCGCGCGCGAGCCCATCGGCAGCAACGGCTTTGGATTTGACCCGGTGATGTGGCTGCCGGAGTTCGGTCAGACGTTTGCGCAGTTGCCGATCGCCATCAAGAATGCCAACAGCCACCGCGGTCGTGCGGCGCGCCTGATGGTCGAGCTCATGCGCGCGCGCTGGAACTGAGGCATGCAAGTCCCGGATCTGGCCCACCTGATGCGTCCGGGCAGCCTGCAGCTCAGCGCGCTGCCACCGTTGTCGCTGTATGTGCATCTGCCGTGGTGCCTGAAGAAATGCCCCTACTGCGATTTCAACTCGCATGAATGGAGCGCGCCGCAATTGCCGGAGCAGCGGTATCTCGACGCACTCATTGCCGATCTCGATGCGTCGCTGGCGCTGGTATGGGGCCGCAACGTGCACAGTGTGTTCATCGGCGGCGGAACGCCCAGTCTGTTTTCGCCTCAGGCCATCGACCGTTTGCTGGGTGCCATCCGGGCCCGACTGCGCCTGTCGCCGGCTTGCGAGGTCACGCTGGAAGCCAACCCCGGAACCTTCGAGCGTGACCGGTTTCGCGACTTCCGAGGTGCCGGCGTGACCCGGCTTTCTGTCGGTGTGCAGAGTTTCAATGACCAGCACCTGCGCGCGTTGGGGCGGGTGCATGACCGCGCCCAGGCACTGGCTGCGGTCGAGGAAGCGGCGCAAGCCTTCGACACCTTCAATCTCGATTTGATGTATGCCTTGCCCGGTCAGACGTTGCAGGAACTCGAACACGACGTGGCCACGGCGCTGGACCTGAACGCCCCGCATATTTCGATTTACCACCTGACCATCGAGCCCAATACCTATTTCGCGAAGTTCCCACCGGTGGTGCCAGACCAGGACGCCGCCTATGAGATGCTGGACCGGGTCACGGAGATGACGCAGGCCCACGCGTTGGAGCGCTACGAGGTGTCCGCCTATGCGCGCGCCGGCCATCGTTGCTGGCATAACCTGAACTACTGGCAGTTTGGAGACTATCTAGGCATTGGCGCCGGCGCGCATGGCAAGCTCAGTTTCGCCCACCGGGTGGTGCGCCAGGTTCGCCATCGGGAGCCACGCCTGTACATGGACAAGGCGCTGGCCGGCGATGCCGTGGCAATCCACGGCGAGGTGGCGCGGCGCGACCTGGGGTTCGAGTTCATGCTCAATGCCTTGCGCCTGCGCTCGGGGTTCGCGTTGGCGCATTTCACCGAACGCACCGGTTTGCCGATCGGTGCGATCGGCGCGGCCTTGGACGAGGCCGAGCGCCGTGGCCTGCTCGAGCGCGATCTGACCCGGGCATGGCCCACCCCCCGTGGCTTCGACTTTCTGAGTGATTTGCAGGGCCTGTTCCTGGCCGACGCCGATCCAGACTGAACCGATGTCAGGCCTCAGGGGTCGGCGTCATCGCGGCTCGGCAGATCCGCAGGCGATCGCGTGTTCTCGATCCACGAGCCCACCGGGCGTGAATGCAAGCGAACCCTGGGGCAGTTGCGCCAGATCGGTCAGGTGCCTGTGGCCGCTCGCCTCACAGGATGGCACCGGGCCGTTCTCCGCGTTCATAGACGACATGGGCTCGCCCCACCAGCAGCGTGTCGATGGTGCCGATGTTGTCCAGGTCCTTGTTGTCGTAGGGCAGACGGTGCAGTACGTAGCGCATGGCATTGAGCCGTGCCCGCTTCTTGCAGTCGGATTTGATCACCGTCCAGGGAGCGTCGGCGGTGTCGGTTTCGAAGAACATCGCTTCCTTGGCCTTGGTGTAGTCCTCCCACTTGTCGAGCGAGGCCAGGTCTACTGGACTGAGTTTCCACTGCTTGAGCGGGTGTAGTTCGCGTTCCTTGAACCTGCGTCGCTGCTCGGCGCGGCTGACCGAGAACCAGAATTTGATCAGGTGGATGCCGCTGCGCACCAACTGGCGTTCGAACAAGGGTGCCTGGCGCATGAACTCCTGGTATTCCTCCTCCGAGCAAAAACCCATCACCCGTTCGACACCGGCCCGGTTGTACCAGGAGCGGTCCAACAACACGATCTCGCCGGCGGTTGGCAGGTGTTGTACATAACGCTGGAAATACCACTGGCCACGTTCGATCTCGCTGGGTTTCTCCAGCGCAACCACACGGGCACCGCGCGGGTTCAGGTGTTCCATGACGCGCTTGATGGTGCCGCCCTTGCCGGCCGCATCGCGACCCTCGAACAGAATCACGATACGCTGACCGGTGGCCTTGACCCAGGCTTGCAACTTGAGCAACTCGACCTGCAGCCGGTACTTTTGCTCTTCATAGCGTTTGCGCGACAGCAGGTTCTTGTAGGGATAGGTGCCACTGCGCCAATCGGGGGCCAGAGCTTCATCGGCATGCACACCGTCCTGCTTGTTGCTGCTGGCACTGCGAAGCAGCCTGCGTACTTCATCCACGTCCTCGGCCGAACTGCCCTGCAAAAACGTCTTGAGTGTCAGCGCCTTGTCGGCGGATTTGGCGACGGCATCTTTCACTGCGGCGAGCTGCGCACCTTGGGCTGCCGCTCGCGCCCGGCGCACCACCGCCTGCTGAACCTGCTGCGGACTGGTCGTGCCTATGGTGTCGCCCGCAGCGACCTTGCGGGTGCGGGGGGCCGACTTCGTGGCTGTCTTGCCAGTCGGCTTGCGGGGTGATTTCTTGGGACTGGCCATGGGGCTCCTTGCGGGTGGCGTACAGCCATTGTGTGATTCTTGCGGCCTTGTTTTTTTGATCGATGTCAATTTGAAAGGTTCGCACCTCCATCGGACGCTCCAGCGCGCGATGATGCCTGCGCGCAGGCGCAGCAAGCCCGCGCGATGCTATATTCTCGGCCCATTGCGTCGAACGTTGACGCTTGCCCACTGATCCTTCGCATGGAACACCTGGAATCCGCCAGACTGTTACCCACCAGCGCCCGCTCGCTGATGCCGCTGCGCTTGTGGCAGCCTGTCAACGTGGCCGAGGCGATGGCAGGCATGGCGCAGAGCGCGCGCCCGGTGGTGCTGGCCGGCGGCACCGACCTGGTGGCGCAGTACAACGAAGGGCTGATGCCCAGCGACCTGATCGACATCTCGCGCATCGACGTCTTGCGCCAATTGCGCCAGGACGACGGTGTGTGGCACATTGGCGCGCTGGTCACCCACGACGCCGGCTCGGCCCATGCGCAACTGCGCAGCCAGGTTCCGGGCTTTGCACGGGCCTGGTCGCGCATCGCCAATCCGCGTATCCGCTTTAGCGCCACGCTGGGTGGCAACCTGATGGCGCGGCGCACCCGGTATGAATGCGCCGTGCTGTTGCAGGCGCTGAAGGCCCGACTGAACCTTGCCACGGCCGACGATGTCACGCAGCTGGGCGTTGAGGCGCTGT
>Ga0105045_10004794_pt1 | contig 11808 bp, 3 predicted proteins | sample MAT02_FD_78089 | JGI IMG/M metagenome (GOLD analysis project Ga0105045, IMG submission 78089) | Freshwater microbial communities from Lake Fryxell liftoff mats and glacier meltwater in Antarctica - MAT-02 (megahit assembly) | ecosystem: Environmental > Aquatic > Freshwater > Ice > Liftoff... | reverse complement strand
TGCCTGGGGCTTGCGCAATACTTGGAAGTTCAGCTTTGATCAGGTAACGGGCCGCATCTGGGGCGGCGATGTGGGCCAAGGTAGCCGGGAAGAGATCAACATTGTGACCGGCGGGGGCAACTTCGGGTGGCGCAAATATGAGGGCAACAATACCCACAACGCCGGCGACCCGGTTCCCAGTGCCCCAGCGGCCACTTTCCCGGTTTTTGACTATAACAGTGGAGGGGGGGCTTCGATCACTGGCGGATATGTGTATCGGGGCACGGCCATCCCCGGCCTCGAGGGGCGTTACGTCTATGGCGACTATGTGCGCGGCACGATGGCTTCACTGGCCTACAATGGCACGACGGCAACCAACACCAACCACTACACTGCCACCGACGGGGGCACAACTATCAACATTGCCAGTTTTGGCGAAGATGAGCGCGGCGAACTCTACTTCATCGGGCGCAATACTAGCCGGATCTATCGCCTGACCAATACAGCCAATGCGCCCTCGGGCCAAACCGTGCAGGGCTTCGGCAAGTGGTCGACCTTGGCCACTGGCACCAACGGTGTCGTGCGGGCCGTCATCACCGATGCCAGTGGCAACGTATATGTGGCCGGGAGTTTCAATACTGCGGGCGGGATTCCGGCCAATAATATTGCCCGCTGGAACCCCAATACCGGTTGGACCGCCTTGGGTGCTGGGCTCAGCGGTACGGTCAATGCGCTGGCGTTCCGGGGCAGCGATCTGATCGTGGGGGGAGCCTTTGCCAACGCGGGTGCTGGATCGGCCAATAATGTGGCCGTTTGGAACGGTACAACTTGGGCGGCCCTTGAAACCGGGGTGGACGGCCCCGTCCGGGCCTTGGCCGTCAGTGGATCCGATATTTTTGTGGGCGGCGCATTTGCCTCGCCCAGCAACAACGTGGCCCGCTGGAATGGCACGGCTTGGAGCGGGCTGGATGGAGGCACCAACAATGAAATCCGATCGATGGTGTACGATGTTGCCCAGCAAGCCTTGTTTGTCGGGGGCAACTTCTCCCTCGCCGGCACTACCAGCGCAGCCAGTGTGGCCAGTTGGAGCAGCGTCAACGGCTGGCAAGCCTTGGGGAGTGGATTGGGCGGCTTTGCCAATGCCCTGGCCCTGTTGCCCAACGGCGATTTGGTGGCGGGCGGTTCTTTTACAACCGCCGGTGGCAATAACTTTAACCGCATCGCCCGCTGGAACGGGACTGTGTGGAGTGGGTTTGCCGATGGGATCGGTGCGACGGTCAATGCTTTGGCCGTTAGCCGGGGCCGTTTGTTGGCCGGGGGCCTCTTCGCGCTGGCCGACGGGCGCGTGGTCAACAACGTGGCCCTCTGGGATCCAGCGGCCGGTGGCTGGAACGCCCTCGGGCCCGGTACTGCGGTGGGCGTCAATGCCGGGGTGAATGCACTGGCCGTGGTGGGCAACTTTGCCTTTGCCGGGGGCGGGCAGATCAACGCAGGTGCGCTCACCGTTAACAATATTGCCAGACTGGAACTGCCCATTATCTGGAACAATGGTTGGACACCCGCCACCCCGATCGCGGGGGAGAATGTGGCGATTATGAGCACCAACACCCAGCCGGGAAACTTTGTCTGTAATGACCTGACGGTCAACAGCGGGGTGGTACTCTCGCTGGAAAGTGGCCAAGCGATTACAGTCAGCGGCGCATTGGACTATTCCGGGGCGACCATCGAGGTGCTCACCGGGGGATCGTTCGTGCAGGCCAGTACCAGCACCGCCGTGACCACCACTTCGACCAGCCGTTTCCGGGCCGTTCGCACCGATGGCCGAAATGCCATCGGCTACAACCTCATCTCCAGCCCGGTGGGCGGCGAAACCATCAACAGCATCGGGTTAAATACGTATCCCAACAATCGCTTTCGGTACAGCCCGGTGCCAGTAGCAGGCCAAACTTGGGTGCCCTTGGCTGGTACAGCTCCCTTGGCGCGCGGAGTGGGCTATACTTACGTTCCGGCCCAAGGATCAAATAATACTCTCACTTTTGAAAACACCGATGATGGATTGGTCGGCCAGCCCGGTAACGGCAACCTGAACGTGCCCCTTACTTTTGCGGGCAACAATTTCAACTTGATCGGCAATCCCTACCCCAGTCCAATCAACTTGATCCCTTTCCTAACGGCCAATACTAGTGTGATCTCCGGTACAGCTTGGTTCTGGCAGGACAACAACAATGGCACGGGCTCGGGCACTTATGTTGCCCATAACCTCGTTACCCCACCCATTCAAGTAGCGGTGGGCCAAGGATTTTTTGTCTTGGCCAGCGCGAGCGGCAATGTGGCATTCACCAACAACTTGCGGACCACGGGCACGCCAACATTTTATCGGACTGAGGGCGATATGGAACGCTTCCGCTTGGGAGTGAACTCCGCCAATGGTGGCGATGAGCTTTGGGTGGCCTTCGCGCCCCATTTCACCACCGGGTTTGAGAAGGGCTTTGATGCCCAGAAATTTGAAGGATCGATCAGCCTGTCGCTGGCCGCCGTGGTGGGCAACGAACGACTGGCCATTGCCGCCCTGCCCAACCATGACCGGTTTGAGTTGCCCCTGACCTTATTTGTTCAGCAGGCGGGGGAACACCATTTTATTGCGCGGGAAGTGGAAACCCCTACCAAACAAAAACTCTTTTTGGAAGATCGCCAAACTGGCGAGTTCTATTACCTGCAAACAGGCCGCAACCACCCGCTTAACCTGCAAGCGGGCCACTACCGCAACCGTTTCTACCTGCGCTCGGCCAGCGAAGTGGCGGGGCAGGCTTTCCTAACGGGCGAAACTGCCGGGGCCTACGCCTTTGGCCGCGATCTGTATGTGGAAACCAATGAAACCGCCCAAGTTACGCTTTACAACACCTTGGGTACCGAGTTGCTGCGCTTCGGTCAGATCCCAGCGGGGGGACTGCGCCGTTTGGCCGCCAACGTGCCCACATCGGGTGTGTATGTGGTGAAAGTGGCCACTGCCTCTGGCTCGGTGGAGAAAAGGGTTTGGTTGGAGAAATAATGCCAATGCAACCGCCAGCAGCGGCTGAACCCCGTGGCGGTTGCCCGATCCAAATTGGTTTAAGTGTAGCGAAAAGGGCCATTTCCAGCTGGAAATGGCCCTTTTTATGGCCAATGGTGGTCAATTAATGGACGCTACTCAAATGTCATCACCGATTGCAGTCCCAGCCCCATGTTCTTGATCTGGGCCAGATCCTTGGCCCGGAAGTAGATTTGTTCGATTCCGCCCATCAGGAATACCTTTGGCGAATGGCTGGGCGATTTGGCCGAATAGGTCGGCTGCCACTTGGCCCGGCCCGCCAGCCCCAGCAAATGGACGCCCGGTGGTATAGTAAGCTCGTTGAGCCCCGAGAGGTCGTTCCAATCGTAGGAAATAGCAGCTTGGTGCCGCACCAAAGTAGCCAAGCCATAGCCACTCTGAAAATAGCCTTGTTCTACTTGGTGGACGGCCGAAGTATCAATCCACCAACTACCCCAGTCGCGGGCCGGAGATCCACTGGCGCTGGCCCCAGCACCCCGGTAAAACTTGGCCCCAGCGGAAAATTTATATACCGCTGGAGTTGGCGAGGTGCAATAACCAGCCAAAATATCGTCTTTCTTCTCGAAAGGCAGCAATTGGGAAGCTGACAAAAAGTCGTTGATGGGAATGGGGGCGAGGTGTCGGCTCATAAAACAATGGGTTTAGGGTTTCAATAGTTAAAAGGCAGTTGTAAGCTGATAATGACATCGCAACTTATGGGACAAGAATTTTTTGACCTAACGAGCATAGTTTGGGCAAAAGCGATGGCGGGTGTTTCGGTATTCAATCAAAATTGGTTTTTGAATGGCCAAAATTACCCTGATCTTAGGGTAGTTGCCATTCATATAAGTAAACTGCCCAAGCTAGCCGTTTATCGTACCAAGTTGGCGTTCAGGTAAGGTGGCCACCGGCCGATCGCCAATAAGTCAGGAGATGGACCAGTCCCGCCTGCCCCAATAAACCAATTCAACACATTTCCACTAAAGCCCAGTGGCCAACAAACGCTGATCAAGAAGTGTAGCTAAGTGGGTTTAGACCCGCGCGCAATGAATGAAACGATGCTACCAATCAAATACCCCGGAACGAGAAAAGAAAGTGGGTGTTTTTGAAAGTGGTCAAATCCATTACCTCCGACCGCGAATGTGGCCGGGTGATGCGGGCCATTGAGTAACCAGCATACAAAACAAAAGCGTACTTGACCGACCGGCCAAGTACGCTTTCGGGCTTTTATTCCCTGTTTAAATTACTTGCCATACACATATCGGAGGAATTCTTCCCGGGTTTTCTCATCGCTGAACTTGCCACTGTAATGCGACGTGATAGTGCTGCTGTTCACATCCTGTACGCCACGCGAGCACACGCACATGTGTTCGGCATCCAAGAGCACGGCCACGTCCTCGGTGTTGAGCACTTTTTTCAGCTCCTCGGCTATTTGGTTGGTGAGGCGCTCCTGCACTTGCGGGCGGCGCGAAAAGTACTGCACAATCCGGTTGAGTTTGGACAGTCCGATCACCTCGCCACTGGAAATATAGGCCAAGTGGGCCCGACCAAAAATGGGGACAAAATGGTGCTCACAATTGGAGTAGAACGTAATGTCACGCTCGACCAACATGCCAGAGTACCGATATTTGTTCTCAAACATTTTAGCTTTGGGCTTATTCTTGGGGTTGAGGCCACTAAATATTTCGGTGACATACATTTTGGCTACCCGGTGTGGGGTTCCGCTCAGGCTGTCATCCGTGAGATCAAGACCCAAAGTGTCCATAATCTTACTAAAATGGCTCTCAATGATCTTGATTTTTTCCTCATCGCTCAGATCAAAAGCTCCTTCGCGGAGTGGTGTCTCCAAGTTGGTGGCCAAGTGCTCGTCACCAATCTGATCCAATAGCGACTCGATGTCGTCGTGTGGGTGCTCCGAACTGACCGGAGTACTGTTGAAGGAGTGACCGTTGTTTTTGTGTTTCCCGTTGTTGTTACTACTGCCATTAGGCAGGGTATTCAACAAAGTTTCGTTCTGTTTCATAGAGTGTGACCCAAAGGTCAAATTTTTCGTCTAGATGTGGTCGTAGAAGGTTCCAAATAACTACCGCAATGTTTTCGGCAGTGGGGTTAAGGTGTTTAAACTCATTCGTGTCCAAGTTTAAATTTTTATGGTCAAACTTGTCGGTAACTAGCTGCTTGATCAAGTCGCTCAATACTTTCATATCGATTACGTAACCTGTGCTAGGGTCTGGTACACCGACCACTTTTACGATCAGATCGTAATTGTGGCCGTGATAATTGAGGTTGTTGCATTTGCCAAAAATCTGCTGGTTTTGTTCGTCGCTCCAATCGGGATTGTGCAGGCGGTGAGCAGCATTGAAATGCTCTTTTCTAAATACGGCAACTTTCATAGTGTAACTTTCGGGCTTATTTTGATTGGATTGGCAGTGTTTATTTCTGCTCTCACCTTGCAACTTTGAGCCCAAGAAAAAAAAATAAAAATTATTCTGAAGTTTTGTCAGTATCCTCCTAGAAGATTACAGAGAGAACTATAACAGGGGATACAAATATTTTGTTTAATCTTTGTTCTAAATACTTAAACAAATTATTGCTGGCCAAAAAACGGGGCGACGTACTGTCAGGCTACCTGACACGATGACCGGATTGCGGCCAAACCAAGTCGATTCCACCACGGGAAAGCAACCCTTCTACGGAAAATCTGGTAAAATAGTTGTGAAGACTTTCGTGTTCAGTGTTTTTTTGTGAAACAATGCTAACTTTGAAGCCCGTCATTTATCAATGGGGATTGCCGGTTTAGCAATTTTAACTAAATCTCTCAAGCATAATCAGTTATCTTAACTCATCCAGATCATCGCCTATGCCCTACCGCTTTACCCACACGGTAACGACAATTGGAGAATATGTTGAAAAAAAAATTAACAATTAACGCCTTAACGGGTTTTCTATTGTTTTTGGTGATAGTCTTGAGCGCCGATGTATGTCTGGCTCAGCGCAGGCCTACCCCCAAAACACAAAAAGGAAAAAAAGCTGTCCCCAAACCAGCGGATAAGTCGGGCAAAAAACCGAATGGACAGCCCCCAGTTAACCAACCAGACGATGCAATTACCACTGTTGCGGATACAATCCCTGACAATGGGGAAGAACCCGACACGACCAACCTCGGCAGTGGCAAAGAACAGCGGCCAGTGGGGATACCCTTCTTTTTGCGCGATCGGTACAATATCTATTCTGGCGCCGGCTCGCGGTTCCGCCAGCGTCAGTCGCCGTTCCTGATTGGCCTTCCCAAAAGTAAATACGGTGATTTGCCCCCTTTCACCTTGGGTTTCCCGGGGATTGATACCAAAGTACTGTACAAAATGGACAGTGGCTACCAGATCACTGAACAAAACGATGGGCTGGATCTGCGGGCCCCGATCCAGATCGATGAGCAGGCGATGAGCAAAATTCGCGATGCCGAAACCCGGCGGCAAGTGTTCCGTGATCTCAACTCGGTCGATGCTGGGAGCGATCCCACCAAATCGGGACGCCTGATCCCGCCCATCAAACTGCCACCCTTGGCCAACCGGCTCTTTGGGGGCACCGAACTGGACATCCAGCCAGTGGGCAGTATCTTGCTGGACATTGGGGGCAAGTGGCAACGGATCGATAACCCGCAAATCCTCCGCCGCCAGCAGCGCAACGGGGGGCTGTTCTTTGATCAACAAATCCAGTTGAACTTGGTGGGCAAGATTGGCAAGAAGCTCAACCTGAACTTCAATTGGGACACCAAAAATACTTTTCAGTTCGACAACCGTTTTTTGTCGGGCTATACCGCCCAAGAAGAAGACATCATTCAAGAGGTCAACATTGGCAATGTGAGCATGCCGATCAGCAACAGTTTGATCCAAGGCGCCCAAAATATTTTTGGCGTGCGCACCCGGCTCCGTTTTGGCAAACTGTGGATTAACGCGGTGGCCTCCCAACAGCGGGGAACCGTGGAAACAATGCGGATCAGGGGCGGCTCCCAGCAGCGTGGCTTTGAAATCAGGGCCGACAGCTATGAAGAAAACCGCCACTTTTTCTTGGCCCAGTTTTTCCGCGAAAATTATGAGCGCTCACTCCTCACCATTCCCGTGGTGACCTCGGGCGTGGTGATCACGCGGCTAGAGGTGTATGTGACCAACCGCAACAACAATACCTCGACCCTGCGCAATGTGGTGGGCCTGCTCGACTTGGCCGAAGGTGCGCCTTACCGCCCCAACAACCCGATCGTGGGGCCAGGGCTGGGCCGGGGCCGACCAGCCGGCAATGGGGGCAATCTATTGTTCCAAAATGCCGCCCAAAACCCCTTGGTGCGCGATGTGGATCAGATCACTGGGGTGATGGAGCGCAGCTATGGTTTTGTCAAAGGGGCCGATTACGAACTGCTGCGGGGAGCGCGGAAACTCACGCCCCAGTCGGAATATACTTTCCACACCAACCTTGGTTACATTTCTTTGACCCAACCGCTGCGGAATGACGAAATCATTGCCGTTTCGTTTGAATACACCTACAATGGCCAGACTTATAGAGTGGGCGAACTTACCGAGAATTACCAGAACTTGGGGCCAAACGAAGTCATTGTGCTCAAAATGCTGCGCCCATCCACCATTCGGACTGATCTGCCGACTTGGGATCTGATGATGAAGAACATCTACTCGCTCCAGACCCAAAACTTGGAACGATCCAACTTTCAAATGCGGGTGATCTACCGTGATGACCTCACGGGCATCGATAACCCGAGCCTGCACGAAGGCAGCCGGACCAAGGATCTGCCCCTGATCCAGCTCGTGAGCATGGATCGCCTGAACCAAAACAATGATCCCCAGCCCGATGGCAACGTGGATTTTGTGGAAGGGGTGACCATTGACAGTCGAAACGGGCGGATCATTTTCCCGGTGGTGGAGCCGTTTGGCAAGCACTTGGAGGGATTTTTCACCCCGCCGCTGGAGCAGCAACTGATCAACAAATATGTGTTCAATGAATTGTACCGGGGCACTCGCGCCGATGCCATTTTGAACACGGCCAAAAGCAAGTTTTTTATCAAAGGTAGTTCCCAGTCGGCCTCCGGGACCGAAATCCGGTTGAACGGGATCAACATTGCCCCCAATTCGGTGCAGATCCGGGCCGGGGGCGCCGTGCTCCAAGAAGGGTCGGATTACAATGTGGACTACTTGGGCGGCACGGTGCGCATTACCAACTCCGGGGTGATGAGTTCGGGCAAGGAAATCGTGATCCAATATGAGCGGGCCGATCTGTTCAACTTTCAGACCCGCAACTTGGTCGGGACTGACATGGAATACCGCCTGACCAAGGACATCCGGTTTACGGGCACCTTACTCCACCTGAACGAACGCCCCAACATCACCCGTGTGAGCATCGGGGCCGAACCGACCCGCAATACCATGCTGGGCCTGGGGGTGGGCATCCGCAAAGAATCGCGCTTGCTCACCCGGCTGATCGATAAATTGCCATTGATCAGCACCAAAGCCCCCTCCAGTTTTGTGTTCAGTGCCGATTTTGCCAAGATTATTCCCGGGGCCAACAAGCTGGTGAGCAAGGATGGGGGCACGTTCTTTGTCGATGATTTTGAGGCCGCTGAAATTCCCTATGATCTGACCCGCCAGCCCCAAACCTGGTCGCTGGGCAGCACCCCCCTCAACTTCCGCAACCCCACTGCGGCCAATCCGCTGGAATATGCCCACCGACGGGCCAAAATGGCGTGGTACACCGTGGACAACAGCGTGTTTGACCAAGCAGGCTTGGGCCAAACCCGCCCGACCAACATCACCGCCACCGATTTGTGCAACCATTATATCCGCACCATCCGGTTCAACGAAATCTTGCAGGGCCGTGATGCCCAGCAATTGAACAACCCCGAAATGACCCTCAATTTGGCGTACTATCCCAGCGAGCGGGGGATGTACAATTTCAACCCAAACCTCAACCCCGACGGCACGCTGCCCAGCCCACGCCAGAACTACGCCGGCATTACCAAGGCCATCACGTATGACATTGATTTTGACAACATCAACATCCAATATGTCGAGTTTTGGATGTTGGATCCGTTCATCCAAGGGGCCAACGGGCAGGTCATTGCCCAGCGCGACGGCCGCAACGTGGGCGTCAACAACCGCACAGGGGGCAAATTGCTGTTCAATCTGGGCAATATTTCGGAAGACTATATTCCCGACGGACGGCACGGCTTCGAGAACGGCCTGCCCGCCAACGACAACCAAGCCAATGTGACCCAAGCTACCCCGTGGGGCCAAGTGACCAACCAACAATACCTCACCAATGCGTTTGCCGCCGAGCCAGGCGCCCGGGCCAAGCAAGATGTGGGCATGGACGGACTGAACGATGAGCAAGAGCGCGGTTTCTTTACCGACTATCTCAATCGGGTGCGCGGCCGGGTCAATGCCAATGCGTTTACCCAGATCCAAAACGACCCCTCGGGCGACAATTTCCAGTATTATCTGGGCAGCGATCTGGATTCCCGCGATCTCAAAATCTTTGATCGATACTATAATTTTAATGGGATGGAGGGCAACTCGCCCGAGGGTGGGGGCACGGCTTCGTCTTCTTTCTTGCCCGACAACGAAGACTTGAACCGCGACAATTCGCTCAATGACATCGACGCCTATTATGAATATGAGGTGGACATGCGCCCCGGCCAACTGGAGCGCAGCCCCTACGTGGTGGATCAGATCAAAGTATCGCCGCGCCGGGCAGGATCGGCCACCTCGCCCTGTCCCGACGAAGAAGTGACTTGGTACTTGTTTCGGATTCCCATCCGTGATTTTCAGCGCAAATTTGGCGGGATCAGCGATTTCAAATCGATCCGTTTCATGCGCATGTACATGACCGACTGGGAACAACCCGTGGTACTGCGGATGGCCCATTTCCAATTGGTGGGCACGCAATGGCGGCCATTTACTGAGGATGTGGCCCCTCCCGGCCTCAACTTGCCCCGTGAGCCCAACCGCCCAACCGTGACGGTGTCTTCGGTCAACATTGAAGAAAACGGGCCCGGTCGTACCCAGAGTGGCCGCACCCCTTACTCGCTGCCCCCCGGTTTTGATCGTGATCTCAACTTTGCTTCCAATACCAATGCTCGTTTCAATGAGCAATCACTCCGCATGTGTGTCGATAATTTGGCTGATCGCGATGCCCGTGCCATTTACAAAAATGCGGTGTTGGACATGGTCAATTATGAGCGGATCAAAATGTTCATCCACGCCGAAGTAAACAACACCACCACCGTGCCCGTTCGTGATGGGGAGATGACGGTCTTCATCCGGTTTGGCACCGATTTCAAAGAAAATTATTACGAAGTGGAAGTGCCAGTGGTGATCACGCCCTTGGGTGCTGATCAGACCGACGATATTTGGCCCGAGTTGAACAATATCGACATCGCCATCAAGGATTTGATCGAGGCCAAGGCCGAGCGCAACCGACAGCGGCTCTCGCTCCGGGTGCCGTTCATCACTACCGTGGATCGGTTCCGCATCACGGTAGTCGGCAATCCCGATATCAGTTCGGTGCAAACCATGATGATCGGGGTGCGAAATCCCGAAACGAACGACGAACTGCCCAAATCGATGTGCATCTGGGTCAACGAACTGCGGGTAACCGGCTTCATCAAGCAGGGTGGCTGGGCGGTGCAGTCCCGGTTACAGGCCCAACTGGCCGATTTGGCCCAAGTGAGCGGCTCGCTGCGCTACTCCACGCCGTTCTTTGGGGGCATCCAAGATAAGCTTTCTGCCCGCTCCCGCGACCACTCGCTCGAGTATGACATCTCCACCAGTGTGCGCCTGGAGAAATTTTACCTCGAGAAATTGGGCCTCAGCATTCCCCTGTTTTTCAGCATTGAGCGCCGCCTGATCACCCCGTTCTTCAACCCACTGGATCCCGACACCCCCCTCAGCCTTTCGGTGGAGTCCCGGGCAGACGGCGAACTGATCAAAAGCATTGTCCGGGACAACACCGAACGACGAAGTTTTAACTTCACCAATGTGCGCAAGATCAAGACCCGCGCCGGGGCCAAGCGTTATTTATGGGATGTGGAAAACCTCGCGTTCAATTTCTCCTACGCCGAGCTGAAAAATACCAGCATTCACACCGCCGAATATGCCGAACGGTTTACCAGGACGGGACTGCTCTATAATTTTGAGAACCAAGCCCCAGCCTTGGAACCTTTCAAAAATGTGGTGTTGTTCAATTCGCCCAACTTGAAGTTTTTGAAGGAATTCAACATTAACCCACTGCCCACGAGCATCACTGTATCGGGCGATGTCGATCGCCGTTTTGTGAAAACCCAACTGCGCAGTGCCGACCTGACCACGAGCGGGATCCAGCCGTTGTTCGAAAAATCATTTTCCTTTAACCGAGGCTATAACGTCCGGTGGGGGTTGACCCGGGGCCTAAACCTTGACTATACCGCCCAGGTTTTTTCCATTATCGATGAACCACGCGGGGAGATCAACAGCGAACTGGTGGATCGGGCCCGGGGCGTTACCCGCCGCGACTCGGTGCTGACCAACCTGCTCAAATTGGGCCGGATGAAGAACTACGTCCAGCAGGTGGGCCTCCAATACCGGCTGCCGTTCGATAAGTTTCCGCTGCTGGAATGGATGCAGGGTGATGTCCGCTACCAAGGCGGCTACCAATGGGCCGCTGGGGCCGTGGGTATTGCCGACACGCTGGGCAACAATATGCAAAACAACAATTCGGTGCAATTG
>Ga0105045_10004792_pt1 | contig 11808 bp, 14 predicted proteins | sample MAT02_FD_78089 | JGI IMG/M metagenome (GOLD analysis project Ga0105045, IMG submission 78089) | Freshwater microbial communities from Lake Fryxell liftoff mats and glacier meltwater in Antarctica - MAT-02 (megahit assembly) | ecosystem: Environmental > Aquatic > Freshwater > Ice > Liftoff... | reverse complement strand
CTGCGTTCTATGGTGTGTTCGCTTTTCTGCGCGAGCAGGTCTGCACCACCATCTGTCCATACGGTCGTTTGCAGGGTGTGCTGCTGGATCGCGATTCCATCGTTGTGGCCTACGACCATGTGCGCGGCGAACAGCGCAGCAGTTTCCGCAAGGGCGAGGACCGCGCTGCCGTGGGCAAGGGCGATTGCATCGACTGCAAGGCCTGTGTGGTGGTGTGCCCCACGGGCATCGACATCCGCAACGGTACACAGCTGGAATGCGTGAACTGCACCGCATGCATCGATGCCTGCGACCACATCATGGACCGCATCGAGAAGCCACGTGGGCTTATCCGTTACGCCAGTGAGAACGAGATCGCGGACAAGAAGAAGTTCCGGATGACAGCGCGCATCAAAGCCTACTCGGCCGTGCTCGTGCTGCTCATCGGTGTCATCGTTACGCTCATTGCCACCCGCACCGATGTGGAGGCCACCGTACTTCGCACCCCCGGCACGCTTTACCAGAACCAGGACGATGGACGCATCAGCAACCTCTATCAGTACCGCTTGGTGAACAAGACCACCCGCGACATGCCCATCCGCTTGGCATTGCTCGATGTGGAGGGCGAAGTGAAGCTCGCCGGTCGCGACATCACGCTCGAGAAAGCCAGCCTCGCCGAGGGGCAGATGTTCATCATTCTGGACAAGAAGGATGTGCAGGGCGTGAAGACCACATTGCGGATCGGTGTATATAGCGGCGACAAGTTGGCGGAAGAGATAACCGCCCTGTTCACGGGTCCGATACGCATCGGACCAAAACCAGGAGTATTATGAAACTACACGCAGGACATGCCGTCATCGTAGTGATGGCCATCTTCATCCTCATCATGACCCAGTTCATGGTGCGCGCCTACCACAACCAGGAATCGCTGGTGGCCGAGGATTACTACGCCAAAGAGATCCGCTACCAGGAACAGATCGACAAGTTGCACAACACCCGGGCACTGGATGAAGCCGTGCGCATCGATGCGCTCCCCGGTCGTTTGGTCATCGACTTCCCGCAGGCCATGCACGGCAAAACGATCACCGGCGAGCTTTTCCTGATGCGCCCTTCCGATGCACGCAGCGACCTGCGTATTCCCGTTACCGCTGATGCCAATGGCCGCTTCACAGTGGACACCGGCCAGCAGTTGAAGGGAGCGTACATGGTGCAGCTGGAATGGCAGGCGGGTGGTACCGCTTACCTTACGGAGGACAACGTGCATCTGCCATGAAGAGTACGAGGGTGCAAGGGTGCAAGAGTGCGAAGGGACCGCTCCTCCAACCTCTTGCACCCTCGCGCCCTTCCCTTTCACGCTCGCCCTCTCGCCCTCTCGCACTCTGATCCGAAATGCAAGCTATGATCGCCACTGCCTTCTTGTTGGGTGTGCTCAGTAGCGCGCACTGCATCGGCATGTGCGGTCCGCTTGCATTGGCGGTACCATCGCCGAAGCAATCCTTTGGTGCCCGCTTGGGCAGTGCCATCGCCATGAACGGGGGGCGCATCGTCACCTATGCTTTGATCGGCGCCGGCTTCGGGCTGTTCGGCCGTGGACTGCAACTGGCCGGATTGCAGCAGGTCGTATCCATCGTGCTGGGAGTAGTGATCATACTCGGTTTGTTGGTGCCGCGCGTGTTCCGATCCATCGGCATCGGGCGCGTGGCAGGCACCTTTGTTATGCGGGCACAGGGGCTTATGGCCCGGCAGCTCAAGCGCACCTCGCCGGAAGGCCTCTTCTTCACTGGCATGCTGAACGGCTTGTTGCCCTGCGGCATGGTGTACCTCGCCGCCGCCGGAGCGCTTGCACAGAATGGCTGGCTGCAAGGCGCGCTCTTCGTGGTCTTCTTCGGCCTTGGCACATGGCCAGCGCTCGTTGGCCTCAAAGTGAGCGGTTCCTACCTCGGACCGGGCCTGCGCACCGTGTTGCGCAAAGCGGCACCCTACGCATACGCCATCATGGGCGTGCTCTTCATCCTGCGCGGGCTGGATCTGGGCATTCCGTTCATCAGCCCCGATCTACCGGAAGCCAACAGCGTGGAGCAGGTGTGTGCTCCAGAGCATTGAACGGATCTTGGGTTGAAAGATGAGTTATGAAGTGCTATCGGTGAGTGGTGAAGTTGCGTGAACTCACAACGAACACCTGAAATTTCACACCTCAGCCCCGCCGCTGCTGCGCCAGGGCTTTCCTCGCCTCCTTGTAGTACTTGAAGGGTACTAGCAGCATGCCGAAGCATTCGCCATGCTCCTTGCCGAGGTGCTTGTGGTGCACCTTGTGCGCCTTGCGGATGGCCAGAAAGTACGGGTTCTTCGTATTCCGCAGCCACTTGATGCGCTGGTGAATGAAGACCTCGTGGACGAAGAAGTAAAGGAGGCCATAGATCAGGATGCCGAGGCCTATCCACAACCAGGGCGTATGTAGGCCAACCGAGCTGCCCACGATGAACAAGGTCATGGACGGTATGGCGAAGATTAGGAAGAAGGCATCGTTGCGTTCCAAGAAGTCGTAGTGGTCCTTCTTGTGGTGGTCCGAATGCAAGTACCACAACGCACCGTGCATGACGTACTTGTGCGTAGCCCAAGCGACGTATTCCATGAATACCGCTGTTCCCGATACGATGCCGACGATGGCCCAGATGCTCATTCCCAGAATTGCTTGAAATCCTTGTTCAGCGCTTATTCGCAGTTCCGAACAACCGTTCCAACGTTGTGGTCCGGAAGTCGAAGATGCCTTGGAGTTTGCGCTTGACAAAGATACCGTGGGCGAGGTCACCGAGGGGGCCCAATGGCAGTTCATACTCCACGCGATCGCGCATCATCACACCACCGTCCACCGCCTCGAAGGTGTGCTGGTGCCACCAGCGTTTGTAAGGACCCTTCAATTGGGAGTCCACGAACTTGTAGGGGGCTTCTACACCTTCGATCAATGTTACCCAGGTCAATGGAATGCCGAGCATCGGTTTCACTGTGTAGGTGATACGCTGCCCGGCATAGGCGTCCTTGTTATCGAATGGTTGGCGGATCACAAAACCCATTTCAGGCGGCGTGATCACGGCCAGATTACGCGGTGTGCTGAAGAACGACCACGCTTCCTCCAAGGAGATCGGCAGGAACTGCTCACGTTCGAGGATGTACTGCGCCATCGTCGATCACCCGATCACTTCCAGTTTGGGGTAGCGCGAGCGCCACATCTCCAAGGCATTCTTGGTGGTCACCGTGATCATGGTACGTGCATCCAAGCGAACCTTGATCTCCTTTACACCCACCTTGATGGGCCGCTCCAGTATGAGCTTTGGTTTCTTGCGTGGCATGGCAGATCAGGTTAGCCGATGACTTCCAGTTTGGGGTAACGGTGGCGCCAGAACTCCAAGGCCTTATTGCTGGCCAAGGTGATGATGGTGCGAGCGTCGAGGCGGACCTTGATGGCTTTGAGGCCTTCCTTCACCGGTTGGGTGAGGATGAGTTGTTTCTTTTTGCGTGGCATGGCTATGCGAATAGATCAGTTTGTCGTTGAGCGGCGACCCTGTTCCCATCCAAACCCTTTTTGTAGGTTTCGATGGCTCGTTTGCGGGCCATTTCTTGAACGACCATCGGGAGCACATAGTTTGCCGATCCGTACTCCGGCACCCACCTTTTCACATAATTTAACCCGGCGTCGAATTTCTCCAACTGCAAGCGGGGGTTGAACACCCGGAAATAGGGCGCTGCGTCGCATCCGGTGCTGGACGCCCACTGCCAACCGCCGTTGTTGCTGCTGAGTTCGAAGTCCAGCAATTTGGCAGCGAAGTAGGCTTCGCCCCAGCGCCAGTCGATGAGCAAGTGTTTGGTGAGGAAGCTGGCCACTACCATGCGTACGCGGTTGTGCATCAGTCCCGTAGCATTCAACTCACGCATACCAGCATCCACCAAGGGGTAGCCGGTCCTGCCCTCACACCAGGCCGCGAATTCCCGCTCGTCGTTCCGCCATTCAATGGCATCATAGGCAGGCTTGAAGGCTTTTTCCACCTGCGGGAAGTGCCACACGATCTGCATGTAGAACTCGCGCCAGATCAGTTCGTTCAGGTACTTCGGGCTGATGTCCATGCTCCTGCGCACCAGTTCCCGCGCGCTTACCGTGCCAAAGCGCAGGTGTACGCTCATCCGGCTCGTACCGGCAATGGCAGGCAGGTCGCGGGTCCGATCATAATGTCGCAATAGCTCGTCGCTCACGCTGGTCGGAGGTACCGCCAGATCGGTAGGCAAAAAGCCGATGTCGGCCAAGCTCGGTAAGGGTAGGGGAGCAGTCTTCCAGAAGTGGTCGAGCAGGTCCTCACTGGGGAAAGCCTTCGCAATGTTCGGGGTGAAAGTTGCCCGCCACTTGCGCATATAGGGGCTGTACACGGTGTAGGGCTTGCCGTCATCCTTCACCACCTCGCTGCGCTCAAAAATGCTGATGTCCTTGCAGGTGAGGAACGAAACACCACGCTCCGACAATAGCTTTTCGACAGCCGCATCACGGGCGTTAGCGTATGGCTCGTGGTCATGGTTGGCCGTCACGACGGTCACTTCATAGCGTTCCAGGATACGCTTCCAAACATCCACCGGGCTTCCATATTCCACCAACAAGGAGGAGCCGCATGCCACCAGTTCCTCTTGCATGCCCGTCAATGCGCGGCGGATGAAGTCCACGCGTTTGTCGGCCTTGTCCTCCAGCTTGTCCAAGATCTCCGTATCGAAGATGAACAGCGGCAGCACATTACCCTGTTCGCTCAGCGCCTTGTACAAGCCGTGGTTGTCCGCCAGCCGAAGGTCACGCCGGAACCAGTGTATGCTGAGGCGGGGTTTATCAGACACTACTTCCGCATGTAGGTGAGGAACTCGGTGCGGGCGGCATCCTCCTCGAAACGCCCGCTGAAGTGGCTGGTAACGGTGCTGCTGCACTCGTCCTTCACGCCGCGCAATTTCACGCACATGTGCTCGGCATCGATGAGCACGGCCACATCCTCGGTCTTCAGCACAAGTTTCAACTCGGCAGCGATCTGCTCGGTCAAGCGCTCCTGCACTTGTGGGCGTGCGGCGTAGTACTTCACAATGCGGTCCAATTTGCTTAGGCCGATGACTTGGCCGCTGCTGTAGTAAGCCACCGTGGCCTTGCCGATGATGGGTACGAAGTGGTGTTCGCAGAAGCTGTGTACGGTGATGTCGCGCTCCACCAGCATGCCCTTGTAACCGAACTTGTTGGCGAAGAGCGTAGGTTCGGGTTTGTTCTCCGGATCAAGCCCGTTGAACACTTCATTCACGAACATCTTAGCCACGCGCTTGGGTGTCCCTTGCAGGCTATCGTCAGCAAGGTCCAGCCCCAAGGTCTCCATGATGGCCTTGAAGTGCTGTGCGATCTTCTCCACTTTTTGTGCGGGGCTCAGCACAAAAGCATCAGCGCGCATGGGGGTATCCACCGCCTGCAGATGCGTCAAGTGATCGAGGGTGTCGGCGTGGCCGTTGAGGGCGATGATGGCGCCGTTCTTTTTCATCAACATGTGTGTAGGGGTCTAAACGGGACGAACGTTCTGGATCTGCAACTGTTCGCACACTTGGTCCCAACAGGTGCGCAGCCACACAGTGTATTGCTCGGGATGGTGACGCATATCGGCATCCAACGCATCCAAGCTGATGTACTTCCAATCTTCCGCTTCTTCGGGATGCGGCTCTGCGGGCCCCGACCAAGAACCGAAGAATACGTGGTCAAACTCGTGTTCGTGCAGGCCGTTGTCGAAGCTGGCCTTGTACAAAAAGCTGAAGCGGTGTTCCACGGTAGTGTCGATGCCCATCTCCTCCATCAAGCGCCGTTGCGCTGCATCCTGCACGGTCTCATCCGGACGTGGATGGCTGCAACAGGTGTTGGTCCAAAGTCCCGCACTGTGGTATTTTCCAGTAGCCCGTTTTTGCAGCAGCAGTCGCCCTTCCTCGTCAAAGAGGAACACAGAGAAGGCGCGGTGAAGGGCACCCAATTGGTGCGCCTCCAACTTGCCCATGGTCCCCACGGCCTCGTCCCTCTCGTTCACGAGCAGCACCTGATCTTCCGTGGCAGTGGCGTTCCACATGGTTCAAAGCATGCCGAAGCTGTGGCGCAAATAACTGGTGGTGAGCAACAGCATCTTGCGCCGGTTGCGCACACGCACCCGCTCCTTCATGATGCGGTCGCAAGGCAGCGCCTTGATCTTGCGGAACAGGTTGAGGTAGTACACATAGGATATGTAAACACCGAAGCGCGCCCCCCTGGGCAGTTGGCGAATGCCGATCAATGCCTCGTCGAGATCGTGTTGGATGTCCTGCTCGATCTGGGCCTTGGTCTCAGCATCAAGGTGACTTACATCGATACCGGGAAAGTATGTGCGGCCCAAATTCTGGTGGTCGTCCTTCAGGTCGCGGAGGAAGTTCACCTTTTGGAATGCAGCACCCAGTTTCATGGCAGCCGGTTTCAGCTTTTGGTACAGTACCTCATCGCCTTCGCAGAACACACGCAGGCACATCAAGCCCACCACTTCGGCACTGCCCAGGATGTAGGTCTCATAGCTGCTTTGGTCGTGGGCCGTATCGGTCAGGTCCATTTCCATGCTGTCCAGGAAGGTGTCGTATAACTCCTGCTCGATGCCGTACGTGTTCACCACCCGCTGGAAGCTGTGCAGGATGGGGTTGAGGCTTATACCTTCAGCGATGGCGCGGTGGGAGTCGTCGCGGAAGCGTGCCAGCAGGTCGTTCTTGTCGAAGCCGTGGAAGGTGTCCACGATCTCGTCCGCGAAACGCACGAAGCCGTAGATGGCGTGGATCGGTGCCTGGAATTTCTTGTCCAACGAGCGTATGCCCAGCGAGAACGAGGTGCTGTAGCTGTAGGTGGTGTGCCTACTGGCTTTCAGGCAGACCTTGTCGTATAGCGCGACGGTGTTCATGCGGTGTACGCCGAAGCCTTCGGCGGAGGCGTTGCCTTGATGGGTTTAAGGGGTGCCTGCTTGCCGGCAGGCAGGTGTTCCTTTTCGATCAGGTCGGCCACCACCTGGCCGCTGATGATAGCAGGCGGAACGCCGGGGCCTGGAACTGTTAATTGGCCTGTGTAGTAGAGGTTGGCCACTTTGCGACTCTTCATGCTGGGGCGCAAAGGTCCGGTCTGCATGATCGTGTTGGCCATGCCATACGCATTTCCGCGGAAGGCGTTGTAGTCGGCCTTCAGATCGTTGATGCTGTAGCTGCGCTTGAGCACAACATGTGGCCTTGGGTCGAAGCCGAGGTGCTCACCCAGGCGGTCCATCACCATGGTGTAGTATCGCTCGCGCGTCTCGTCGCGGTCGTCCAAGCCGGGTGCTATGGGGATCAATATCACCATGTTCTCCATGCCTGCGGGCGCTACGGAAGGGTCCGTCTTACTGGCACAACTGGTGTAGAACAGCGGCTTGCTGGGCCACTCGGGTCTGTCGTAGATCTCGGTAGAATGCTGGTCAAGCGATGCGTCAAAGAACAAGGTATGGTGCTCAAGATCGGGCAGCACGCGATCGAGGCCGAGGTAGAAAAGCAATCCGCTTGGGGCCATGGTACGGCCCTTCCAATAGTCCTCGCTGTAGCTGCGCAATTCCTTTGGTAGCAGCTGCTGGTCCACGTGGTGGTAATCGGCGCCGGCCACCACCACATCAGCCCGCAGAATGCCGTTATCGGTCTCTACACCAACCGCTTTTCCGTTCTCCACCAAGATCCGTTTCACAGGCTCGTTCAAGCGGATGGTGGCACCCTGCTTTTCTGCGACGCGCACGAAGGCATCCACGACCTTGCCCATACCACCCATGGGGTACCATGTACCGAGCTCCATGTCGGCGTAGTTCATCAAACTGTATAGTGCCGGTGTGTTCTGCGGGGCCGCGCCCAAGAAAAGCACCGGAAATTCCATCAGCAGGCGCAAGCGTTCGTTGGTGAAGTGCGCCTGCACATGTTTCCGCAACGACCGGAATACCTTGGTCTTAAGCAATCCACCGATCAGACCTGGGTGCATGTATTCACTCCACGAGAGCGAAGGACGGTACACCAGCTCTCCCATGCCGAGATCGTATTTCACTTTGGCCTCTGCCAAGAAACGGTCCAGCTGCGCACCTGCACCTTTCTCTTTGCTGTCGAAGAAGGCCCGCAATTCGATCGGGTCGGCAGGAAGCTTCCACTTCTCGCCCGGGCCGAAGACCACGCTGTAGGAGGGGTCAAGGCGCTCGAGAGTGTAGTGGTCGCTCACCCGTTCACCAAAGTCAGCGAAGTAGCGTTCGAACACCTCAGGCATCCAGTAAAAGCTGGGACCCATATCGAAGGTAAATCCTTGCTCGCGCCAAACCCGTGCACGGCCGCCGGGTTCGGGGTTCTTCTCCACCACGGTCACCGCAAATCCTTTCCGTGCCAGTTCGGCTGCGGCGGCAAGCCCGGCGAAGCCGGTTCCGATGACCAAGACGGTTTTCATCAGTTGTTTATGTGCTTATCGGTCAGCATGCCCATCAAGCGCTGCCGGGCTTGAAAGATGCGGCTTTTTACCGTCCCGATAGGAATGTCCAAGTGTTCGGCGATCTCATGGTACTTGTAGCCTTGGTGGTGCATCAGGAAAGGCTCGCGGAAGGCGTTGTCCAATCGCTCCAAGCTACGGCTTATCTCGCTCATCTTCACACTGGCCTCTGCGCTCGCGGGGGTCTGTACCCGACGCACTTGATCGCGCTCGCGGTCCACGGTGTCCATCAAGGTCTTCGTGCGCTTGGCCCGACGGTGGTCGTTGATGAAGGTGTTCTTCATGATGGTGTACACCCACGCCTTGAAGTTGGTGTTGTCCCGGAATTTGTCCTTGTAAGTGATCGCACGCATCATGCTCTCTTGCAGTAGGTCCAATGCGTTATCGCGGTCCTTGGTCAGACTCAGCGCGAAATAGTACAACTGCTGGCGAAGTCCGATCAGTGCTTGGTTGAACTCGAGGGTTGACATCTTGCGTTTTGTTTAAGGGTTTTGCTGAATGACTCAACAAAGGAATGCAATCTGTTTGATCTGTGCAAGCATTTCGTTGAACAAAAGTTTTCAACTGGTCTGGCAGGCCCTCCCTTCACCGTGTCCCCACGCCCACAGGAGCAAGGGTCATTCATAGAGGGATGTATAACAGCTATGGCTGGAGTTGATGAGGATGTGTTGTGCGTGGTCTTAGGCATTGAAGTGGAAGATTCCTGTTCAAAGGATAGCTCTATGTGCTTGAACAAAAGGATTTTGACCGAGGGCATCTTTTCTTCTTGAACGGTCTTTGAGGTTTTAGACATTTCCTTGTTGATGAGGGCAAAGGATGGCCTGCATGGTGCCTTGAAGGATCGTCGCACCCGGCAGGAGCTACCATTCGTTCATGGATCGGAGGAAGGCACCACAACGGATGCCACCGTGGACATCGACGGCCAGTTCACCGTTGCAGATGTACAGCTAGGGCTCTACAACAAAGCCAGCGGCAATGTGGGGGAGGAGCGGCTGACCCTTTTAGAGGTGCGATCGGGGACTGCACACCCCAACGAGTTGAACGTCGAACTAAAGCCCAAGCACTTCTTGTTCTCGAGGATCTGCTATCCAGTCCCACAACCTGAACATCGTTCCTAGAAGCGTGGCGCAATGAGGCAGGCCCACCCTTGCCCCATCTTTCGGATGTCACCCGCTAACGGACCCGCTTGGATAACAGCATTTGAATGACCAAGGTGCCCACCATAGGGGCTATGGTCGAGTTCTGATCATCACGTATGGGAGAGACCACTATATTTGCCGCCCGTTCGAGGGATCAGGTCACCGTTCCCGAACCGTTCTTTGGATCTTTCCTCGGAGGCATAGCTCAGCTGGTTTAGAGCATCCCGCTTTAGGGCGGGAGGGTCGCTGGCCCGCCTGCCGGAAGTCGCGTTCGCGTTCGTTCTTTTGAAGTGTTGAATAGTACAATGGAGGCATAGCTCAGCTGGTTTAGAGCATCTGCCTTACAAGCAGAGGGTCGCTGGTTCGAATCCGGCTGCCTCCACTCCGGGATGTTAGCTCAGCTGGTTTAGAGCGCATGCTTCACACGCATGAGGTCACTGGTTCGACTCCAGTACGTCCCACGAAAGCCTTGCATTTGCAGGGCTTTTTTGTGGACGAGACTTAGATCACCTCCGCAACTACGAACACACTTCCGGTAACAAGTACAAGGTCATCGCATTGGGCGGCGGCTTGGGCGGCTGCGAAGGCTTTGGGAACAGAACCGTAGACCGTGCCTTGAAGGCCATACTGCCGCGCTTGCTGTTCCAGTTGTTCTACTTCCAGCCCTCTGGGTATATCGGCCTTGCAGAAATAATAGCGGGCATCGGTCGGTAACTCACCTAGCACACGGCCAAGGTCCTTGTCGTTCACCATGCCCAGCACGATGTGCAAATGCCTGTGGGTTGTAGTGCGCAGAAGGCTACGCACAGCTCGGATGCCGTCCACGTTGTGCGCCACATCGGCGATGGTGAGGGGCGCATTGGACAGCACCTCCCAGCGACCACGCAGCCCGGTGTTGCTCAAAACATTTGCGAAGCCTTGGGCAATGGCTTCATCGGAGATCGTCCACCCGCTTTTGCGCAAGGAATGCAGCGCTGCCAAAGCGGTGCGCGCGTTGCGTTGCTGGTGAGGACCGACCAATGCGCTCGGGTAGGGCAGGGGCGTAGCTTGGTCCACCAGGCTCAGCGAAGCAACCGCTCTTTCGGCCTTATTGCGAAAGACTTCCTCCACTTCCGCATCCGCTTCTCCAAGCACCACAGGAATGCCGTGTTTGATGATGCCAGCCTTTTCGCCCGCGATGGCCTCGAGCGTGTTCCCCAAGAAGTCCATGTGGTCCCACCCAATGTTTGTAATAACACTCACTTCGGGGGTGATCACGTTGGTGCTGTCCAGGCGGCCGCCCATGCCGGTCTCCACCACGGCAATGTCCACCTGTTGCTCGCGGAACCACCATAAGGCCAAGCCTACGCCCCACTCGAAGAAGGAGGCTTGGATGGGTTCGAAACCGCTGCGGTACTGCTCCACAAAGCGCACCACCATTCCTTCCGGGATCATTTCCCCATTGATGCGGAAGCGTTCGCGGAAGTCCTTCAGGTGTGGTGATGTATGCAGACCTACTTTATATCCGGCTTCCTGTAGCACGCTGGCGATGAGATGGCTTGTGCTGCCCTTACCGTTGGTGCCGGCCACATGCACGCAACGTAGCCCGCGCTCGGGGTGCTCCAGCAGCTCCATCAACGCGTGGGTGTTGCCCAGGTCGGCTTTGTAGGCCGCCTTGCCAATGCGCTGGAACATGGGGAGCTGTGCGTAGAGGTACGCCAAGACCTCTGGATAGGTCATATCTCAGTCAGGCTGAAACGCGAATATCATTTCTCCCTGTTGCTCGATAGATGCATTGGGATTGGCTGAAAAGACTGTTTCGAGAGCGCCCTTCTTTGCAATATTGAAAAGAGCGGTTGATGTGGTGTTGCTTTTGGATAGGTTGACCCGTGCAGATGAAACTCGACCATCGCGTGTAACGGTAATGATAAGAGCCACGACCTCTCGTCGTGATACTTCAGGCCTTTCGGTGATTTGAGGCCCTCGCGTAAGACCTCTGCCATCCAATATCCATTGACCGTCTCCGCTATCTAAACTGTTCATCCCGCCACCACCAGGGTTTGTGGAAGGATTGCTTCCGCCGGGTGGCCCTACCTGAGTGCTCGGCTGGGTGGTGGAAGGCGTGAAGAGCGCGTTCGGATTGGGTTTCGGGGGCTTGGGCTCCGCAGGCTT
>Ga0105045_10004790_pt1 | contig 11813 bp, 9 predicted proteins | sample MAT02_FD_78089 | JGI IMG/M metagenome (GOLD analysis project Ga0105045, IMG submission 78089) | Freshwater microbial communities from Lake Fryxell liftoff mats and glacier meltwater in Antarctica - MAT-02 (megahit assembly) | ecosystem: Environmental > Aquatic > Freshwater > Ice > Liftoff... | reverse complement strand
TATTTCACAGCTCCAGCAGAATGAGTTTCGAGTAGCTCCATAATAGCATCCTTTCGTAACAAAGCTCGTTGGTCAGAGATCTTACGAAATCGACATCGCAGTCCCTGTACTTGGCTATCTCCGTTACGGATGAGAATGTTAAGTTCGTCTAATTTTTGGTTTAGCTGCTTGGTTAGTTTACCAGCCGGATCCGTCCAATGGTCCCAGGCCACCGTCACTAATTGATCAATGATGATACCGACAACCAAGCCCACGCCAAAGGTCGCCCAACCCGATGCGGCGCCAGCGGTTAGTATACCACTAGAAACCCCCAGTCTCACAGCAACTTGTGTGAGGACTTCCCCGGTAATGATCGATACCAATTGAGTTCCTACATCGGACTCGAGCTGTTGTGAAGTGGCTGACGTGGCCCGGGCGATAGCATCGTCAAACGCTTCCTGCCAATTCACTTCACCCAGTGTCCTCAGCGAACTGTCGGTAGGAAAATCTTCGATATCCGCTCGCAAGTCAACCAACATCTTCCCTTCAATACTACGAAGTTCTGATAAGTATCCATCGACCGATTGCCGAACCACTGCCTCGAATTGCGATGGAGTGAATAGGTGCTCTTCAAACCGGGCGCGGAGGTATTCGGAATGTCGATCCCCTCTTGTGTAGGGAAGCCCATCAGCTACCAGTCTCCACTTGCTACCCCAACTGAGACTAAGTTCCGCAAATTTTTGGGTTCCCTTTTTCGCAGATTTGAAAAACTGATTGATGGGTTCGATCTGCTCGTCGATTGCTTCCTGAGAACGCTCGGTCGCCATTCGAAGATGAGGCGCGGCGATGGCTGCAAAATCGATAGCCGGCTTGGACAGCTCAGCAACCTTTACGCTCGCGGCGTCCTTGCCCTTATTTTCAGGAGACAAATCCCTGAGCAATGGCAATCCCCAAACTCCAAGGATTACCAGGCCTGCTAGCGACAAACCGACGACTGATCGTTTGGATTGACTTCCAGGAAACACTTCGGTATCTCGTAAAAAAGTAACACCGGACAGAATGGGCTTTGGAGTGAACTCTGTCGTTCATTTTACCCTGTGGACACCGCGAAATGAGGGTTACGCACCCATTCATTACGAAAAAATTTCCGCAGTTCTCACTTACACCGGCTAGTTGTCTAAGGGATCTATTCGTCTCGATGCTTGTCCCCGCCTGGGACTTGAAATCGGACGAGGTAGTCTCGCTCGGCAATTTTCATTTCTGCTCGCGCTTCGTCATTCGTATCGTCGAAGCCGACTAGGTGCAGCATCCCGTGAATGACATAAAGAAGTAGCTCTTCATCACCCGACCAGGAATGATTGGCTGATTCGCGGTCGGCCGTTTCGCGACTGACGATGATCTCTCCCTCGAGGAGTGTATCTTCATCCTCGAGTGGAAAAGTAATGACATCTGTCGCCCAGTCATGATCCAGATACTCGCGATTCAGCTCCCGAATCGCCGCATCATCCAAGACAGCGATACTGATCTCACCTTGTTCGTAACCGAAGTCTTCTGCAATCACCCTCACCGCGTCCATGATCCTGTCGGCGATTGGCTGTTCGATTGGGTGGAGATCCTGTTCGTCTGCAATCCCGACAGCGATCGTGGGTTTTTTTAAGTTGGGCTTCTTCGATCTGCTCATAAATACCTTGCGGACTCCTCTATCGATAAAACCGCAATTGTATCTACCGAGCGACCAAACGTGGTTGGGGGCGGCGATTGCTTGCCGCATTCCCTCGGAATTGGCCCTGATTGCTGCTTATTTTCTCATGCGATCGATTTGGGCGACGTGCCGACGGAATGGCAGGTGGTTCGCCTGGAATCGCGTCCGCCGCTGCATCAGGGATTGGCTGAAGGTTTCGTGGGGCTGGATCATTCATTCTCAGGCTGTCCGTGCTAGGTGGGTTGTTCGCCGGACGGTTGGCAGGTGTCGGCTGGGACTTCGTGGAATGATTTGGATTTTGGCTTCGCGTCTGTCCTGACGAATGCGAGTAATTCAAAGGAACACCGGCCGACCCATCATGACAACTCGGACAATAACCGCCTGAGTGCCCACCAGCTTGCACGGCATACCCTCCGTCGTGATCACAAGTAGAACATGAATTACATGTAGAGCACGAACCACAGTCGTTGCAGTCGCCTGCATAACAATTGCCCAACATATCATGAAGTCGATGGAATAATGGGCGACAGGTACCATATGTCCCGTCCATGTAGTCGCCATTCATTCCGCATGGATCGCACGTTGGTGGTTCGCTTATGTGCTCGTCGCAATAAATTTCACCACATCCCGATGCACATCCACCGGCAATCCCATGGGTAATACGCGAGGCGATCTCGCCTTGAAAGATGCTGCCACAGCCACCACCACATCCCTGTCCGTATTGGATGCCACAACATCCTGTAAGCCAAACACAGCCCGCTAACGAAAAAGCACAAGCAAGTCGTGGGTTCGATGGACTAGCCAAATACCTGCGAAAAAGCTTTGAAGCGACGACATACCAACGATACGAAATATCTGACCGAGAATTGGTCATAGCGATTCCCCCTACAATGACTGAATTCCTTCCCTGAACATCCTTGTTATCGGGTCGATACAACCGGAATAATCAGAAAATATTGCCACTGTTCTTTAAATCGAATAGCTGGCAAACGGACTGGCCGTGGAGTGCGGCAATATTGCGTAATCGGGATTTGGATTTGGTCGGCAAATGAGCGACTCACATCAAAGTAGATAAGGCCAATTGCAACGCGAAGAAACTGGAATAACGAATCTCGAACAAGGTATGTCCCCATCCCCTCGCTAAGTCTCATCGATTTTGTGTCTTCGCATTTTTTGGCGAAGGGTGCTGCGATGGAGTCCCAGCGCATTGGCAACTGCGGCGCGATTACCTTGGGCTGTTTCCAAAAGTGCGCGAATAAGCGAAGGTTCAACCACTCCGAGAAACGAGTCATAGATCGTTCCAAAGTCCTCCGTTGGAGAACTATTAGAACTTGATTTTGTTTGATTTTCGTCCAAGGCAGTCTCAGTTTTGTTTTGGTCTCTTAGCCACATACGAATCAGCCGATCTAGCTGCGTTGGTATATCCGATTCGATTTGGTTCCCGCCGCGATCGCTAGATATCAATGTTTGCAGGGCGGGAAGATGCTCAGGATAGATACGTTGACCTCTCGCAAGAATCGCGGCGTGCTCGACTGCATTTCTCAACTCACGAACGTTTCCTGACCACGGATGGCGCTTCAATAAATCGACCGTCGATTGATCCAAACTATTGCAATCGGCTGCATAACCATGATGCACTAGAAAATGCTTGGTGAGCGGTAGTATATCTTCCGTTCGTTCTCTCAAAGGTGGAAGGTCAATCGTAAAGACCGCTAATCGAAAGTAAAGATCTTCGCGGAATGTTCCGTCGCCGACCATGGTTCTTAGATTGCGATGTGTTGCTGCAAGCACACGAGCTTTTAAAGGGCGGGGTTTATTGCCGCCCACGGGCACAAACTCTCGCTGTTCAAGAACACGTAGCAGTTTGACTTGCTGTCCAAGTGGAAGGTCACCAATCTCATCTAGTAAAATCGTTCCACTTCCCGCCAATTCAAACACTCCGACTTTCGCATAGTCCGCTCCGGTAAACGCGCCTCGCTCATGCCCGAACAACTCACTTTCGATGAGCGAAGGATTTAGCGAAACGGGCGCAACGGCTAGGTAAGGCTGATCACGGTTAGCACTGTAAGCATGAATCGCTCGAGCGACGATTTCCTTTCCGGTGCCACTCTCGCCGCATATCAGCACTGGGCAATCATTGGCTGCGGCAAGAGCGATCCGCTTGAAAATTGTTTGCATCGGGACCGATGTACCAAGTAGCGGATTCTCGTACCGTCGCGTATTGAGATTCGGGTCGATTGAAAACCCACTAGGTACTTGTCGACTTTCAATGGCATGCTTTACGGCAGTGAGCAAAGCACTGAGGTCGAATGGTTTGGTCAAGTACTCGAAGACTCGACCCTCGATTGCTCGCACTGCGGTGCTCAAGTCACCGAAGGCCGTCATCAAAATGATCGGTACACTCGGTAGGAACTTTTGAAACTCATGCGAAGCTGTTAATCCATCGGTTCCTGGCAAACGAACATCCAGAAGAATGATCTCTGGAACAACTTGGCCAGAACGCTTGGTCGATTCCTTGATTTGCACGATCTCTAGAGCGGGCTCTGCGGCTGAAAAGACTCGCGTCTCATGCCCGAGCCGTTGCAATGCACGACTGATCGACGAACAAATGGCTGGTTCGTCATCTATAATCCAAATAAGACTCATATTGCAGGCCCTTCCAGGACAGGTGCGTCGAGCCTTGAGGCTTCAAGAACGGGAATCGCGAAAACAAATCGAGTTACATTCACATCGCGGTACCAAGTTAAACTCCCGCCATAACGATCGGCAACACTCATTGCCATGGGCAAACCGATGCCAATTCCTTCTTGCTTGGTCGTACTAAAGGATTCCATCATGGTCGCCTGAATCGCTTCCGTTGGGCCATTTCCTGTATCAGAGATTGTAAACACGCACTGCGGTGCCGGCTGTTTCGATGAAGTCTGTTTAACATCGATGGTTAAGCAACCGGGAGTATCCATTGCTTCAATTCCGTTGAGCGCGAGATTCAAAATAGCACCTAGTATTGATTTGCCATCGGGCAGCATCTGCTCTTTGGCTGGTTCTTCGATTTCAGTCAACAGTTGATGCCCTCGGTGTTCAGCCTTCGATTTTATCAACCCCATCAATTGCGTGGTGATCGTCTCGACGGATTGCGGATCGCTCGGAGTCGCCTCGAGGCCGCCGCGAACTTGCAAAAGACTTTGAATCGACTGCTCCGCGAGACGCAGTTGATCAAGAGCAAGGTCCAAGTCTTCGGTCGATTCTTTCGGGTTCTCTTGCTGATGCATCTGGATGGCCAGTCGCGCTCCGGTGAGTGTATTGCGAAACTGGTGAGCCATTCCGCTAGCAAGTTGGTTGATAAGCTGGGCTCGCTGATTTGTCGCCAGAGTCTGCTGGGAGACCTTCAGTTGCTGCGTCATGCGATTCACATTCTCGGTCAATTTGTTGATCTCGTCCTGCGGACCAGTTGGAACAAGTGGCTCCGATTTGCCTAGTTCAATTCGGCTAACATGCTCGCCCAATCGACGAATGCGATTGCTAATCCGGGTTGCCAGATAGGTTGCGATAACTCCTACCGCAATGGCCGAAACACTCCCTGTTGCGATAGGGAGCGAAAGGGCCTGTGATATAAGCGATTCTTGATTCTCATGAAGCGTTAAAATAACAATGCTTCTAGATTCTGGCACCCCAAGAGCACCGATCGGCCGAATGAGCAGATCCCACCGCTTCCCAAGCCACAGGCAATCGTGAGCAAACTGCGGGACAGCGTAGTCGTTCCCGTCGAGATGCGCATTGAACTCCCTTGCGTCAATACCCGATGTCTTACTCACTATTTGGCGATCAAGGTACTGAAAGATGACAATCTCCAACGAAGATAGCCCCCGCATTTGATCGAGTACTTTTTCGGTCAATGGATAGCTTGCTGCAACGGCGACCGAAGCGACAGAAGCCAACCTTTGCTCGGTTAACTCTTTTGCAGACTGATTCGCAAAGTAGTAGGCTAAAGCGGTAACAAGTCCTACTGCGACGAGGATTGACGCGAATAGAGGGACGATGAATTGGCTGCGAAGCGAATGAAACATCTCGTGTAGTTAACTTGTGATCAAACAGAAACGCTTGCAAGCCGGCAGGCTTCAAGTAGATCAATGATCTGAACGACCGAAAGTTGCTCGGCGCGTAGATTCGGTTGGAGGGAATGACTGGCCAAAATCTCATCGACTTGTGTCTTTGTGAGTTCTTCTTGAAGAGCCGTAGCAAGTTGACTTCGCAGGAACTTTCGGCGATGGAAAAATAATGCACGTACTTTTCCGTGGAAGTAGGAATGGTCCTTGATGCGATTGCGAAGAGCTGCCTTCGGAACAATTTCTAAAATCGCTGATTCGACTTTGGGTCTCGGCCAAAAAACACTTGGAGGCATGATGCGAACTATCCTGCACTCACACTGACTCTGCATCCAGATGCTCAGTGCGCTGTAGTCTTTCGTGCTTGGAGGAGCAACGATACGTTCGGCGAGTTCCTTTTGAATGGTTACGACCATTCGATCTACGAGCGGAACCTCCTGCATAAGATTCGAAATGATCGGAGTTGCGACGTTATAGGGCAAGTTGGCTACAAGCTTAAATTTCGCGTTAGGAATAGACTGCATTTGCGTGCGCACTTCATCCATCAGCTCCGGACGCAAATGGTTTTTGTTCTTGAGTGCATCGAGATGTAACATTGTGACGTTTGAAAATTCGCGTAACTCTACTGATGCGATTTGCTGGAGTTTCGAATCGATTTCAACCGTGACGACCCAACCAGCGTTAGGGGCCATACGCGTGCTAAGCGACCCCATGCCGGTTCCGATCTCCAAAACGACATCACTACTATTGACCTTGGCGGTCGTGTGAAGCATGTCGAGCAAGTTTAAGTCAATTAAAAAATTCTGTCCGTACTTCGTCTTAGGCTGAAGACCATGCTGTTCAAGTCGTCGCGACAGGAAGGAGAGTGTTTGGCGTTCTGACATTGTCTAGTTTTGGATCCTTTGAACATACTTGGCTAGAATGTCCGTTTCGAGATTGACGGTGTCGCCTTCACGAAGTTGACCGAGCGTCGTGACTGAGAGTGTATGCGGAATAAGAGCAATACTGAACTGAGTGTCATCGGCAGTGACGACCGTTAAGCTAACTCCATCAATAGTAATCGAACCTTTGTTGACCATTTGCCGAAGGAGTGGAAGCGGAGCATCAAAATAGAAATAGGCCCAATCTGCATCGTTTTGCCTTCGAATAAGGGTCCCTAGTCCGTCAACGTGCCCCGTTACAAAGTGTCCGCCCATTCGATCACCCACTCGAAGCGATCGCTCGAAGTTTACCGAGCTGCCGTTCGAGAGCGTTCCGAGCCGAGTTTTGGATAGCGTTTCCTCTCCAGCCTGGAAAGCAGCGAGGACATGCGTCGATTCCTGCGCACGTTCTAGGTCGACCACTGTCAGACAACAACCAGAAATCGAGACGCTATCGCCAAGGGCCAGCGGCGTTAAAGGGGAAGCCTCCGGAAACTCGAACTCAATGGAGAATCGAACCCCTGACGCTTCTGGGATAACCGCTTTTACGATTGCGATGCCTTCAACGAGTCCAGTGAACATGTATCTATTCTAAATGATTTGATTTGAAGTGGGATTAGATGGAAACGTGCCAGTATCGACGCCAAAAGATCTATGCCAAGGCCAATGTATTCGAGCATTCCATTTATTTGGCTTCTCATCGCAGGTTTTACCCGTTCTAGCTCTGAAGAGTTCAGTTATGGCCACTCTGCAGAGCTTAACGAAGGATACCTAGTCTCTAAGAGTGGGTAATGCCCAAGAGGAGCCCTTCCGGCTCGCTTCGCTTCGGAGTTTGCAGAAAGCCGATACGAACCCTTCGCGCGAGGCGGCAAATCGTACAAAATGCTCGGTAGTTTCGGATGGTGGCCCCACGAACTTCATGAAGGAATCGGTCGCAGTCTCAGTTGTATTGAGCACGAGCGCGCTTTCATCGAGTAGGGGAAACGACCGTTAATTTTGCCCAGATGATGAAAATTTGCCTCGCCAATTCCTCTAACACGTAGGACTGCCTTTATGAGCCTTATTGAAAATGTACACGGTCGCCAAATTCTTGATTCACGAGGAAACCCGACGGTTGAAGTAGAGGTGACCCTTGTCAGCGGTGAAATGGGCCGCGCAGCCGTTCCCAGTGGAGCGAGTACGGGTGCTCACGAAGCCTGGGAACTTCGCGACGGCGATAAAAAAGTGTACATGGGAAAAGGCGTTCTCAAGGCGGTTGAAAATATCAATACGATCGTCGCAGAAAACCTCTTGGGAATGAACTCGCTAGATCAGTGCTTCATCGACAAGATGTTGATTGAAATGGACGGAACACCGAACAAGAAGAACTTGGGGGCAAATGCTTTGCTAGGTGTTTCCCTCGCAACAGCAAAGGCCGCTGCGGAATACACTCACCAACCGTTGTACCGATACCTGGGTGGTGTGGGAGCGAATATCCTTCCAGCTCCGATGATGAACATTGTCAATGGCGGGCAGCATGCGGACAACTCGGTCGACGTCCAAGAGTTCATGGTGATGCCCCTAGGATTTGATCGATTTAGCGATGCTCTCCAAGCTGGTACTGAGATCTTTCACAGCCTCAAGAAGGTTCTTAATGAGAAGAAATTGAACACTGCCGTTGGTGACGAAGGCGGCTTTGCGCCGGATCTCGGTAGCAATCAAGAAGCGCTCGATTTGATCATGGATGCGATTGGACGCGCTGGCTATGAAGCAGGAAAGCAAATCTTTATTGCCTTGGATGTGGCGGCGACTGAGTTTTATGATGAAAAATCGAAGACCTACGCTATTGATGGCAAGAAGCTAAGCGGCGATGACATGGTCGATTTCTTAGCCGCATGGGCCGATAAGTATCCCATTTGCTCGATCGAAGATGGTTGTAGCGAAGACGATTGGGACACTTGGAAAAAGCTGACGGATCGCCTGGGCAGCAAGGTCCAGTTGGTTGGAGATGATCTGTTTGTGACAAATACCGAACGACTTCAACGAGGTATCGATTTAGGCATCGCTAATAGTATCCTGATTAAAGTCAATCAAATCGGAACCTTAACGGAAACCATCGAAGCGGTCCAGTTGGCCCATCGTAACGGCTACTCGAGCATCTCGAGCCACCGAAGCGGTGAGACTGAGGACAGCACGATTGCCGATTTGGCTGTCGCTCTATCGACAGGGCAAATCAAAACAGGCTCGGCCTCGCGTTCGGACCGAATGGCCAAGTACAACCAGCTACTTCGAATAGAAGAAAGTCTTGGAGACTGCGCTAAGTACGGCGGACCGCTTTTTCCAAAGAAGAAGTAATCTCTACGACGCGATTGCCATTGCCTTGGCAACGATGAATTCGGTACGAACGACCCGCTTGCTGATCAAGCGGGTTTTTTTGTCGAATTAGTCGCTGCACGGAGGCTGCGAGTAGGTATGGCTAAACGAGAATCTATTAATGCAAAGATACCGTCCAACGACGAACTTCAAGCGTGGGCAAATGACAGCGAAAGGGCTCAAGAGAATCTCAGGGGACTGTTGGCTGCCATTGAGGCTGGACAGGAGGAATCAGCTAACTGGGCAACGGAAGCCCTAGAAAACATGGGTCCCCCGTCGGCAAGCGATATCGGCTTGCTAGGCTCGCTCGCATCGAGTCGATCTGCTGATCTCGTTTATTGGTCCGTGACATTGCTAGCTCGATGCGACGACTTCATCGATTCCATCCAAGACGACCTCGCGAAAGTGGTAGTTGCGGAAGAATCCACTGCACCTGTTCGCAGGCGTGCAATGACTGCTCTCGCCAAAGTACGAAGTCGGAATGCGTCTACGGAATCGGCTATCCAGTCAGCGACGAGCTCTAGTGATTCGCAGCTAGCCAATCTTGCCAAGGAAATTCTTCAACCCGTTTAGGAAATCATTGAGAGCATGAGGCTCTACCATCATGAAGCGAACCAGAGCAAGGAGGCTCGGGAGCATGTCCATAAGTACATCGTTTCCCGTGATCATCGCGATTGTTGCCTCGCTAGCCGCTTACGCAGGGTGTGAGCCGAACAACAACTCTCACGTTTCGTTCGATTCGAAAAATACTGAACCTCGATCATCTATCGAACCGCACGCGAATCATCCAGGGAACACACCGACCACTCCAGGTCGATTGGTTGCGGCGAAGAAGCCTTTTACGAAAGACGCATTCGGTGAAATACCTGCGAGAACTTCTCAGACGATCTTGATCGGTAGCTTCAACATCCAAACCTTCGGACCCTCGAAAATGAATGACCGCTGGGTGATGGAACGCCTAGCCGATGTTATTCGTATGTTCGATGTCGTTGCAATTCAAGAGATTCGATCTTTGGATCAAACGCTTCTACCGGTATTGATGAGCTACGTAAACTCCTCTGGAAGCCGGTATGAATTCGTGATCGGGCCGCGATTAGGACGTACAGACAGCAAGGAACAATATGCATACATCTTCGACGCCAAGAGAATCGCATCGGGGATCAATGCAACGTATACACTCAATGACGACATCGATGTACTCCATCGCGAGCCACTGATTGGACGCTTTGTCGTAAGGTCTAATCTCACCAATCGCCCGTGGACGTTCTCGCTAGTCAATCTTCACACCGATCCCGATGAAGCGATTCAAGAGGTCAACTCGATGGGCGGAATCATGCGGGAGATTCGTAATTGGGAGTTCACCTCTGCACAAGAAGACGATTGCATACTTCTTGGTGACCTGAATGCCGCTCCTCGAAAAATGGAGGCATTGCAGTCGATAGGCGGAGTCTATCCCCTTATCGCGAATCAACCGACGAATGTTCGCGAAACAGAGTTGTACGACAACATCCTTATTGAACCAGGATTTACAAGCGAGTACACGCAGCGGTCGGGGATCTTAAGCTTACGAAATCTGTTTGGACTCGCATCCAATGACGCATTGAAGATATCAGACCACAATCCGGTATGGGCGGAGTTCTCTATCGAGGAGGTCGATAATCGCGAGACCCAAAATGACCGACAGATAGCGACCCAACCCAACTACTCACCAAGATAGGGCCGGCTATAAGACGAGCGGCAAACTGAAAACTACCTGCCTGTGATTCGAATGGGAGAGCGAGGCTCCTGCCGAGTTTTGGTTCGGCAGGAGCCTCTCCCTCCCGGTATAAACCACGTTACCGCCCGCCTAAGTCGCCGAATTCGTAAAAATTAGAAGTGAGATTAAAATACCGAGTTGAAGCTGGATTCTTCAAACGACTCACGACCTCCGCTACCTTCGACGGTTACTGCCATTGTTACGATTTCCGCCACGACCACGGTGGTCGTTACTGCTAGGGCGTTTGTGATTTTCCATGTTACCATCGATGATGCTTGCTATCGCATCAGCCCAGGCCGTGACCTTGAAACCGCGATCAAGTCCCGTCGACTCGTCATCGTCATCCGACTCATCATCTGCATGTCGACCGTAGACTTGACGACCACTGTCAGAACCGGATTCTTCCTCTTCGCTGGCAACATCTTCACTTACAGGCCGTCGCCCTGTGCCACCGCGTCGTCGACGTCGGCGCTTTCTCGGTTCGTCAGAGTCAGCAGGTGAGTCAGAAACGACTTCCATATCCGAATCGTCGTCACCGACTTCAACGAACGGTTCGTCGATCGAATCGAGATCGTCCCAGCCGCGTTTTTCAGGCGGTCGGGTCGATGATCTTTCTGTAGGGGCCGGTGCATCGGATCGATCGTGACGAGCGGGTCTCGCACGCGATTCGCTACTGCGTGAGTCACTACGCGGTTCGCCACGATCACGACTCGGTCGCGACGCATCGCGATCGCGAGGAGCAGCATCCGAATCCACAGACCGTGTTGGTCTCGGTGGTCGTGTTTCGTTTGATCGGGAGTCAGAGCGTTCGCTACTTCTAGCAGTCGTGTTCCGAGGTTCACTCGAGCGACCGTCACTGGGTCTATCTGAACTGGGTCTATCTGAACTGGGTCGCTGGGAGCTAGGTCTATCTGAACTGGGTCTATCTGAACTGGGTCGCTGGGAGCTAGGTCTATCTGAACTGGGGCGATCTCCGCGGGGGCGGTGCTCCCTTGACGGAC
>Ga0105045_10004789_pt1 | contig 11813 bp, 7 predicted proteins | sample MAT02_FD_78089 | JGI IMG/M metagenome (GOLD analysis project Ga0105045, IMG submission 78089) | Freshwater microbial communities from Lake Fryxell liftoff mats and glacier meltwater in Antarctica - MAT-02 (megahit assembly) | ecosystem: Environmental > Aquatic > Freshwater > Ice > Liftoff... | reverse complement strand
TATATGTGCCAGCACCCACATAGGTGTGATTTATATTTTGGTCAGTACCAACCGCACTATTATCACCAAAATTCCATGAATAGGTATAAGCGCCTGTGCCACCAGTTGCCGACCCAGAGAAACCGACATTAAGGTCAGTTGGACTGGTCTGTGTAACCGTGAAATCGGCTGTGAGGGTTGGCAGTTGAATGGCTTCAATGACGATATTTTTGGTCACATCCACACTATTCACACCATCACCAACGGTGAGGGTAACGGTATATGTGCCAGCACCCACATAGGTGTGATTCATATTTTGGTCAGTACCAGAGGTAGCATTGCCAAAATTCCATGAATAGGTATAAGCGCCTGTGCCACCAGTTGCCGACCCAGAGAACCCGACATTGAGGTCGGTTGGACTGGTCTGTGTGATGGTGAAATTGGCTGTGAGCAGGGGTAAAGCGTTAATTGTCACATCTTTAGTTACTGTGATGGTATTAGTACCATCGTCAATAGACAATTCAACGGTATATGTCCCTGGTCCAGCATAGGCATGACTGCCCGATGCGCCAGAACCTGTCACAGTATCACCAAAATCCCATGTGTAACTGTAACTACCCCTGCCACCAGTTGCAGATGCCACAAAACCTACTGTTAAGTCAGTATTATTGGCTTGGGTAATGGTGAAGTCACCCGTTAATGGCGGTGGAGGGGCTTGGATGGTAATTGGCTGTGTCACCGACTTTTTAGCGCCTGTACTATCGGTTACAGTGAGGGTGACAGTATATGTATTGGCACTCGCATATGTCACGCTTGTTGTGGCGGTGGGCTGACCAAATAGCGTTTGACCATTCCCGAAATCCCAATCGTAGGCAGTATAAATGCCACTACCACCTGTTGCAGTTGCGGTTAAATTTATCCGCAGTGGGTTATTTGTATCTGGCACGGCGCTAATACTGGCTTGAATGGGGTTGCCTACCGTGATTTGACGCGATACATTCGATGACCCACCAGGACCTGTCACCGTTAAAATGACATTATATGTGCCAACATTGGTGAATTGATGCGATGGATTTTGGTCTACACTGGTTGTTCCATCACTAAAATTCCACAAATAGTTGGTGATTTGTCCGCCTGTAGAGGCATTGGTGAATTGAACAATAAGCGGCGCAGAACCGGTTGTTTTATCCGTTGTAAACCCTGCTACGGGCGGATTGGCGCTTTGCACTGTGATTTGACGCGATACATTCGATGACCCACCCGGCCCCGTTGCTGTCAGTGTCACGGTGTATTGACCGGGGTTATTAAATGTTTTGATGGGACTAATTTCGGTGCTGGTCGTGCCATCACCAAAATTCCATGTAAACCCAGTGATAACATTGGTTGGGCTAGATAAGTTGATAAAACTCACGGTCAATGGGGCTGTTCCTGTGACCTTATCCTGTGTGAATGCGGCAATAGGTCTTGCTACTTGGGTATTTGTGGGGACAGGTGTTGGGATTCTGTTTTGAATGCGAATATTATTCACAACCACATTGCCCCAATTGACACCATTCCGCAAAAAGACGCGCAACCGTATTTGATATAAGCCATCGGGTGTATTGGATGTATTGGTATTCCAAATACCCAATAGCCCATTAAACACGGGTGATTGCACACCACCAGTAATGGGATACCACAAATTACTTGGATTGGGGTCTGGACCATATTCCAGTTGATATTGCAAGAATTCGGGGTGCATTGCCGCCCCAATAACTTGGACATTACTTGCCACCACATTACCCGGTATAGGTGACAAGATAAACACATTAACAGGTTGTGCTGTTAATGTCGAAATAATGGGTTGTGGTGGTCTAAAACTCAATGTAGGGAATAATTGAGCCGTTGGAAATGCCTGTGGTGTTGGTAATACAACCACACCAGACGGCGTTCTGGTTGGTTGATTAGGGCTAGGCGAGGCTTGCAAGGCATTTTGTGTCTGTTGGGGCAAATCGGTCACATTGAGTTGTTGTTCGTCTGTTGCGCCCAAATTACACGCGCTGAGTATGGTTAAAAATAATATGCTGAGAAAAAGAGGAAATCCTCTTGCCCAGATACGCTGAATATTCATAAAAACTCCCTTTTGCAAATAGGTAATACACAATTGTTAACAGTTATTATAGCCTAAACTAAGGTACATAACCTGACGTATATGCACCGATAAGACACCGCTATAAACACACAAAGCGCATTTCTGCGCCTTGTGATAGGATATTGGGTTTGAGTGTATGATTTATATTGGCTTATGGTCTGACTGTGGTTAATCCAGTTTTTTCCACTTCGACCCAAAACTTCGAAACGTTGCGTAGCTTAATATATTCATAGCCCCGAATCATATCAGGTAATTCTGCCAATTTAACCGCTTTAACATAGTTATCATCGGCAAGATTTTCCAGACATTCGGTTATCATCGCACAGTATAATGCAGGCAATTGACGTTCTACACGTCTCACTTTTGCATAACCAAATACATCGAGAGGTGTCCCGCGGAGCATTTTCATCCGTTTGAGCATTCCATACATGACATCAAACCATCTGCCAAAGCCGATTTTCTTTTTAAGCCCAATGGCGCGTAGTATCGGCGGATGAAGCATATACTTGATACCCGCTTTTTGCCCAAATTCTTCCGATAGTGTTTCTCTAAATTCTGGGCGGGTATGTAGACGAGCAACCTCATATTCATCTTTATATGCCATGAGCTTATACAAATATCGCGCCACAGCCTCTGTTAGTTGGTTTTTGCCAACACGGGCAGTCTCTTTTTGGAGGGTGTCGCGCACAAACATAGCATATTTTTGTGCATATGCTATGTTTTGATAAGCTATCAATTCTGGTATGCGAATTTCGAGTAATGCGAGTAAATCGCCTTCTGAGCCGATACTGTCAATCAGATGACGTGCTTGTGCGCTAATAACAGGTTGAATTGACAAATCGCCGTGTCTGTGAATGGTGATAGTCTTGACCCAATCAGGATTAGCAACCACCTGACGACCCACACGGAATGCTTGTATATTGGTCTTTACAGAAACACCGTTTAATTCAATGGCGCGTTCTATGGCTTCTGCGCTAATGGGCAATAATCCGCGTTGATATGCCGCACCAATCATAATACTATTTGCCGCCATGTGACTATCGAATAACATTTCTGCCAAACCGTTGGCATTGAGACAGACGGTTTCATCTTTATTTGTCACCTGACCTAACATATTCAGCAGTCGGCTGGTCTTTGGATATTGCTCAGATGTAGAAATTATCATTGCGCCTGTGGGGGTTTCGCTGGTCGAAACAATCGCACGGGTTTTGGCTTTGCTGGCACGCGACATATTGGCGGGTTCAACAGCCGATAACAGGTCAAATACCAAGAAGCAATCGGCTTGACCCGTTGAAATTCGATTCGATGTCTCGCGGTATTCAGTCATAATTTTTAGATTGGAGACAACAGGTCCACCTTTTTGGCTAAGTCCCGTTTGGTCAAGCCCCTGAATAAATTTGCCATCAAGCATCGCCGCAGTTGCCAAAACTTGATTGGTCGTCACAACACCTGTCCCACCGATACCCATCATATAAATGCTATATTCATCAGCTTGGGGTAGGGCAACCGCTGGCAAATCGAAATTCATATCAAAAACAGGTTTTTTCTTCTCTGTTTTCTGCGGAATAACTGTCACAAATGCAGGACAATCTCCCTTAAGGCAACTATAATCCTTATTGCATGATGATTGATGAATTTGTGTTTTGCGACCAAATTCTGTTTCAACAGGGAACACACTCAAACAATTTGATTTTTCGCCACAATCACCACAGCCTTCACAAACCGCCTCATTGATAAAAACACGCATTTCTGGCTCATCGGCTAACCCACGACGGCGCTTTCTGCGGAGTTCTGCGGCACATTCTTGGTCATGAATTAATACTGTGACACCATCAACATCGCGCAATAGACGTTGTGCTTCATCAATTCTATCCCGATGCCACACCTCAACGCGCTCCATCCAACGAGTCGTAGCGGGGTATTTTTCTGGTTTATCGGTGGTGATGATAATACGTTTGACTCCTTCTGCGAGAAGGGCAACGGTCATCTCTGGAAGTGCCATTCCACCATCAATATTTTGCCCGCCAGTCATAGCAACCGCCGCATTATAAAGAATTTTGTAGGTGATATTGACATTAGAGGCAACCGCTTGACGAACAGCCAACCAGCCAGAGTGAAACAGTGTGCCATCGCCAATATTTTGAAAAATATGATTGACATCCGTAAAAGGTGATGCACCAGCCCATTGAGCGCCTTCACCGCCCATTTGGGTAATGCCAATGACGGGTCTATCGGGGATGAGCAATGTCATTGTATGACAGCCGATACCACCCGCCACCAAAGAGCCATCTGGGGTGACGGTAGATGTGTTGTGTGGGCACCCGGAGCAGTAAAATGGGCTACGAGAAGCAGTATCCAGATTAATCATCCCGACAGAACTGCCATTGCGAATCTGATTAAGCCGATTTTCAATCTGTTCAGACTCAATTCGTCCCGCAAGGCGTTTGGCAATCACCGCAACTAATGTATCGGGGTCTAATTCACCATAAGCAGGGATAAGCATATTTCCTTTTTCATCTTGTTTGCCGACCACAAGGGGGCGCTCTGTGCGATTATATAAAATATCGCGGATAAACATCTCTATAAAGGAGCGTTTTTCTTCTACAACGAAGATTTCTTCTAAGCCTTCTGCAAATTCGTTGACAATCTCGTTATCCATAGGGAATAACATGCCAATTTTGAGCAGACGAATCCCAAAACGGCGTAATTGGTCTTCATCGAGTCCCATTTCGTTGAGGGCTTGGCGCATATCATAGTATGTTTTTCCCGCCGCCACAATACCTAGCCACGCCGATGGGGTGGGTACGGTAATTACATTGACCCCATTGGTAGAAGCAAATCGTTTGGCGGCTTCTAGGCGACCCGTTACCAGTTCTTTTTCCATTGTAAGGCTATAGGGTGTGAGCAAATAGGTATTTTGGGTATGTTGCCACGACTTGCCATTATAGAAGAATTGAGGGTCTTCAATAATTACACGGTCTGGAGAAACTTCTGCCGTGCTAAACTCATCGGCAACATTTGTGACCAGCTTAAATCCGACCCATAAGCCTGAATACCGTGATAGCTCAAATCCCAGTCGTCCTAAGTCTAATACTTCTTGCGAATTGCCCGGAAATAATACAGGTGATTGGGCATCATAAAACGCTACCTCAGAATGAGAGGGCAATGTAGACGATTTTGATATGGGGTCATCACCTGCGATAGCTAAAACACCGCCATGCCGACCAACGCCCGCAAAGTTGGCGTGCTTAAACACATCGCCACTGCGGTCTACACCGGGTGCTTTGCCATACCACATCCCCAAAACACCATCATATTTTGGTTGAGGGAGCATATTGGCAATCTGGCTACCAAACACGGCTGTTGCGCCGAGTTCTTCATTGACACCGGGCGTAAAAAAAACATGATGCCCAGAGAGTAATTTCTGATTTTGCCAAAGGGCAGTATCGAAACCAGCCAACGGCGACCCGCGATACCCAGAGATAAATGTTGCGGTGTTCAATTGACGACGTTTATCTGCGAGATGCTGGTCAATTGGTAATCTTACCAATGCTTGAATGCCAGATAGAAGGATATAGCCCTCAGATTGGGTAAACTTCTTGTCTAGGCTAAATTCTTTCCACGCTTCTTGTTTTTTTTCTGATGTTTGAATTTGATTAAGCATCGCAACCTCTTAATTTATATTTTTAGTGTATTCCGCATAATGTTCTGTTGTATAAAACGCACAATTTTACTTAACTATACAAGCATTTCTCATTTACGAACAGAGGAATTTGATGAGAATCATCCACTTGACCCCATGCCAGAGGATGGTAGAATTACACATATCCCCGCGCTCTATTCGTCTAGGGGACTAGGACGTGTCCCTCTCAAGGACAAAACACGGGTTCGAATCCCGTATGGAGCAAAAAAGCCTGTTGATAAGTTTTCAGCAGGCTTTTTGTATTCTATAGGTTGTTTATGAGTCTATTCTCGTCATTACCCGTGATAAAGTACATTATCGAGGAGTTATAACCCTACGTAAATTATTGCATAGTCTTTTAAAAGTTAAATCTATAAATTCCCAATTATCTATGTTTCGATTCAAGGTATGTTGAGTCAATTGGCTATGTGCATTTTCTTGAGACAGTGGGTAAAGCAACATTCCTTTTTTATTCCCCCAACGGTTCGTAAAAATTTCTGATTTTGGGTCTATAAAGTGATAAACCTTATGTGAAGAATATTCTTCTATTAAAGCTACTACATCTACATTTAGACCTTTTTTTATTTGTGTGGGTGTAAATGCCCATGAGAAATAACCTTCATTATTCATTGGCGATGTTTTTATTTCTATCTTTACTATTCCATATGCAACCACGTCAACCCATGGATAAATTCTAAAATCCTTTCCGTGAAGCGCAGGAATCCCACGAGAGTGCAACTCGTGAATAAACTCTACTTCTCCATGTGATTGTATTTGTTGTTTCTTAGGAGTTTTACTTTTTTCTTTCATGCAAGATTTACATGCTGCCGTGTAGTAATGCGTATTAGGGCGTAGGTAAAATTCAGATTCGTCTTTTTCTTTTTTACAGTAGATACATTTTTTCATATGCACACTCCCCATTTACTATCGTGTACACTAATTATATCACAATACTTGTGATAGGAATATTATTATCGCAAGTAAAAACACTTCTACCACACAGCATCGGGAAACGTGTTTACTCCTGCATGAACTCCGATGCGCTTATACATCTGCAATCCACTGAATGGTTGTCCCAAGATACCATCATGGATCGCCCAAGACCGACCACGCACACTTTTCCATGCCTCTGGTTGCCGAAACGGATTCTCTGCTGTGAGTTGCTCATGAAATTCGCCACCGGGCAAAAACTCGTGGTGAATCCGTTTCATCTCTTGCAATCCCTTCATATAATTAAACCCATACCGTTCAAACGTGATGGCGTTGGTGTATGCCAATGGCTCGATAAAAAATAAATCATGCCCCATGCTCTTTACAAAATCCTCAAAGAACGGTACGGATTCTTTGAAAACACGTAACCCGCGCCGAATCTGACCCGGAGATAATCCAGCATTCATTGCCGATGTCTCTGCGGGGATATTGCGGGTAATTGTCCCAAATTGGGTGGGATTCCCTTGTTTATCAAAATCGGTGTTGTAGCGAGGTGAGTCTGGGTCATTGACCACAATAAGCAAGACGATAAGTTGTTGTGTGAGTGTGTCTGCCAAATTGATATAAAACAACGGGTCCAAATCTGTCGCACGTTGTTTGACAATCACTTCCACCGCACGACTATTTTTCGGACACCGAAAATAGATAATTGGTGGGTTACGCCGTTCCTCTGGGTTATTGGCATCAATCCCATATTGCTCAAATACCCATTGTGGCAATAACCCCTTATAGACAGCGTGCTTATCGGCTTCTGGCAATTCGTTAATTTCTCGAATGGTATGTGGCAAATCAGACATCATTCATACCTATCTTTTAATGCCCGTTGAATATCGCGCTGTGCATCTTTTTTGGCGAGTGTATCACGTTTGTCATATAACTTTTTACCTCGCGCAATAGATACTTCCACTTTGGCTAATCCACCGACCAAATAGACCTGTGTGGGAACAGCCGTATACCCACGCTCACGCAATTGTGTCACAATGCGGGCAATTTCTTTTTTCTTGAGCAATAATTTGCGTGGACGTAATGGGTCTGTATGTCCAAAAAAACTGGCTTGCTCATACGGTGCGATATTGACTTGCATCAACCATAGTTCCCCGCCCATTTCTTGGATAAACCCCTCTTGGAGGCTAATACGATTTCCACGAATAGATTTTATCTCAGAGCCCATCAGCATAACCCCCGCCTGATACGACTCTTCGATAAAGTATTCATGGAAGGCTTTTTTGTTACGTGCAATTATTTTACGACCATCTGCCATAGTGTATATTCTCTTCTTTAGTTAGATAGCACCATATTTTGCAAATAACGGAGCGCCTCGCCAAATTCGACATCTCGTCCATTTGCATCTGGAATCATCGCTATATCGGGATTTAACCCCACCCCATCAATGACGTTGCGATTGGGGGTTAACCACTCAGATGCTGTAACATGCAGGGATGATGTGTCAGAAAGGCGAAAAATCTGCTGAATTGTGCCTTTTCCAAACGTTTGTTGCCCCACCAAGACCCCCCTACCCTTGTCTTGAATCGCTCCAGCGACCAACTCTGCGGCGCTGGCAGTACGTCCATTAACCAAAACAACGAGAGGTAATTCCGATTGTATCGGCTGTTCATCTGCCCGAAATTCACGTTCTTCTGCTTGGCTAACTTCTATCATAATTACACCATCACCCAAAAAGACCCCTGCAACATCTATCGCTTCTTGGAGTAATCCGCCACCATTATCTCTAAAGTCCAATATGATTCCCTGAATGTCATAAGAGGTCAAATCGGTTAGGGCAGTTTGCAACTCATCGGGCGTTCTGGATGTAAAACGCATAATCAAAATATACCCCACCCGCGCATCTTCATCCAAAACACGCCATTGGATAGACGGCACATTAACTACCGCAAATGGAATAAAAAAGGACAATTCTTCATCATCGCGGCGCACAATCACATCCACACCACTATTATCTTTGACCTCACCACGCAATAACTGGTCTACAGCATCTGGGGCATCTGATAGTTCGATTATTTTCCCATTCACAGCCTTCAAAATATCCCCTTCAAGGATACCAACTGCCAATGCAGCGCTGTCTGGAAAAGGGTATATCACAAAATCACCCGCTTCGTTACGACGTAATAGTACCCCTACCCCGCCATAAGTACCCGCAAGCACTTGTGTTTCGCTTTGAGCAACTGGCGGGTCAATAAAAAATGTATTTCTGTCACCTAATGAACTCAACATCCCGCGAATGGCGGCATATTGTCGTATCTGATAATCGGGTTGTTCGCGCAGATAATGACGGTCTATCAGCTCTTGAACTTCTGCGAGCAATGGATAGTCTGTAGACTCTAAATTAGCCGATGGGCGATTTGCAGAAAAGACCGATGGTGTATCAATAAAATCACGTATGATAAATCCGGCACCAAATATCATCGCCAGCCCAATGCCAATCAGACTACCCAATGCCAGAGAACGCAGGTAATTTTTTATGGATGCGTGTTCTTTCATAGATTTTTCACTGTTTGGAAACTACGCCACTTGAGTGGCAGTAGAAGAAAACAGCAATCCTTTCATATAGGTATAAGGTCTAAATATATCCCCGAAGGGCGAGGACTTTGCCGTAAAACTGGTGTCCTCTGACTCACTCCGCTTGCGCGGGTTACGTTCACCTCGTCACTGTTATCCATCGGTTTATGTGTGCATGACACTGGCTTAACCACGTACACCTGTTTAATCATGCACCGCAGAGTTCGGGGCTGGTGAAGCACCCCATAGTGCCTATATATTCGACAGTAACGGTGCCATTGCTGGCTTAGACTGGTCAGAATAGGCTTTTACAAGCCACTACCTTTTAAGATAGGTGGTATCTAACAGACGCTTTCACACTATAATAAAAAAGGTTCAAGTATTTATTTTACCATTAGAAGACATAACCCCCATAGTGACAAAGCCGATGAGAAAGTGCTTATAACAATATGTTAAACCAAACAGACGTATCACCTGCCCCACTAATTCTTGTTGCAGACGACCAAATGTCTACGGCTGTCATGCTAGAACGGATTTTTGAATATGAAGGCTATCGGGTACACAAAACCTTTGATGGGGTTAGCGCATTTGAGGCAATTAAATCTCTTTCACCCGATTTAGTATTGCTAGACATCAATATGCCCGGGCTAACAGGCTTTGATGTCCTCAAAAAAATGCAAGAAGACACAAAAATGGCACGTATTCCCACCATCATTATCACCGCTATTGGTGACTTTAGTAAAGTCGTTGAAGGGTTAAATTTAGGGGCAGATGATTATCTCAAGAAACCATTTCATCCCCAAGAGCTTGTCGCCCGTGCAAAATCAAAATTACGTGCCTTTCAATTAGAAACCGAATTATATCAACGCACCCAAGAACTAGAATCCCTTTTGCGTGTGAGCGAAGAACTAAGCCTCTATCCAGAATCGGGTGATTTATTGGAATTAGTCACGAACTTAATTGCCGACTTAGTGTCTAATCGGTTTATTCAGATTTATCAATTTGACCGCACCCGCGATATAACAAAAATGCGTCATTTTGCAAACCACGCGGTGGTTAATGAGTTTCCCACCGAGGAATATCTAAACAGGCATGTTGATGCCAAACAAGACATTATCCAATGGGATAATATGCAAGAGATTGTCCAGCATGATTATGCTACAACTGCCGTTTTGCGGAGTGGCAATGAAGTTTTGGGGTTACTTATTTTGGGGACAAACATCCCATATACAGGTAATCAATTCCGTTTATTCCGTGGATTGAGTCATCAGATATCTTTGGCGCTCCGTAAATCAGAGTTGTATAGCATCCAACAAAGTTATGCCAATGACCTCGAAAATATGGTCGAAAAACGCACATCAGAACTTGAATCGGCGCAAAAATTACTTATTCGCTCAGAAAAACTCGCATCCATTGGGCGAATCGCTGGCGAGATTGCTCATGAAATCAAAAATCCGCTCATGCCGATTCATATTTGCCTAGATAATACCAAAGAGGATATAGAGGGTGGGCTTTATGACGGTGATATGAATATGATTAACATCGCATTCGATAGCCTAGACCGCATTAATTACATTGTGGATAGTTTGCGGACTTTCATGGGCAACAAACAACTAGATAGCGCCAATTTTGCCCACATGGACATCAATCCACTCCTAGAACAGTTAACTACATTTAACCAACGGGTTCTCGATAATATTCAAATAAAAACCCATTTTGCACCCATCCCCCAGATATTTGGTAATCGGTTTCAATTAGAACAGGTCATGCAAAACCTCATTATCAATGCACGAGACGCTATGACTAAAGGGGGCATACTGACGATTACATCATCTCATGATGAAACACATGTCATCATAGAAGTCACCGACACGGGAATGGGCATTGAACCGAGCATTATTGAAAGTGTATTTGAGCCCTTTGTCTCTACAAAAGAATCAGGCAATGGCTTGGGGTTATTCATTACGTATGCTATCATCGAAAAACATAAAGGGACGATTGTGGCAAAAAGTGAAATTGACAAGGGAACAACTTTCGTCATCAGCTTGCCAATTCCCACCTAATTCATACCTGCTAGGCATCTACAACCCGCCATGAACGTCTAAAATCTTGCTCACTCAAATCGGCATTGGCATATTCTAATGCCGATTGGCTTGTCATGACCATCACATTAATAGTCTCATTGGCATCACAATCCAAAAAGCGCACACCAACACCAACATAACCAGATGGCAATAAGGTGATATTGTTGCTTAATCCAGTCATGGCATTTGGAATCAACTCATTATGATTTTCGCCACGTTGTGTACACATCGGCACAACGAGCGTTGTCCCAAGCACCGTTTCGACAGTCTCTACGGTGTTATTTGTTGGATAATCGGCAACCAAACTCGCTAAGAATGCCTCTACAGATGGTTGTGTCCCCATATTATCAGTTGGGGTCTCACTTGCTATAAGCATTGGTGTTGTGATATCGGGGGTTGATGTGGGATTGATTCCCCCAACGGGCGATTC
>Ga0105045_10004788_pt1 | contig 11814 bp, 6 predicted proteins | sample MAT02_FD_78089 | JGI IMG/M metagenome (GOLD analysis project Ga0105045, IMG submission 78089) | Freshwater microbial communities from Lake Fryxell liftoff mats and glacier meltwater in Antarctica - MAT-02 (megahit assembly) | ecosystem: Environmental > Aquatic > Freshwater > Ice > Liftoff... | reverse complement strand
TTGCCCATGAACTCCTCGGGCCGCATCTGGTTCATGGCTTCGGAGTGGATCATCATCGAGATGAGATCGCTGGCGGGCTCCTTGTCCATCGTGCGCTCGATCCACAGCGACTGGAAATAGGCCCCCATTTCCATGAGGATGCCCCAGCGGGTTTCATCCAGCGAGCGCACAGCGCCCAGTTCGGTATCGCCCGCCCAATCCGACCAAAAGGTCAGCAGGCGGCGGTCTTCCCAGGGGAAGCCGAACAGGATTGCAAGCATCCCTGTGGTGAGCTCGATCGAGACGGTATCGACCCAGTCGAACACTTCGCCGCGCGGCAGACGGTCGAGCACTTCACCGGTCCGGGCGCGGATTTCGGCTTCCATGTCGGTCACGGCCGAGGGCGTGAACTTGGGCGCGACGGTGCGGCGCTGGCCGGTGTGCTGCGGGCGGTCCATGGCAATAAACATCGGCAGCTCGCGCCGCTCGACATTGCTGTCCGCCAGCTCCTCGTCCGACAAGCGGTCGAGGATCGTGATGCCGCCATGCTCCCAGCTCGACGAGAAGGTTTCAGGCAGGGCCTCGATATGCTGGATCGCCTTGTGGCCGACCACTGCCCAATAGGGGCCAAAGGGGCTTTCGGGGATCCAGTGGAGCGGTCCCGCGGCGCGCATCTCGGCGAAGATCGGCTGCCAGCGATCCTCGGAATAGATGTCGGAACGGCTGACGTCCCACGGGTGGGAATGCTGCAGGCGTTCTTCGGGGTGTGCGGCGAAGTGCGCCTGCAGCGCCTCGTAGGAGGTCGGTTCGCGGCGCGCTTGTGGGCGTTGAATCGCGCTCGGGGGGGCGATGGTGGCCATGTCAGTCTCCCGTCAGGCAGCCTCTTAATGGGGCCACGCTCGTTCGAATCGCATGGTGCCTTAACTGACAGCGATGTCAATAGTGGGTTGCGTTATGAGACCTATTGGGCGGGTTCGGCCAACTTCTGCGTGCGGCGACCGAACCACGGCTTCTTCACCCGCCCGGCCCCGCCCGATTTCATCACCCGCTTGCGGAACAACAGCGATCCACCCTTGACCAGCAGGACCACCGCGGCGCCTTGCCACAACAGCGCGAGCGCGTGGGTCCATAGCGTCTCTTCCAGTGCGGCGCGCGCCAGCATGGCGAAGGGCGATGACAAGGGGAACGCTACCGACGTCAGTTCCAGCGCGGTGCCGGTCTGGCCGATATTGGCCGCCGACAGGAAGAACACCATCAACTGCAGCATCGTCACGGGCATCGACAGCGTCTGCACTTCGCGCACCGATGCCGCCATCGCGCCGATTGTCAGGAACAGCGATCCCAGCAGCAGATAGGCCATGGTGAAATAGACGATCCCCAGTACGAGGAACATCGGCCAGCCTACGGCCGGACCGGGCAAGTCGCGGAAATTGGTCTGGGTGACCGTGACGATCGCGCCCTCGGCAATCGCCCAGAAGCCCCAACCGACCACGCCCCACACCGCGATCCCGACGAAGGATACGCCCAGCATTGCGAACAACTTGCCCATGAACACCGCGTCCATCGGCAAGGCGGCGGCGAGGATCTCGATGATCTTGTTGCCCTTTTCCTCGGCGAGATTGGACAGAACCATACCGCCCAGCAACATCGTCAGCAAGAACAGCACCAATTGGGCCGCCTGTGCAGTGCGGATGCGGTTCGTGCGTTCGGACGCGGCGCTGGTGGCGACCACTTCTCTTGACGCCTCGGGGAAGCGCGCGGGCGCAGCGCTGCTGGCCGTGGCCGCGATCAGTTCGATCGGGCCGGTCCAGCTATCAACCTGCCCTTGCGTGCCGACCAGTTGCGGCGCGGCGAGCGTACCGGTCAGGATCGCGGCATAATTGCCACGTCGTTGATCGAGGAACGCGCGGGCATCGAAATTGCTGTCACCCGACGCCTCCTCGATAACGCGCAATTGCGGCACCACACCGCCCAATTGCGGGCGCAGCGCATCGGCCGCGGTGATCATCGCGGCGTTTTCGTCAGCCGACAGGGCGAGCCCGACCTCGACGCTCACCGACTCGCGCTGCACCTCGCCGCCGATGCTCCCGGCGAGCCCGCCCACGATCACCGGGAAGAGCGGGCCGAGAAGGAAGAACAGGAATGCGCGGCTGAACAGCACCGCGACGAAATCGCGCCGGGCGATCACCCAGGCGGCTTCGAGCGCCGAGAGGCGCGGGCGGCCAAAGATTTGCGCGTCGCTGCTCATGCGCGGTTCTCCTGATTGTCGGCGTTGAGCTGGCGGGCGGCGGCTTCCCCTGCGATCGCGACGAAGGCGTCGTGCAGCCCTGCGCGCTCGATCGACAGCGAGAGGATGCCCGCCTCGCCCTCGATCAACTGGCGGAGCAAAGGCTCGACCCCGGCCTCTGGGAGCGGGAAGTGGAAAAAGTCGCCGTTGCGGCGGGTCTCTTTGGGGAGCGCGGAAAGCCACGCGCCCTCGCGCGCCCGCGTCTCCAGCCGCACCTGCGCCGGAATGTGGTCGCGCGCCGCCTCGACGCTGCCGGCATAGGGCACCTTGCCCCCGGCAATGATCGCGACGCCTTCGCACAGGCGTTCGGCGTGGTGGATGACGTGGGTCGAGAAGATCACGGTGACGCCGTCCTCCGCCAGCGCGCGGATCATCAGCTCAAGCTTGCCCTGGTTGATCGCGTCAAGGCCCGAGAATGGCTCGTCGAGCACCACCAGCCGCGGGCGGTGCACCAGCGTGCCGAGCAGCTGGACGGTCTGCGCCATGCCCTTGGAGAGCTGGCGGATCTGGCGGTCGGCGGCGTAGCCGAGGTCGTGGCGTTCGAGCAGCTCAACCGCCCGCTCGCGGCCCTCTTTCAGCGGCAGGCCGCGCAATGCGCCCATGAAGGCGATTGCTTCGATGCACTTCATCGACGGGTAGAGCCCGCGCTCTTCGGGGAGATAGCCGATCAGGCGGCCGATATCGTGCGGGCGATCATACCCGAACACGCGGCGCACGCCCTCGTCCGGGTCGATGATGCCAAGCAGCATCCGCAAGGTTGTGGTCTTGCCTGCGCCGTTCGGCCCGAGGATACCGTAGATCGCGCCTTCGGGAACGGAGATATCCACCCCGTCCACCGCCCGCGTCCCGTCGAAGCTCTTGACCAGCCCCCGCGCCTCGATCGCCAGCGGACGCGCGTCCGCGGGTTGTCCCGACCAGACGGCCTCTGAATTGCCTGGCGCGAGGTTGTCCGCCGGCCCGTGATTGATTACCGCCATGTCCATACCTTCCGCGGTTAGCGGACAGGATTAAACGGGAGCCTCTCCGAATATGGTTAACGCAACCGCAAGAGATGGCCTCGCGGCACAGATTGCGCTGGAGGCGGCGGCTCTCGGCTTTGCGGTCTGCGGGATCGCATCGGCGGGCGAGGATCACTTGCGCGCCGCGCGTCTGGAACAGTGGCTGGGAGAGGGGCACCACGGATCGATGGAGTGGATGGAGGCGCGCAGCCACCACCGCCGCTCGCCGCAAGACCTGTGGCCTGAGGCGCGCAGCGTCATCGCATTGGGCATGAGCTACGCTCCCGCCCACGATCCGCTGGCGCTGGAGGGCTCCGACACGCACGCCCGCATCTCGGTCTATGCGCAAGGCAAAGACTATCACAACGTCGTCAAGAAACGGCTGAAGGCCCTCGCCCGCTGGCTCGTCGCCGAGGTGCCCGAGGCAGGGGTGAAAGTCTTCGTCGACACCGCCCCGGTGATGGAAAAGCCCTTGGGCGAGGCGGCAGGTATCGGCTGGCAGGGCAAGCACACCAACCTCGTCAGCCCCAGCCACGGCAGCTGGCTGTTCCTCGGCGCGATCTACACCACCTTGGATTTGGCGCCTGCCCAGGCCCACCGCGACCAGTGCGGCAGCTGCCGCGCATGCCTCGATGCCTGCCCGACAAACGCCTTCCCCGCGCCCTATCAGCTCGATGCGCGGCGCTGCATTTCCTACCTCACCATCGAGCACAAAGGCCCGATTGCCGAGGAATTCCGCAAAGCATTGGGCAACCGCATCTATGGCTGCGACGATTGCCTTGCGGTATGCCCGTGGAACAAGTTCGCTTCAGAAGCGCAGGCGATCCGCGAGTTTCTACCCCGCGCCGAACTCGTCGCGCCGCGCCTTAGCGAGTTGCTGGCATTGGACGATGCGGGGTTCCGGTCGCTGTTTGCAGGCTCGCCGATCAAGCGCATCGGGCGGGACCGGTTCGTGCGCAACTGCCTCTACGCCGCCGGGAACAGCGGCAACCCGGCGCTCGCCGCGCAGGTCGAAGGCTTAACCGCCGACCCCGATCCGGTGGTCGCCGAAGCCGCGCAGTGGGCGCTAACGCGGCTTACATCAGGTCTTTGAGCGCCACTTCGGGATCGGCCAGCAGCGCCGGATCGATCCGGCCCGCGCCGTTCTCCAGCAATTTCCTCGCCTGAACATAATCCCTCATCGTCCCCACGCAGTCGAAGGCGATCGGCACGCCGCCCTTGAGGTACACTACGGTGAACTTCCGGGTTGCCGGGTCGCCGCGCAGCACGGTCGCATCGAAGCCGAGGCTCAAGCCCGCCGTCTGGAGCTTGAGGTCATACTGGTTGGACCAGAACCACGGTAGCGCGTGATAGGGTTGCTTATCGCCCATGATTGCCTTGGCGACAGTGTTTGCCATGTCGTGCGCGTTCTGCACCGATTCGAGCCGGATCACCGCACCGCCCGCGAAGTCGTTAGCGTAAGCGGCGCAGTCGCCGATCGCGTAGATGTCGTCCAAGGTGGTGCGGCAGCAGAAATCGACGTCGACCCCGTTGGACCCCGCCGCGCCCGCCGCGATCAGCGGCGACACCGCAGGCACCACACCGATGCCGACCACCACCATGTCGCAGGGCACTTCCTCGCCAGTGTCGAGCCGCACGCCCGTCACCCGGCCCTCCGCTTCGCCCATCACCGAATGTACCCCGGTGCCCAGCCGCACGTCGACACCCTGCCTGCGGTGCTCCGCGGCGTAGAAGTCGGAGAGTTCCTCGCCCGCGACCCGCGCGAGCAGGCGGGGGAGCATCTCGACGAGCACGACCTCGCAGCCGAGCTTGCGCAGCACGGCGGCCGCTTCCAGCCCGATATAGCCGCCGCCGATCACCACGGCGCGCTTGGCGCCGCTGGCAAGCGCCTGCATCATCGCGTCGGCATCGGCCTTGTCGCGCACATAGTACACGCCGGGCAGCACCGCGCCCGGCACCGGCAAGCGGCGCGGATCGCCGCCGCCCGACCAGACCAGCTTGCGATAGGTCACCTGCCCGCCGTCCGACAGGGTCACGCTGTGGGCCACGGGGTCGATCGCAGTCACCGCCGCGCCGAGCCGCAGCGTGATGCCCTTTTCCGCCCAGAACTTCTCGGGCCGAATCATGATCCGCTCGAAGCCCTTGTCCCCGGCGAGATATTCCTTGGAGAGCGGCGGGCGCTCGTAGGGCGGCGCAGTGTCGCGTCCGATCATCAGGATCGCGCCCTCGTGCCCGTGCTGGCGCAAGGCAATCGCCGCCTGCGCCCCGCCGTGGCCTGTGCCGACAATCACGACGTCGGCGTGTTGGTTGGTCGATGTCATTATGTGCCTGTGCCCCTCCGGCGAACTGCGGGCTTTGATGTGCCGCAAATCGCCGAGGGGTCAAGCTGGCTGAAGCAAGATTGCTACCGCTCGAGCAGGTTACGCGCCTGACTGGCGATCTGCGCCAGCATCGCCGCGCCGACCGGCGGGCGGGCCTGCGCGCGGGCGATCATCGCGCGGAACTGCGCCACGCCTTGGGCATTGCGCTCCGCCCAGGCGGCGACCGCGCCGCGCGGGTCGTCCCTGCCCTCCTTGGCGCCCACATCGGTCGCGATCTGCCGCCGCAGGAACTCGATCCGCATCTGCTGGATATCGCGCGCGATGCCCGAGACAAGCAGCCGCTCCCAGATATCGGAAGGCGACATATAGGCCGCGGTCCCCTGCGCCCAGTCGAGGCCCAGACGGGTGCCGATATCAGTGAAGGCGTGGGTGAGCAGGCACGGCTCGATCCCCGTCGCGCGCGCAGCTTGCGATAGGCCTACTGCCCCGTCAAAATCGAACAGGCTGGCGACGCGCGCGGCGAGCGGATCGGGTGCGCCGACCGCGACAAAGCTCGCCTGCAACGCCTTGGAACGGGCGCGCGGCTCGTCGGTGAGCAGCTCCTCGCGGCCTGCGACCAGTGTCGTGACGCTGCCCTGCAAAGCTTCGATCATGCTGCCCGCCGCGACCTTGCCCGCGGCAGTGCGGAGCACGTCGGACATGAGGTTGCCAACAGCGGCGGCCAACCGGTCGAACAGCACAAGGCGCGCACCTTCGGCGATCGGCGCGTCCTCAAGCTCGCGCCACAGCGGGGCGAGGCCAAACAGGCGCTCGGCCACCACGAAGGCCGCGGCGACCTCAGCAAGGCCGACGCCCTCTTCCTCGGCGAGCTCGAAGGGATAGACCATGCCCAATCGGTTGACGATGCGGTTCGAAAGGCTCGTCGCGATCATCTCGCGCCGCAGCCGGTGGCCGCGGATCTCGTCGGCATAGGTCTTGCGCATCGGTGCCGGGAAGCGCGCGAGCAGCACGTCTTCCAGCACCGGATCATCGGGCAAGTCGCTGTGCTCGATCGCGTCCTGCAACGCGAGCTTGGCCGAGGAGAGCAGCACCGCGAGTTCGGGGCGGGTCAGCCCCTGGCCATCGGCGGCGCGGCGGGTCAGCGTCTCGCCATCCGCCAGCCCCTCGGTGCGGCGGTCGAAGTCGCTGACTTCCTCCAGCCGCTCGATCAGGCGCACATAGGCAGGCGTTACCCCGGCCCCGCCGCTCTCCGCGACCGACAGCGCGAGCGCCTGCAAGCGGTTGTCCTCGAGCACCAGCGCGGCAACCTCGTCGGTCATCGACGCGAGCAGCGTATTGCGCTTCTTGGGGGAGAGCTTGCCCGAGGCCGTCGCTGCAGCCAGCGCAATCTTGATGTTGACCTCATTGTCCGAGCAATCGACCCCGGCGGAATTATCGATGAAGTCGGTGTTGATGCGGCCCCCAAGACCATTGGCGCCGTTGAGAGCAAAGGCGATGCGCCCGGCCTGTGTCACGCCGAGGTTCGCGCCCTCGCCGATCACCCGCGCACGCACTTCGGTGCCATCGATGCGCAACCCGTCGTTGGCCGGATCGCCGACCTGGATGTGGTTCTCTTGGCTAGCCTTCACATAAGTTCCGATGCCGCCGAACCAGAGGAGGTCGACGGGCGCGCACAGGATCGCGGTGATCAGCGCCTCCGGCTCGATGGCTTTTGTATCGATCCCCAGCGCCTCGCGCGCCTGCTTAGAAAGCTTGATCGACTTTGCGGTGCGCGGGAAGACCCCGCCGCCCTTGGAGATCAGCGACTTGTCGTAATCGTCCCAGCTCGAGCGGGGCAGCGCGAACATCCGGCTGCGCTCCTTCCAGCTGGCGAGCGGATCGGGGGTGGGATCGATGAAGATGTGGCGGTGATCAAAGGCGGCGACAAGCTTCAGCGTCTTCGAAAGCAGCATCCCGTTGCCGAACACGTCGCCAGACATATCGCCGCAGCCCACGACGGTGACAGGCTGAGTCTGCACGTCGACGCCCAGTTCGCGGAAGTGGCGCTGGACGCTCAGCCACGCGCCCTTGGCGGTAATGCCCATCGCCTTGTGATCGTAGCCGTTCGAGCCACCGCTCGCGAAGGCATCGTCAAGCCAGAAGTCGCGGCTCTGCGCGATGCCGTTGGCGATGTCGGAGAATGTCGCGGTACCCTTGTCTGCAGCGACCACGAAATAGGGGTCGTCCCCGTCGAGCACAGTCACATCCGCAGGATGGACGATCTCGCCTGCTTCGATGTTGTCAGTGACCGACAGCAGCGTGCGGATGAAGATCTCGTAGGAAGCGCGCCCCTCGGCGGCCCAGCCTTCACGGTCGAGCGCGGGGGAGGGGAGCTGCTTGGGATAGAACCCGCCCTTGGCGCCGGTCGGAACGATCACCGCGTTCTTGACGCGCTGCGCCTTCATCAGCCCAAGCACTTCGGTACGGAAGTCGTCGCGCCGGTCGGACCAGCGCAGCCCCCCGCGCGCCACCACGCCCGCGCGCAGATGGATGCCCTCGACGCGAGTGCTGTAGACGAAGATCTCTCGCCACGGCACGGGCTTGGGCAGGCCCGGGACCAGCGAAGAGGCAAGCTTGAAGGCGAGCGCCTCGGCGGCAGCGGGCGCAAAGGCGTTGGTGCGCAGCACGGCGTCGATCACCGCGCGGTAAAGCCTGAGCAGGCGGTCGTCGTTGATCGCGGTGACCTTGGCGAGGCCGCGCGTGAAGGCGGCCCCGGCGGCGGCGATCGCTTCCTCGCGGTTACCTGCGAAGGCCGGATCGTGGCGCGCTTCGAACAGCGCGATCATTGCAGCTGTGACCTGCGGCGCGGCGACCAGCGCGTCGACGACGGTGTAGATCGTGAAGCTTACCCCGGTCTGGCGCAGGTAGCGGTAGATTGCGCGCATCCAGTTGGCCTCACGCGGGGCGAGCCCTGCGGCGGCGATCAGGCGGTTGAAGGGATCGTCCTCGGCCGAGCCATTGAGCACCGCGGCGAGCGCATCCTCGATCAGCGCGGCGCGTTCGAGCAGCGCTCCGGCATCGCGCCCGGCAGGCAGAGTCAGCAGGAATTCGTCGATCGCGCCCAGCGATGCATCGCCGAGGTGGGTCGGCACCTCGGAAAGCACGCGGAAGCCGAAATTCTCGAGCGCCGGGACTGCGTCGGACAGCGCCAGCGTGCCCCTTAAAACATAGACCTTGAGCCGCAGCGTCTGCGGGCCATCGGCGGGCAAGCGATAAAGGCGCACCACGCGCTCCGCCCGCTCGCCCCCGCCTTGGCCCCCGCCTTGGCCCCCGCCTTCGCCCTCGCCCAGCGCGAGCGTCCGCAGCTTTGCGATATCGCGCGCGGCCTCCTGCGGGCCGTAGGTCAGGCGGTATCCGGTCGGGAAGGCGGGGGCGTAACGCGCAGCGAGCGCCGCCGCGCGGCCTTCCTCCTCGAATGCCGCAAGATGCGTTGCAACCGCCTCGTTCCAGCCGCGCAGCAGGTCGACGAGTTGGGCTTCGATCGCGGAATCCTTCGGCACGTCGGCGCAGGCGCGCACGTCGATCAGGAAGCGCAGCAGCGCGAGCGTGTTGCTTTCGACCGCGAGGCTCCAGTCGAGCAGTACCGCACCGGGGCTCGCCAGCAACATCGCCTGGATCTGGTGGCGCACATCGGTCGAGAGGTGGTCGCGCGGCAGCCAGACGAAGGCGAAGACGTGCCGCTCCAGCGTCGCGCGCACCATGACGACGCGCGGGCGCGGGCGGTCGATCAGTGCCATCTTGGCAGTGACGAGGTCAGCCACACGCTCGGGGTCGAAGGCGGTGACCAGGTCGTTGGGCAGCGAGGTGAAGGCGTGCACCAGCGCCTTGCCATTGTGCCCGGCGGGATCGAAATGGAGCCGCTTGGTGATGTCGGCGACCATTGCGCGCAGCACCGGCACTTCGGACGGCCGCGCGTTCAACGCGGCGCTGGTCCACAGGCCGGCATGGATCGAGAGCGCGGTAATTGTGCCGCGCTCGCGCACAGGCACGATGAACAGGTCGAGCGGGCTGGCGCGGTGCACACGCGCGGCGACGTTGGACTTGATCGCCAGCAGCGGCTTGGGCGTGCCTGCGGCCTCGTGCCGGTCGAACCATTCGAAAGCGCGCTCGTAGGAAATCTCGGCGAGGAGGTCGTGCGCCGAGGCGCGGCAGATGCCGAGGCGTTCGGCGATGCCCCCGTCGCGGCGGCGGGTGAGGTGGCCGAGCTGTGTCAGCATCCCGCCGCCGAGCCACGCGAGCAGCGCACCCATTTCGGCGTCGAGCGCATGTACCGCCCCAGCATCGGCGGTGATCGCGGTCTGCATCCCAGGCCAGTCGCTGACCGCGGCATGGACATCGCCGAGCGTCGTGCGAAGCGCTTCTAGCAGCTGGCGGCGCTGGCGGGCATCGACCCGCGGGGTCTCGATGTAGATCAGCGATTCGCGCGCACCAGATTTGCCGAGCCCGGTGATCGCGCCCTCGGCATCGCGCTCCACCAGAACTACGGGGTGAAGCAGCAGGTCGATCCCCACGCCCAGCGAACCAATCGCGGCCGCAACCGAATCGACGAGGAACGGCTTATCGTCATTGACCAGCGCGATCCTGAGGTGCCGCCGCTCGCCGCCAGCGGATTCGAGCTGCACCAGCGATTGCCCGGGTGCGCGGATCGCGGCAGCGACCAGGAGGTAGCTCGCCGCCTCGTCCAGCGCAGGCTTGGCGGTCGCGGCATCGCCGGGCAGCAGCGAGTCTTCGAGCTTAAGGCGAAGAGACTTGATCAGCGCGCGTGACGGCGCGGCGGCGACGGACTTCGACCCCATGAAAGGCTCCTGCTCATCCTGCGTACCCGGCTGCACTTGGGCGCAACATTATTATGCCGGGCTGTTGTAATCGTGTCTTTGGCACTACGCGCTTTCCGCCACGCGGCGCAAGCAGGATGATCGCGTAGGGTTACGCAGCCGCGACGGTCTGACAGGCTTCGATGGTCATTGCGAGCGAGCGGATCCGCGCTTGCGAATCGTAGGTCGCGCCGCACAGCAGGATCTCGTCGGCGCCGGTGCGGCGGACGAAAGCGGCGATCCCCTCGCGCACCTGCGCAGGCGTGCCACAGGCAGCGGCTTGCCCGAGGTGAGCGAGCATCGCCTGCGCGTGGGCGGGGAGCGAATCGGTATAGCCTTCGATAGGCGGCGGCAGCTTGCCGGGGCTGCCGCTGCGCAGCCGCACGAAGCTTTGCTGCTGGCTCGAAGCAAGCAGGCGCGCCCCGGCCTCGGTGTCCGCAGCAAAGACGTTCATCGCGACCATCACGTGCGGGCGATCAAGCGCCTCGGAAGGCTCGAAGTCGCGGCGATAGACGGCGAGCGCGGTGTCGAGGTGATCGGGCGCGAAATGTGCGGCGAAGGCGTAGGGCAGGCCCAGCTTGGCGGCGAGTTGCGCGCCGAACAGGCTCGACCCGAGCATCCACAACTCGACTTTCGCGCCAAGGCCGGGCGTGGCGCTGATCGGCAGGTCGACGTCGCCGGTCAACAGCGCGCGCAGCTCGACCACGTCTTGCGGGAAATATTCCGCGGCTTGGTGGAGGTTCTTGCGCAACGCCCGCTGGAGCTCCGGCCCCGCCCCCGGCGCGCGGCCGAGTCCCAAGTCGATCCGTCCGGGGAACAGCGCATCCAGCGTGCCGAATTGCTCTGCGATCTGGAACGGGGTGTGGTTGGGCAGCATGATCCCGCCCGATCCGATGCGGATGCGGCTCGTAGCGTTGCCGATGTGGGCGAGCACCACCGAGGTTGCTCCGCCCGCGATCCCGTCCATCGCGTGATGCTCGGCCACCCAGAAGCGGTCGCAGCCGTAAGCCTCGGCCGCGCGGGCGAGATTGGCAGTGTCGGCGAAGGCTTCGGACAACGTCCCGCCCTCGCGCACAGGGACCAGATCGAGGACGGAAAAACGGGTCATCGCGGCTGCTCCTGTTGCGCCTGTTGCGGCGCGTGAGGGGTGAGCGTCGGCGCAACTTCGACCGTATCTCCGAGCTGCATAAGATAGTCACGCGCGGTGGCAGCGGCGGGGCTGTGGGGGGCAAGCACGAGCACCGACCGCCAGCTCGCCCGCGCTGCATCGTCGCGGCTGCCGAGCACCGCGATCAGCCCGGCTTCGAGGCCGATCTCTGGATTGTCGGGCGTTAGCGTGGCGGCCCGTTCGATCGCGGTCTGCGCCTCGCCGAGTC
>Ga0105045_10004786_pt1 | contig 11815 bp, 13 predicted proteins | sample MAT02_FD_78089 | JGI IMG/M metagenome (GOLD analysis project Ga0105045, IMG submission 78089) | Freshwater microbial communities from Lake Fryxell liftoff mats and glacier meltwater in Antarctica - MAT-02 (megahit assembly) | ecosystem: Environmental > Aquatic > Freshwater > Ice > Liftoff... | reverse complement strand
GCGGCTCATCCGAGCAACGGCGCGCGCTCGGCGGCGGCGCGTTGCCTCATGCCGCAGGCATGCAGAACAAAAAAGCGTGGCAGGGCGCCGCGGCTCATCCGAGCAACGGCGCGCGCTCGGCGGCGGCGCGTTGCCACGCCACGCCAGCATCCTCGTCGAACAGCTCGGCAAGCTTCTTCATCATCGTGCCGCCCAGCTCCTCGGCATCCACGATGGTGACGGCGCGGCGATAGTAGCGCGTCACATCATGGCCGATGCCGATGGCGATCAGCTCCACCGCCTCACGCCCCTCGATCTCGTTGATCACCTTGCGCAGATGCCGTTCGAGATAGTTGCCGGGGTTCACGCTGAGCGTCGAATCATCCACCGGCGCGCCATCGGAGATCACCATCATGATGCGGCGATGCTCAGTGCGCGTCAGCAGGCGCTTATAGGCCCATTCAAGCGCCTCGCCGTCGATGTTTTCCTTCAGCAGCCCCTCGCGCAGCATCAGGCCGAGGTTCTTCCTCGCGCGGCGCCAGGGGGCGTCGGCGGCCTTGTAGACCACGTGACGCAAATCGTTGAGGCGCCCCGGATTGCGCGGCTTGCCCTCCTGCACCCAGCGTTCGCGCGATTGGCCGCCCTTCCAGGCGCGCGTCGTGAAGCCCAGAATCTCGACCTTCACGCTGCACCGCTCCAGCGTGCGCGCCAGGATGTCGCAGCACATCGCCGCCACGGTGATCGGCCGGCCACGCATCGAGCCCGAATTGTCGATCAGCAGCGAGACAACCGTGTCCCGGAAATCGGCCTCGCGCTCATGCTTGTAGGACAGCGACTGCATCGGGTTGACCACCACTCGGGCAAGGCGCGCGACGTCGAGCAGCCCTTCCTCCAGGTCGAATTCCCAGGCGCGCTGCTGCTGCGCCATCAGCCGGCGCTGCAATCGGTTCGCGAGCTTCGAGACCACGCCTTGCAGGTGCGAAAGCTGCTGATCGAGCTGCTGGCGTAGCCGCGCGAGTTCCTCAGCGTCGCAGAGGTCGTCGGCCTCCACCACCTCGTCAAAGTTCTTCGTGAAGGCGCGGTAGATGCTGGCGTCGTCCACCGGCGGCGTGTCGCGGCGCTGTTGCGGGCCGCCGGGGCGATCATCGCCCTCGGCCGCGGCACCCTCCTCCTCGCCGTCCTGGGCCTCGTCGTCGGCGGCGTCGCCCTGCATGGATTCCGGCTGGGCGCCGAGCATGCTTTCCTGGTCCTGCGCCTGGGCTTCGCCCTCGCCGGACTGGTCCTGCTGGCTGGAGGTCTCGCCGCCCTCACCTTCTTCCTCATCCTGTTCGGATTCGGCCTCGACCTCGGCTTCGGCCAGGTCGAGTGCCGCGAGCAGTTTGCGGGCGGCGCGGCCGAAGGCATCCTGGTCGGCGCGTGTCGCGGCCATTTCGGCGAGCGCGGTGTCGCCCTTGTCGCCCAGCGACTCGCGCCACAGATCAAGAATTCGCCGCGCCGCAGGGGGCACCGCCTCGCCCGAGATGCGCTCGCGCGCGAGCAGGCCGAGGGCGGCGGCGAGCGGCAACTGCTCCTTCCGCGTCATGCGGTCGTAGCCTTCGGCCTCGCACTGTTCGGATAGGCGCGCGCGCAGATTGGCCGCCACACCCGCCATGTGCTGGCCGCCGATCACCTCGACGCGAACGTCCTCCAGGGCGTCGAACACTTCCTTAGCCTCGCGCCGGGCCGGGATGCGCGCGGCGTGCACGCCCTCATCATGGTGGCGCAGCTTGAGCGCGATGGCATCCGCCGCGCCGCGCAGCTTCGCCATTTCGGAGGGCGGCAATGCCCGAGTTGGCAGCGGTAACCGCGCACGCTTGCCCGACAGGCCAGAGGGGCCGGGCTGATACGCCACCTGCACTTCCGGCTGCCGCGCGATGGCGCGCAGCACGCCGGCGGTGGCGCGCTTGAACTCCTCCTGCCGGGTCTGGTCCTTGGCGTTCGCCATATGCGGGCCTCAGCCCGCCTTGCGCAGCATGCTGCCCGTGGCGAGTTCCTCGTTGAAGCAGCGCTGGTAGTACTCCGCCACCGTCGAACGCTCGGCCTCGTCGCACTTGTTGAGGAAGGTCATGCGGAAGGCGAAGCCGAGATCGCCGAAAATCTTCGCGTTCTCGGCCCAGGTAATGACGGTGCGCGGGCTCATGACGGTGGAGATGTCGCCGGCGATGAAGCCGGCCCGCGTCAAATCCGCCAGCGCCACCATCGCCTCCGTCTGGCGCTTCTGCTTCGCATCCTTCTCGTCCATGCCGAGCTTCGCCATGACGATGGCGGTCTCCTGCGCATGCGGCAGGTAGTTCAGCGTGGCGACAATGTTCCAGCGGTCCATCTGGCCCTGGTTGATCTGTTGCGTGCCATGATAGAGGCCAGTCGTGTCACCGAGGCCCACCGTATTCGCGGTGGCGAATAGGCGGAATTGCTTGTGCGGGCGGATCACGCGGTTCTGGTCGAGCAGGGTGAGCTTGCCCTCCACCTCCAGCACGCGCTGGATCACGAACATCACGTCCGGGCGCCCGGCATCGTATTCGTCGAACACCAGCGCGCAGGGATGCTGCAATGCCCAGGGGAGGATGCCTTCCCGAAATTCGGTGATCTGCTTGCCATCCTTCAGCACGATGGCGTCCTTGCCGATCAGGTCGATGCGGCTGATGTGGCTGTCGAGGTTGATGCGGATGCACGGCCAGTTCAGCCGCGCCGCCACCTGCTCGATATGCGTGGATTTGCCGGTGCCGTGATAGCCCTGGATCATCACACGCCGGTTGAACTCGAAGCCGGCGAGGATCGCCAGCGTCGTGTCCTTGTCGAATTTGTAGGTGCTGTCGAGCTCGGGCACATGCTCGGTGCGGATCGAATAACCATGCACCACCATGTTGCTGTCGATGCCGAAGGCATCGCGCACGGCAACCTCCCGGTCGGGCAGGTCGATCGCGGCGATTGGCTGGGTCTCGGCAACGCTGGCGAGCTTGTTCATCTCTCAGTCCGATTGTGGCTTGTATCGCAATCTAAGACGGGTCGGCGAGGCCGGCTACCCGTGATGGGCCATTTCACGCCGAGGCCGCGGCCCGGGCGCGTTCCGAGAGCGCGGCCGGCAGGCTCCGCCGCAGCAGGCTATAGGCGCGGTTGATGTCCTTCAGCTTCTCCTCGGCCGAGCGATCGCCCCCATTGACGTCCGGGTGGTAGCGCTTGGCGAGTACCTTGTAGCGAGCGCGCAGCATCGTCGCATCGACCGGCCAGGTGAGGCCGAGCAACTCCACCGAGGCGCGCAGCTCGCCCGGCGGCTCGTCGGGCCGCTTTTGGCGTTCACGCCGCGCCTGGTGCAGCGGCGTGGCACCAAGCACACCCAGCGGATCGATCAGATGCTCACCGTCGAAAGGATTGGCGCCGCCGAGGCGACCCAGTGGCCAGGTCGGGCGCTGCCAGCCGGCATCGGCACGCAAATTGGCCTCGATCTCGCCTGGGCCCATGCCCTTGTAGTAGTCCCAGGCGCGGTTGTAGGCGCGCACATGATCCAGGCAGAACCAGCGGTATTCGTTCAGCGCCGTGCGGTCGCGCGGCGCGCGGAAGTCGCCAGCCAGGCCGCAACCCGGCTCATCACAGAATCGTGTCGGGGCCTCGGGCTCCGTCGCTGCCAGTCCGATCCTGTCACCCTTCCGTGCCATGATCCGGTTATGGCCACGCCTCCGCTGGTGCGCAAGCTGAACCGGATCGCGCGATCTGGCGCGACGGCGCGTTATGAGCGAAACATCCATGCATGAGCCAGACCTCCTCGATTTCCCGCGCCGACCGCATCGCCGCCCTGCTGCGCGCCCATTTCGGGCCCGCCGAGATCCAGGTCGTGGATGACAGCCACCGCCACGCCGGCCATGCCGGCGCCGCCCCGGAGGGCGAGACGCATTACAACATCACGGTGGTGAGCAAATCCTTCGCAGGCCTGGGGCGCGTCGCCCGGCAGCGTGCGGTAAACGCGGCGCTCGCCCATGAATTCGACACGGGGTTGCATGCGCTGTCGATGAAGCTGGCGGCGCCGGGCGAAGGGTAACGGCCGGTCCCTATTCCTCGGCCTGCTCCAGATGCCGCTTCACCACCGGGCTGTCAGGCGCATAGGCGAGGCACGAGCCGATGGCGAGGCTGCGGCGCGGCGGCGGGGTTTCGCCCGCGGCGATCGCCGCAGCACGCGCTGCCTCGGCACGGCGCCATTTCACCGGGCCGACGGTCTGGTAGGCGACCGTCGCCATCTGGGCCAGCACCTCCCGCAGATGGGTGCAGCCCAGCGCGCCGCCCACGCGTTCCTTCACCACCCGGTTGAATCCCACGCCGACCGAGGCGCCCACCAGAGCGGCGAAGTTGGGCGCCGCCTGCGGGCAGATGTCATAGGGCGTGAAGTCCGACACCGCCTCGACTGCACGGATCACCATCGCCTCATCGACCGTCAGGCGCAGCCACATGCCGTGCAGGGGCTCGCCTGGCTTGATCTGGCCGCGATCGAAATTGCCGAAGGGGTAGGTTTTGGTGTCCACCAGATGCGCCTCGATGTCGAACATCCCATCGGCGCGCTGGTAGCCGTGCAAGTCGATGACGCGGCGGTGCAGGGCCTCGCGTGGGGCAGGTTCGGAAAGTGGCATCGGGCGAAGGCCCCTCAGCTATGGTGCGGTGCAATACATGGTGCCACGCAGCGCGCGGCGCCACCACCTCACCCTTCACACCCCTCATCGCGCAGCAGCGAGAGCACCGCGGCCTCCGCCACATCGCTGGCCGTGAAGCACTCGCCCGCGCCGCGCAACAGCACAAAGCGCAGCGCGCCGTCCCGCGCCTTCTTGTCCTTGCGCATCCGCGCCACCAGACGCTCGGCCGAGAATTTCCGCGGCAGATCGCCGATCCGCGCCGGCATCCCGCAGGCCTGGAGGTGGGAGATCACCCGCCCCGGCCATTCCTGCGCGCAATGACCGAGCCGGGCGGAGAGTGCGGCCGCAAGGCCGAGGCCGATCCCCACCGCCTCCCCATGCAGCAGCCCGCCGCCATAACCGGCCTCGGCTTCCAGCGCATGGCCGAAGGTATGGCCGAGGTTGAGCAAAGCGCGGCCACCTTCCTCGCTTTCCTCGCGCTCATCGGCGGCGACCACGGCGGCCTTCAGCCGGCAGCTTGCCAGCACGGCCTCCGCCAGCGCGCCGGCATCCCCGGCCACGGCCTTGGCACCCTCCGCCTCGCACCAGTTCCACATCTCGCCCTGCAACAGCCCGTGCTTCGCCACCTCGGCGTAGCCGGCGCGGAGCTCGCGCGGCGGCAGGGTGGCGAGCACCGACGTATCGGCGAGCACCAGCAGCGGCTGGTGGAAGGCGCCAACCAGGTTCTTGCCGAGCGGCAGGTTCACGCCGGTCTTGCCACCGACCGAGCTGTCCACCTGGGCCAGCAGGGTGGTCGGTATCTGGATGAAGGGCAGGCCGCGCAGCGCGATCGCCGCGACGAAGCCCGCGAGGTCGCCGACCACACCGCCCCCCAGCGCCACCACCGCCGTGCGCCGATCCACCCCGGCGCCGAGAAATTGCTCCAGGATCGCCCCCACCTGGCCGAGATTCTTCGTGGCCTCGCCCGGCGGGACGATGGCGGTGGCGAGCACGCCGATCCTGACCTCGGCCAGCGCGGCCTGAAGGGCGGGCAGGTGCAGCGCCGCCACATGCTCATCAGTGACGATGGCGACCCGCCGCGCCGGCAGATGCGGCGCGATCAGCGCGCCCGCCCGCGCCAGCAGCCCCTCCCCCACCAGGATCTCGTAGCTCCGTGTGCCGAGCCGCACCGGCAGCCGCGCGGGCTCGCGATGGGCGGCGATGGCCTCGGCGACGCGGCGCGTGGTGATCTCGGGCGGCTCGTCGGTGCAGTCCACGGTGACTTCGGCCTCGGCAAAATGAGGGTGACGCGCCGCCAGCAGGTGCTCGAGCACCTCTCGCGGGTTGCGGTTGAGAAACATCGGCCGGTGCTCCCGCCCCGCCACGCGGCGCAGCAGCGTCGGCAGCCCGCAGCGCAGCCAGACGGAGGTCGCCGCCGCCTCCCGCACCGCAGCACGGGTGCGCGAATCGGTGAAGGCGCCGCCGCCGGTGGCCAGCACCAAAGCCGGGCCGGAGAGGAGGCGCGCGATGACGCGGCGCTCGCCATCGCGGAAATGCGGCTCCCCGTAGCGGGCGAAGATTTCGGTGATGGGCAGGCCGGCCGCGGCCTCGATCTCGGCATCGGCATCGACGAAAGGCAGGCCGAGTCGCAGCGCGAGGCGCCGCCCGATGGAGGATTTCCCCGACCCCGGCATGCCGACCAGCACCACGCTGCGCGCCCCCGCCACCCCCGGGTTGGCGGGGGCTTCGGGGTGCAGGGCGGCCGTCTCGGACCAGTCCGGCAGGGCGAGGTTGCGTGACACGACGTCGAAGGTTAGCACAGGCCTCGCCGCGCGAGGATCCGCCCCCCGATGTTCCGCAACCCCTTCCTCCTGCTGATCGTGATCCTGATCGGCGTGGTGCTTGTGGTGTTGCTCGGCATCGGCGCCTTCCCGCCCTCGGTGACCCCCCAGCCCGTTGAGCGCATCATCCCCGCCGAGCGCTTCGGCCCGCGCGGCTGAGGGCATGGACCACAGCACCGAGGCTTTCCTCGAAATGCTCGCCGCCGAACGCGGCGCGGCGCAGAACACGCTCGCCGCCTATGCTGCGGACCTTGCTGATTTCGCCGTGCACCTGCGCGCGCGGAGCGTGAGTTTGGCCGAGGCCGGCGCGGATGACGTGCGCAGCTACCTCGCCGGCCTCGATGCGGTGGGGCTTTCGGCGCGCACCGCGGCGCGCCGGCTTTCCGCGCTGCGCCAATTCTTTCTGTTCCAGGTCCGCGAGGGCCTGCGCCCCGAGGACCCCACCGCGCTGCTGATGAGCCCCCGCCTGCCCGCCAGCCTGCCCAAGGCGCTGGGCGAGGACGAAATCACAGCGCTGATCGAGGGCGCGCAAACCCTGCCGCGCCGCGGCCCAATGGCGGTGGCGCTGATCGAACTGCTCTACGCCTCTGGCCTGCGCGTCAGTGAGCTTGCCACGCTGCCCTCGGGCGCGCTGCGCGCCGATTCGCCGTTGATAGCGGTGCGCGGCAAGGGCGCCAAGGAACGCCTGGTGCCTATATCGCGCAGGGCGCGCGAGGCGGTGCTGGCCGCGACACCCGACAAGCCGCGCGGGCGATTCCTGTTCCCCTCTCGCGGCGCGCAGGGGCACCTCACCCGCCAGGCGATCGGGCTGATCCTGAAGGATGCGGCGCTGGCGGGTGGGATCGATCCCGAGCGTGTCAGCCCGCACGCGTTGCGCCACAGCTTCGCCACGCACCTGCTCAGTCATGGCGCGGATCTGCGCAGCCTGCAGATGCTGCTCGGCCACGCCGATATCGCAACGACGCAGATCTACACAAAGGTGTTGCAGGAGCGGCTGGCGAAGCTGCTCGAGGAGCATCACCCGCTTTCGGAGAGCTTCGGATGAGCCAACCGCGCCTGCACCGCAGCGAGCTCGCCGTCCCCGGCATCCGGCCCGAGCTGTTCCCCAAGGCCGCCGCCGGTGCGGCGGATGCGGTGTTCCTCGACCTGGAGGACAGCGTGCCGGAAGCGCAGAAGGAGGCAGCCCGCGCCAATGTGGTGGCGGCGATCCGCGACCTCGACTGGGGCCGCAAGATTCTCGCCGTGCGCGTCAACGGGCTGGATACGCGGCATGCCTATCGCGACATCATCGCGTTGCTCGAACAGGGCGGCGACCGGCTCGACATCATCATGGTGCCCAAGATCGGCGCGGCGAACGAGGTGTTCGCCGTCGATCTGCTGTGCACGCAAATCGAGATGGCGGTGCCGCGAGCCCGGCCGGTGGGGCTCGGCCTGGTGATCGAAACCGCACGCGGGCTCGCCAATGTCGAGAGTATCGCCACTGCCTCGCCGCGCAACGAAAGCCTGCATCTTGGCGTCGCGGACCTCGCCGCGTCGCTCGGCATGCGCACCACCGCGATCGGCGGGCTGAACCCGGACTACGCCACCACGGCCGGGCTGCTCGACCCGTGGCATTTCGCGGTGGCGCGCGTGATCACCGCCGCGCGCGCCGCGGGGCTGCGCCCGATCGATGGCCCCTATGGCGATTTCCGTGATGCCGAGGGGCTGGAAGCCGCCGCGCGCCGTGGCCGCGCGATGGGTGCGGAGGGCAAGATGGCGATCCACCCAGGCCAGGTCGCCACCATCAACGCCGCCTTCGCGCCGGGCGAAGCCGAAGTCGCACTGGCCAGGCGCGTGCTGGCCGCGATGGCGGAGGCGCAGGCGGCGGGCCGCGCCGCGGTGGCGCTCGATGGCAAGCTGCTCGACATCGCCTCGATCCGCCAGGCTGAGGGCATCGTGGCGAAGGCGATCGCCGCCGCATAGGGGTCACGCCTTGTGGATGCGCAGCGGCCCTTAGCTCTGCGCCACTGGCATCACCTGGATCAGGTTGACGTTGACGCGCGCCGGTCGGGTCGCGACCCAATGCACGGCGTCCGCGATATCCTCGGCCGTCAGCGGCTCGGTGCCGGCATAGGGCGCGGCGGCTTTCGCGGCATCGCCCTTGAAGCGCACCGCGCTGAATTCGGTGCCCGCCACGAGGCCGGGCTCGATATCCGTCACGCGCACCCGCGTGCCGAACAGGTCGGCGCGCAGATTGTGCGAGAACTGGCGCACGAAGGCCTTGGTGGCGCCATAGACATTGCCGCCCGGGTAGGGCCATTCGCCGGCGGTCGAGCCGATATTCACCACATGGCCAGCATCGCGCGCCACCATGCCGGGCAGCACGGCGCGGGTGACATACATCAGGCCCTTGCAGTTGGTGTCCACCATCGCGTCCCAATCGTCGAGATCGGCGCTCTGCGCGGGGTTGAGGCCGAGTGCCAGGCCGGCATTGTTCACCAGCAGGTCGATCGCGGCGAAGCCTGCCGGCAGGCTGTCAACCGCGGACTGGACCGAAGCGCGGTCCCGCACATCGAGCGTCACGCCGTGGCAGCGATCCGGCCCGAGTTCGGCTACCAGGGCCGCGAGGCGCTCCGCCCGCCGCCCCGCCGCGACCACGCGCCAGCCATCGGCCGCAAACAGCCGCGCGATGGCCAGGCCGAAGCCGGCCGTGGCACCCGTGATGAAAGCGATACGATCGGCCATGGCGGAACCCTTCTGCGGATGCCGCTGTGTGGCGCGGGCTCAGCCGATGCGCAACAGCGCCGGGCCCTCGGTGGTGAGCCAGGCCACCGCCTCCTCGCGATGCGGCGTGAGCTTCGCCAGATTCGCCCAGAAACGAGGCGAGTGGTTGAGCTCCTTCAGATGCGCCACCTCATGCGCCACAACGTAGTCCAGCACCCATTCCGGCGCCATGACGAGCCGCCAGGAGAAGGCGAGCGTGCCATCCGGCGCGCAACTGCCCCAGCGGCTGCGCGTATCCTTCACACGGATCGGGCCATGCGTGACGCCCAGCGCCTCGGCGTGCGGCACAACGAGCACAGCAACGCGGCGGCGCAGCTCGGCGCGCATGAACTCCATGGTACGACGCCGGAACATCTCGATCTCGCCCGTCACCACCAGCGATCTACTGCGCAGGAAGGCGCCGCCTGCCGCCTCGGGGTCGTGGCGAAGGCGATACTTCACGCCGCCGATCGGCACCTGCACGCCGGGCGCGAAAGGTGTTGCGGGGGCGAGGGCCGCCAGGCGATCCATCACCCAGCCGCCATGTTCCTTCAGCAACGCGATGCCCGCACGGCGCCCTTCACCCGGCGGCAGCGTCACCATCACTTCGCCATCGCGCGGACAGACGCGCAGCGAGACGCGTTGCGCACGGGTGGAGGGACGCCAGCGCACGGTGAACTCCATGGCGGGCGCGAGGGCGCCGCGCGGCGCGGGCAGGATGATGCGTTCGGAATCGGGCAATGCCATGGGCGCAGACTTGCGCGCGCTGGCGCGTCGCATCAACCGCTTGACAGAGCTCGCGTGTGATCTGTTTTTGAATGTGATGATCCGATCACTGCAAATCTTCGGTGCGCTGCTGCTGCTGGGTGCGGTGTGGGGGCTGATGCCCTCGCTCGCGAAGCTGATGATGGCGCAGGGCATGCGCCCGCTCGGCATCGTGGCCATCGCGGCGAGCATCAGCATGGTTGCGTTGTTGCTTGTCGCCGCTTGGCAACACAGCCTGCCGCGCTTCACCCGCGCGCATCTGCGTCATTATCTGCTGGGCGGATTCATCGGCATGGCGCTGGCGAATCTGTTCGCCTTCACCGGGCTGCAACGCGCACCGGCGGGATTGTTCGCGCTGCTCGTGCCGCTGGCGGGACTGTTCAGCGTGATGCTGTTCGCGATGGCAGGACTCGACCGAGCGACGCCGCGGCGAATCGCCGGCGCGCTGCTCGGCCTCGGCGGCGTGATGCTGGCGATGGCGCCGGGGGCCGCGCTGCCCGATCCCGCGTTGCTGCCCTGGGCGGCCATCATGCTGCTCACACCGGTCTGCTACGCGGTCGCGAATCTGATTTCGGTGAAGCTCGCCGTGCCGGGCAGCCCGCCGGTGGCGCAGGCTGCGGGGACGGTGATGGGCGCGGCGCTCACCTCCGTGCTGCTCGCGATTCCGATGGGGCATCTGACATTGCCGGCGAATGGCACGGTGGCGCTGCTGCTGCTCACGCACGGGCTGCTGAACGCGCTGGGCTATCTGACCTACTTCCGCCTGCTGGTCAGCGCGGGCGGCATTGTCACCAGCCAGACGAGCCTGACGCTGACGCTCTGCGGTTTGCTCTATGGCTACCTGATCTTCGCCGAGGTGCCGGCTTGGCTGACCATCCCGGCCGTGATGCTGATCTTCGGCGGGCTGCTGCTGGTGACGCTGCCGCCCAGGCGAAAACTCAGCCCGGCAGGTTCTTGAGCTCGACCTCGACGAAGGAGAGCTTCGCCGCGCCGCCATTCACCACATTATGCTCCACACCCGCGTCGCGCGTGTAGGCAACGCCGGCCTTGAGCTCGGCGCTGGCCGTGGCGCCACCCGGCAGCTCGAGCAACAGCGTGCCATCGGTGATCGGCACGACAACGTAACCGAAGCCGTGGCGATGCCAGCCCGTCTCCGCGCCGGGATCGAAATCCCAACGCGTGACGCGCATCTTGGCGTCATCCGCCTGCACCGTACCGATGGCCGGGGCACGGCAGGTGAGCGGCGTGGTCATTCCGCGGCCTTCGCCATGCCAAGGCCGGGCAGCGGCAGCGCGCCGGTGGCGCTCATCGCGTCCCAAGCCTTCTGCGCCTGCTCGGCATTGAGCGGCATGTTGGGCGGCCGCACGAAGCGCCACGCCGCATCGCCGGTGGCGCGCGCAAAGATCTCACGCAGGCCGGGGATCAGCGGCACGGCCGTGGCCGCCTTGCGCGTGGCGTTGAGCACGACCTGCGCCGAGTCGGCCTCGGGCCCCGTACGGTGCTTGTAGACGATGGCGCCGAAGCGCGCATTCACGTTCGACGCCGCGGTAATGCAGCCCGCGCCGCCCTCGGCGAGGATCTTCTGGATGAACTCGTCGCTGCCCGAATAGACTTCGAAGCCATCCTTGGCGAAGGCGTCGATCATCGCCTTCATATTGCTGTAGTCGCCCGAGGAATCCTTCACGCCCTTGATTGTGCCAGGGAACGCTTTCAGCAGCCGGCCGATGAGGTCGAGGCTGAAGGGCACCGCGGATTGCTGCGGGAAATGATACAGATAGATGGCGATGCCGCCGCCGACGCGGTTCACGACTTCGCTGAAATACGCGAATAACCCGTCATCGGTAGGGTTCTTGT
>Ga0105045_10004784_pt1 | contig 11816 bp, 6 predicted proteins | sample MAT02_FD_78089 | JGI IMG/M metagenome (GOLD analysis project Ga0105045, IMG submission 78089) | Freshwater microbial communities from Lake Fryxell liftoff mats and glacier meltwater in Antarctica - MAT-02 (megahit assembly) | ecosystem: Environmental > Aquatic > Freshwater > Ice > Liftoff... | reverse complement strand
GAGGCGGACGACGTGGTACCGGTGGCCTGTCTGTTCGACCCAGACGGGCTGCCACCGGCACCACTCAATCAAGTGCAGTGTGTGCGTGCCTTGGCCCAAGACGTCGCCACGCAGCTCGTTCGCCCCATCTGCACACAGACATGGAACATGTCCGATACGTGGCAGCGCGGCGCCCTCGTGCCAGACGTGTCGGACGACGTCGTCAACGCCGCGGCGGCGCGGATTGCTGCAGGGTTCAACAGCGTCCTGGCCCAGTCGGCATCAGGTCAGCGCCCCGACGTCTACCGGTATCGGCCGTGTCATCGCATCGTGCTCGATCTCACAGTCTGCGAACAGTCCGGTGACTGGGGCGGGATCCCGCGGAACGCGCGAGTGATCGAAGGGTCCGACGACACCACCAGCTACACGCTCTCGTTGTTCAGGGCTCAAGATGGAAAATCTGCCTGGACCTGGGGAGATCTCGTCGATGAGGTCGTCGGCCGTGATGCGAGGTGGCTGCACGACCTCGACCAGAGCTTCGTGCAAAGTCTCACCCGTCATCTCTGGTCGCCATCAATGGAGCTGATGAAGGTCTGGCAGCCGGCCTCTGGTGGGCACCGCACCTACCGTCCGATCATCTATCAGGTGGGACGTCGCGTCAGCGACGACAAGCCCGTCGAGGTGACGATCCTGCTGTTACCCGACGGCGCTCCGCACACCGATCATGCCGGTGCTCCCTCCGACCCGTCGCTGGCATAGCGCTCTTTGAACTCGGTGTCACGAACGACCATCACCTCGCCCGTCGACTGGCGCACGATCCAGTCGCCCGGCTGTGCGGTCACGGTCCCCTCGACATGCCCGCCGACCACCGTGTCCACGACACATGAGACGTCGGTGCAGTAGGCCGATACCGGCGCGGTCTTCACCCACCGGTTCGCGCCAACCGCCATGTGTGTCTGCTCGAACTCTTCGCGTGTCGCCCCGTATGACCCATCGCCTTCTGCCACAACGTAGAAGGCACCGGTAAAGCACTGTTCGCCGAATGGTGTCCGAATCAGCGCCTGTGCGAAGGGATCGCTCGGCTCGACGAGCACCGCCACCTTCTCGAAACCGCCACGAGGAACATAGGAGCCAGCACGAGACTCGTCGAATTGGTGTCCCTGTCGATCATCCGGCACTCCGCCCAGCATAGAAAGGGCTGTACCCGACCATGGCGACACGCGTTCGGTTCTCGTACCGCGTCGAGACGCGTGCCGCGTCGAGCACAGGGCTGTCTCCGGGACGGCATGGCATGGCATCGCATCGACGCAAATTGTGACAGCTGTCCACTTCACGGACCGCGCTGAATCAACTACTCTGAGTTGTCAAGGGGTCACTCTGCCAAGCCATTGGTGGTGCCTCGGGAAGGGGTTCGGCATGCATGCTCATGCATCGGGGGACACTGTTCGATCGAGGTGGCGACACGCTCGGCGCCCACCAACAAATCGTCAGTGTCGGAGACCGGCATGACTGACTATCCAACGTATGGTGACAAGCGAGTGACGATCGACAAGATCGTCTCGTCGAGGACGTTCCTGGGGATGCACCCGCAGCTGCAGGAGCGCGTGCGCGAGCTGATCGAGGCCTCGGACGGCGTCGTCGGGCTTGGTCAAGGTCTCCGCGACCCGAAGCAACAGCTTCAGATGTTCCTCAGCCGGCACGTTGCGGACCCCAACGGGGAGTACACCTACGACGCCAAACGGTGGAGTCGGCTCCCAGGTGTGGCGGCGGCGGCGCCACCGGGGAAGTCCATGCACGAGATCGGCCTCGCTGCCGACATGACGGGCGACATGCGATGGCTGCGCGACAACGTTGCACGCTTCAACCTGCAGACGTTCGAGGACGTCAACAACGAACCGTGGCACGTCCAACCAAGTGAGCTGCCGCGGGGTCGGCCGTCGTACGAGAATCAGCCAGCGTGGGGGCTCCCGCCCTGGGACGGCTCCAGTGACACGATCACGACGACGACCGCCGCCGGCCCGTCGCCGGCGATCACGTCGTCGGCGCCACTCACGCCGGCGTTGTACGCACGCCCAGGCGACGCGGGGCCAGGCGTTGTGGTGCTTCTCGAAGCACTGATCGCTCAGGGGCTCTTGCCTGACTCGTCCGCCAGCCGCAACGGCATCTACGGACCGGAGCCCGTGAGACTCGTCGAGGAGTTCCAGCGCAGCCGCGGCCTCCAGGTCGACGGCATGGTCGGACCGCAGACATGGGGAGCGCTTCTCACCGTCGTGACGCCGGGCGACAACGGCGCCCACGTCGTCGTGCTCCAGGTCACGCTGATCATCCGCGGCCTGATGCGTGACACCGTCGGCAACCACGACGGCGACTACGGACCAGCGACACAGAGCGTGATCCGGCAGTTTCAAACCCTGGCGGGGCTCGGAAGCGATGGGGAGGTTGGTCCGAAGACCTGGACAGCGCTCATCGGAGCGAAGAAGCCCACCTCGGCACCAACCCGCGGTGGCGGTGGCACCGAAGCGGACGGTGAGGTTGATCTCGACGACCTCGACATGCTCGCGATCTACGAAGGGCGGCCAGCCGAGTGACGACCACACAGCAAGGAGAGCGCAGATGAGTACGACGCCTGATTCGTCGCTCGCCGACGACCACACGCCGACCGACGAACCCTCAGCCCAACGCGATATCGGCGTCGCTCTGTCCGGAGGCGGCCACCGCGCGACCGTGTTCGGCCTCGGCGCGCTCCTTGCGATGGCAGACGCCGGTCTGTGTGACCGAACGGTCTCGATCAGTTCGGTGTCCGGAGGATCGATCGCGAACGGTGCAGTGATGGTCGGACCGGACTTCGGAACCGCACCCGTCGCGGATGTCGAAGCACACATCGCACGCACGGTGCGGTCAATTGCGGGGCGCGGAATCCTGCAGGGCGGCGCACCAGCGACGAAGTGGTACCTCCGTTCGTTCGTCGCCAGCGTCGTCTTGACGATCGCCGCGTTCGTCACGGCGACTGCCGCAGGAATCGCCCGTTGGCCGATCGTGGTGGTGATCGCGGTCGCGCTGTTCTTCATGTTCGGATGGCTGACCCTCTGGCTGTTCTCACAGCGATCGTCGGCGACCGAGCGCGCGATCGACAAGGAACTGCTCGGCGATGCGCGAACCAGCCTCTCGGCCCAGCAGACCCGAGATCTGAGCGTGCATCATGTGATCTGCACCACCGAGGTGCAGGGTGGCACCACGTTCTACTTCAGCAATCGCATGGTCTACGGCTGGGAGTTCGGTGGTACGACCCGTCCCTCGGCCCTGCCACTTTCGACCGCTGTCCAGGCGTCAGCATGCGTCCCGGGCGCCTTCCGTGCGCGTGTCGTCGAGCTCGAAGCACTCGACCTGAAGCCGGGAACACTCACCGCCAACGATCACCCATCACGTGGCGAGGTGACGGTGGACCGGATCGTTGTCGTCGACGGCGGCGTCTACGACAACATGGCCGACGGCTGGGAATACGGATTCTCGGACCGTGCAGGGAGGTGGCCCGGTCTCTCGGACGTACAGCCCTGCGCCGCACGGCAACTCGTCGTCGTGAATGCATCGTCGGACTGGAACAGCCTCCGCCCGATGCGCAGCGGCGGAGTGCGCTTCGAACTGGACGCGCTGATGCGTTCGAAGGACGTCCAGTACGACGTGTCGACATCGCATCGCCGCCAAGCACTCGGTGAGCTCTTCACCGCTCCCGGGGACAACGGCCAGCTCGACGGCGCATTCGTGCAGATCAAAGACAGCCCATATCGGCTCGTCGACCTGTACACGCTCAAGCCCGGCTGGACTGCGCACGACAGGAACCGTTGGGCCGACGAAGCGCGCTCGTTCCTCGACCGATACGGCGTGTCAGCTGCCGAGTGGAGCGAAATCACCGCAGCGTCATCGGCCGTACCGACCACGTTGAAGCCGCTCGGAACAGCGGTGTGCGCTTCTCTGCTGGAGCACGGATACATGCTGGCGACCGCAAACCTCCACGTCATCTTCGGCCATGGAGACATGACGAGAACGATCGAGCGAGCCCGGTTCACGGAACTGGCACGCGGCGAGACGACGAGGAGCGAACGATGACCGATGTGACCGTTCGGGCGTTGCCGGCCAAGTGCGGCGACTGCCTCGTCATCGAATACGGCTCGGCAGGCTACAGGCCCTACCGGATCCTGATCGACGGCGGATTGAAGGGCAGCTACGACGAGGGGCTGGGCAGGTACCTACGGGAGTCGGCCGATCAACCGACCGAGTTCGACATCGTCGTCGTCACCCACATCGATCTCGATCACATCGAAGGGGTGATCGAAGCCCTCGCCCAGAAACAGCTCACCACCGAGAGCATCTGGTTCAACGGACGCGACCAACTCGACGACCTGATCAACACCGATGCCACCGATCGTGGCCACCGCCAGGGGGATGCCCTCGACAAGCTGATTCCACCCCACCTGCGCAACCCGATCGTCGGCGGCAAGGCGATCCACGTGCCGAAGTCCGGCGTCGTTCACCTGGACGGGATGCCCGGCTCAGCGCGCTGCACCCTGCTGTCACCTTCGCGCGACCGATTGGAGCGACTGCTGAAGAAGTGGCCGAAACCGACTCGTGGCGACCCGATACACGACCTCTTCGACGCATTTGACGATGCCACGGATGTCCACGAGATGGAGACTCGCGCCGCCGGGGTGTTCGGCAAGGACGCCAGCGTCGCGAACGGGTCGAGTATCGCCTTCCTCCTCGAGGTCGGCGAGGTCAAGCTCCTGCTGACCGCAGATGCATACGCGGCGGAACTCGAGTCGACGATTCGCCAGCTCCTCGACGAGCGGGGTGAAACCAAGCTTGCGGTCGACTTGTTCAAGCTCTCACACCATGGCAGTCGGCAGAACATGACGGACGAACTCCTCGATCTGATCGATCCCGCCACGATCCTCATCTGCACCAACGGATCCAAGTTCAACCATCCAGACGCCGATGCGCTGCAGAAGATCCGCGCCCACTACCCGAACGTGCCGATCCAATTCACCGACAACACCGACATCATTGCCGCCAGGGCCAACTCGATCGGCCTCGATGCACCGGCTCCAGAGCAACTGCCGGTCGAGCTGCACTTCGGCAACGGGTCCCCACACGGCGCCGTCGTGAACGCGCCGATCACGACGCAGCCCTCGAGTGCCCCACCGAACACCAGAACCACGAGGACGCGAACGATCGACGATGGGTCGAACGGCGTCAAGATCCATGGTGAGAACCTGAACTGGAAACTCGAGTGGGGCGGCGGTGCCACGACTCGGGGCGGGGCGAGCGTCGACGACGTGTCGACCGCGCTGGCGACTCACGCATCCTCCACCGATGGGCCCATCAGCTTCGAACTGGCTGCTGAAGCAATCATTCACGAGTTGGAGCAGTCCAGTCGAGGCGGGAGCGAGCCGAGCAAGCTGATCGTCGAGCTGGGTCGACCGGACGACGACGAGCGGCGCATCGTCCTGGTCGAGGAGAACGGCCAGTACGGCTGGTACCTGCCCGAACGCGATGCTGACCAAGTGGTGCTGACGGCCACGTTGGGTGCACCGGGAAGCCGTGGACTGGTCACGAGCCTGGTGCGGCGCAAGCTGCGGGTGATTGCACTCAAGGGCGTTCAGAAGGCAGTCGGTGCGGTGACCCAGGCCGCAGTCGGCGCATACGAGCATCGCCACAATCCTCCCGTGCTGCGCACGTGGAGCGCCGGGAACTATGCGGAGCGCAGCGTCGAGGCTCCCGATCTGACCCGGTTCAACCGTCGTGATCGCGGTTTACTCGTCATCCACGGCTTCATGGGCTCGATCCACGGATCGTTCGGCTTCTCGAACACGACGGTTCGACGGCTCGGCGCGGCGTACGACGACCGAATGATCGCGTTCGACCATCCCACCCTGGTTTCCACACCACGCGAGAACGCTGAAGACCTCCTGGAGCGCCTCGAGGGCCACGAGATGAGTCTCGACATCCTCGCTCACTCCCGCGGTGGCCTGGTCGCCCGTGAACTGGCGAGGCTGTGCGAGGGCTCGAAGATCGACATCCGCTCAATCGTGTTCGTCGCCTCCCCGAACGGCGGCACGCCGATGGCGGATCCCGACCGGCCGGCCGGACTCCTCGACGGCGTCACCAACCTGGTCGGCAACATCCCGGGCACGGATGGCTTCGCGCTGGTGTTGGAAATGCTCGCCGATGTCGTGTTGAGAGGTGCGCTGCCCGGCCTCGAGGGGCTGGTCGCGATGCATCCCGGTGGCGACTACCTCGGCAAACTCAACAAGCACCCGACGCCCGAACACATCGTGCTTCGTTCGGTTGCAGCAGAGTATGAGCCCGCCGCCACCGCCGGCTTCCTGCAGGCGAAGTACGACGATGCGCTCGATATGTACTTCGGGCAACTCCGCAACGATCGCATCGTGCCCACAGCGAGCGCGTACGTCCGGTGCGGCAACTTCCAGGTGCGACCGGGCCAACGCCTCGTTCTGGACGCGTCCCGGGGCGTGGATCACAGCGCGTTCTGGACCGATTCCCGAGCGACTCGCCAGATGTTGACATGGTTGTCCGCAGACGAGGATGCACGGACGACCCCCGAGGTGCCCGAGGAGGAGACCGACCCCGAGGCGGAAACTGCGACGGTCGCGGCGTCCACCTCGGTGGCGTCGATCATCGAGAGTGTCCAATCCCTGCCCGACTCGATTCGCAAGAAGATCGGCGCGGTGTCCGGAGGTATCGCCGAGACGGCCTCGCCGCCGACAGGACAACGCGACGCGGTGATCGTCCTGCCCGGCGTCATGGGTTCCCATCTTGCAGCAGGAGGTCGCACGATCTGGGTCGATGCGCTCAGGTTGGCCCGCGGCGGCCTCACCGACCTCATCTACGACGGCCAGACCGAGGTCACTGCGATCGGCCTCAACCGCAACTACGTCGCGCTGATCACGAGACTCGCTCGGACCTGGGACGTGCATCTGTTCCCCTACGACTGGCGCGACGACATTCGCCGCTCCGCGAACCATCTCGACGAACTCGTTCAACGGCTGCGCGCCGAACACCCCAATCGGGGGATCAATTTCGTCGCGCACTCGATGGGCGGCCTGGTCGTGCGAGCATTCGTGGCCGAACACCGCCAGCGGTGGGACGAGCTCGCGGAGATCCCCGGCGCGTCGAGCGGACGACTCGTCATGCTGGGTACTCCGAACCGGGGGTCGTACTCGATCCCGCTGACGCTGCTCGGCAACGAACTCGCCGTGCGCGGGATCGCGGCGATCGACCGCAAACACACCAACGACGAGGTCGCCGCAATCATGGCCGGCTTCCCCGGCCTGTACCAGATGCTGCCGTACGCGGACGGGATCGAGGACGATGACTGGAACGACCTGTACGACGAGGACGCGTGGGGTGACCGCGGCCATGTTCGCGCGGAGCTGCTCGAGCTCGCTCGCGACACCCATGCGCAGCTCGCCAAGAGTGGTGTCGACTCACAACGCTTCTGCTATGTCGCTGGATACGGGCAGGACACGCCCTACCGGGTGACGATCGCTGGCGATCAGGACATGCGCATCGGACAGTTCGCGATGGGCGACGGCCGTGTCGCTCATCGGCTCGGTGAACTCGATGACATGCCGATGTACTTCGTCGATGCGACCCACGGCGAGTTGATCTCGAGCAACACGGTTCTCGACAAGCTCGACGATCTCATCAGGGACGGCAGGACGTCGACCACCGATCGATTCCTCGCACACGCGCCAGCACGCCGCGGCGTCGGCGGCCAATTGCCGAGGATGCTCGCCGTCGCAGACATCGACCGTCAGCCGCTCGCGCCGGTCAACTGCACGCGTGGCGGCGCTCTTCGGCCGCCGACCAGCGACGACCGCCGGGTGATGGACGACGCCTTGTCCATGCTCCTCGGCGGACAGTCCGACGAGGCGACTCGATCCCGGATCAACGTCAAGGTCGTCCACGCGAGCCTGGAGCAGACCGGTCACCCCGTCGCAGTCGGACACTATGCGCGCATGCCAGCCGAGGGAGCGGAGGGATTCCTCGACAGCAATCTGGGAGGGGTGCTCAACGCCCGCTATCGCCTCGGGCTGACCGCCGACGACCCAGGACGCGCCCTCGTGGTGCGCGCCCACGAGGAAAAACGCCCCGGTGGCGCAGTCGTCGTCGGTTTGGGAGAGTTCGGCCTGCTGACTGAGTCGGTCCTGACAGACGGGATCTCCGATGGCGTGCTCCGCCTCGCCCGCATGCGGATCGAAGCCGGCGTCGACATGACCGAGCGATTCGGGCTGTCGTCGGTGCTCATCGGAACACCCGGCCGCTTCGGGTTGGAGCTCGAGACGTCCATGGTCGCGATCATCGAAGGCGTCATGAGCGCCATCATCCGGCTGGGCGACGACCGGCCGAACCAATTCGATCTGGAGTTCATCGAACTGTACGAACAGCAGGCCGACGACGCGGCCAAGGTGCTCTGCTCGATACGTGAGGAGATCGACCACAACCTCTTCGCCACGATCGACCTCGACATCACCGAGGCTGTCGAGATACGAAGTGGCGGTCGTCCTGGCTCCCCAACCCACAATGCCTCCGGTCGGCCATGGATTCGAATGCAAGCCACGCTGCAACTGCCCGACCCCGCGAAGGTCTCACCGATCAGTGAGATCGTTGTGTCGCTCCTCGCCCGGCAGGCGCAAGCCGACAAGCTCACCCATCAAGTCGACCTCGACAAGATCAGCGATTACGTGAGCGCCGCGATCAACGGTTCCGGCACCGACAACGTCGGACACACGCTCTACGAGCTCCTCCTGCCCCACCGAGTCAAGCTCGAACTCGGTCGCTCCGAGAACATTCATCTCCTCGTCGACGACCAGCTCGGGCAGCTGCCCTGGGAGCTACTTGCTGCTCGCGACACCGGTGGCAGGGCCAGCGGTGCGCTCGCACTGCGGGCAGGATTCCTTCGCCAGTTGCAGAGCGAGCAGACCACTCGACAGGGCTCCGTACGGCCCGTCGGCCACCAAGCACTGGTGATCGGAGACCCACCGACCAACTTCGGCCGGCTGCCGGGCGCTCGCCGCGAAGCGGGCGAGGTCGCAGAACTGCTGAAGAGCTTCGATTGGGAGGTCAGGGACCACATCTCGCAGGCTGACGACGAAGCCGGCGATCGCTGGGTCGAGATCGACAACCTGCTCCACGCAGCCCCCTATCGGCTCGTGCACATCGCAGCACACGGCATCTTCGAACCCGATGATCCGAATCGCAGCGGCGTCGTGACTGGCGTCGGACCACACCACCGGCTCACCGCACTCGACTTCCGCTCGATGTCGGTGCAGCCTGATCTCGTCTTCCTCAACTGCTGCCACCTCGGACGGCTCGAGGCTGGCGATGAGGACAACAAGCTCGAGTCGTGGCTCGTTCCCGAGCAACTCCGCCAGCCCCACAAGCTGGCCGCCACCGTCGCGACGCAACTGATGCAGAATGGCGTCAAGGCCGTCGTGGTCGCCGGATGGGAGGTCGACGACCAAGCGGCGGCGGCGTTCGCCGATCGGCTGTACCGATGCCTTCTCGATGCCGAGTCCTTCGGGGATGCAGTTCGCAAGGCGAGAACGGCGGCGTTCGAGGTCGCCGGGGAGACATCGAGCACCTGGGGCGCGTATCAGTGCTACGGCGACCCCGACTTCCAGCTCGTGACCGGTTCGCGGCCGAAGCGCGGGCGCGAACCGATCGTCAGCGACAACCAGTTGATCCAGCACCTGCAGATCCTGACCAGCAACGCCGGCCAGGCGGACGACGACGACATCCGCCAACTCACCGAGCAGTTGGAGGGCTTGGTCGAGGAGGCCGGTGACCGGCTGGGCCGAGCGCACGTCACGCTTGCGATCGGCGATGCATACCAGTCGGTCGGTCAATTGAAGAAGGCGGCCGAATGGTACGAACGATGCTTCCTCTCACCCGACGGCCGTGGTGAGCTACGAGCGATCGAGCAGTACGCCAACCTGTCGGTTCGCGATGCAGCGACCACCGCCGACCAGGCCGACATCGCTGTGTTCGAGACCGCAGCGGCGAAGCTCGACGCAATCATCGCGGCAGTCGGCGAAACATCCGGACGGCTGGCACTGCTCGGCTCCGTCTACAAGAAGCTCGCCGTCGTGTTGAGACGCCATCCCGAATCGACGCTCCCCGTCGATTCAAGCCTTCCGAAGACGGCACCGGAAGCACTCGACATGGCGAGAGCGAAGTACAAGCAGGCGAGTGACATCGCCCTCGCGGGTCCCGAAGGCCAGCCGGACCTCTACAGCGCCAATGTCTGGTTGCAGCTCGAATACGCTGGACCAGACGGAGACCGCGACCGCGGCGATCATCTCGAATTCGCCCAACGCTTACTGGACCTGGCGACATCAAAGGCCGATTCCTCGGCTGATTTCTGGGACCGTTCCCAACTCGGCGACACACTTCTCACCATGGCACTGCTAGGAAATGACACGACCAGTCGCACAAACATCGAGCACGCGACGCGCCGGTATGTGGCTGCCTTCGAGAACCGGTCGACGAGCGGGGAACGGGACTCGGTGCGCACCCACCTCGACGACCTCATCGCGATCTTCGGCGACCCAACCGGTGATGAAGCGCCCGGACTCGAACTCATCAAGGAGCTGAGGCGCGGTCTCCCTTCCGACTAGGTGCCTCCGCTCTGCTGATCGAGGTCGACTCACCGATCGTGGTCATTTTCCAACTCTCGGACCTCGATCGGGGACGGCCAGATCGGATGGCCGAGGGCGATTGGGGCGTCAGGGGGTTCGCCCACGGACACCAGGAGTTCGCTGCGGGCTGCCTCCACCCGCTTGCCACACCAGCGTCGTTGTGCGCCGGGGCAGTTGGCGGGTGTGAAGATCCATCCCTTCCGAATCGAGGACGAGGCCCGCAAATTGACCGGAACGAACTTCATCGTCGGGCCGGCATTCTCCGCCACGCCGTCCGCGACGGGAATCTGATCACCGGGCAACAGCAACATTCCGATGGCGCCGCCGCACGGCTCGTGATCGAGGCGGTCGGCCAGTGAGCGACATCGACGGCAACGACGCGATGGCCGCGACACCGCCACCGCGGTGACCCTGCCCGGGCATCGGCCCCGATACGACCCTGCCAGGACAGGTCACGCTCGCCGATCACCGCGACGCCGTGCTCGACGTCGTACGCCAACAGATCGGCCCCGTCCGTCTCGTCGGACACAGCTTCGGCGGCATCATCATCTCCGAGGTGGCTGAAGCCGAGCCAGCGCTGATCGAGGAACTCGTCTACGTTGCCGCGTACCCGAGGATCAGTTCACCCGGATCTTCTGCGACGACGTCCAGCGCTCAGCCGTTCTCGCATCCCGCAACGACGAACCGCTCGGCCCGCTCAACGAGCCGTCGAGCGTTACCGACACGAGGTTCGGCAGCGTCGCCAAGCGATACATCGCCACCCGACGGGACCGCGCCGTGAGTCCGATGCTGCAACAGCTCATGTCGCGTACGTCGGTTGGGCTCGTGCACGAGATCGACTCCGTCCACTCACCGTTCGTCACCGATCCGGCGACGCTCGTCACCCTTCTTCGGTTGCGGCCGTACTGAGGAACGACGCCGGCGGCATCGTGACGACCGTCGTGACCCGGCGCGTGAAGCCCCATGGTCACGGAAGAGGTCAGGAGTTCGATTCTCCTCAGCTCCACGAATAACTTCAGGTCAGAGACACTCCGCGACGATTGGTCGCTTCGAAGTGAACTTCATTGACACCTTGCGGAATCCGGTTCTTGACCGGAATCGTGATTGGCGGCGTGCGTT
>Ga0105045_10004783_pt1 | contig 11816 bp, 11 predicted proteins | sample MAT02_FD_78089 | JGI IMG/M metagenome (GOLD analysis project Ga0105045, IMG submission 78089) | Freshwater microbial communities from Lake Fryxell liftoff mats and glacier meltwater in Antarctica - MAT-02 (megahit assembly) | ecosystem: Environmental > Aquatic > Freshwater > Ice > Liftoff... | reverse complement strand
GGATGCAAACCAATCGTAGAAGTTCAATTTGCCGATTATATCTGGCCCGGTCTTAATCAACTTTTTACCGAGCTCAGCAGAAGTTACTATTTGTCAAATGGAAAATGGCCGGCGCAATCGGTTATTCGCGTGCCAATTGGCGCTTATGGAAGTGGTGGTCCCTACCATTCTTCAAGCGTAGAATCGGTACTGAGCAATATTCGGGGTATCAAGGTGGTATATCCCAGCAATGGAGCCGACTTGAAGGGACTTATAAAAGCGGCTTATGCCGATCCCAATCCGGTGGTGGTGCTGGAGCACAAGGGTCTTTACTGGAGCAAACTGCCAGGAACGAACGGTGCCAAGGTGCCGCTACCCGATCGCGAATACATAGTCCCAATTGGAAAATCGCGGATGCACCAGGCTGCCGATCACCAAAAGGTATCTCAGGGAGAAGCGGTAGTAATAGTTACTTACGGTATGGGCGTTTACTGGGCCGAGATGGCATCGAAGTCTTTGAAAGATCGGGTGTCGATTCTCGACTTGCGTTCCATAAGCCCGTGGGATCGAGCAGGCGTATTTGATGCGGTTAAAGCCCATGGGCGATGCTTGATTGTAACCGAAGAGCCTTCGGGTTGCAGCTTTGCTCCTTCGCTTGCCGGCCATATACAAGATGCCTGCTTTAAGTACCTGGATGCGCCGATAGCGATACTGGCATCAGAAGACCTGCCCGCGATTCCGCTCAATTCGGTGTTGGAAAAAACGATGATCCCCAATGCCGACAAGGTGAAAACATCCTTGCAGAACCTGCTCGACTGGTAATTTCATCAACAATCGCTTCAGCTTCTTGTTAAAGAGCCGCTTTGCAAGCGCTTTCAATAATCCTACTTTTGCAGCCCAAAATATATTAGATGTCACAATTTCACGCCCTCCCCATAAAAGATATTCGCCGAGAAACAGAAGATTGCGTTTCGATAGCGTTCGATATTCCCGATGCTTTAGCCGCAGAATTTCGCTACAAGCAAGGCCAATACATTACCATTAAATTAAACTTGGATGGCGAAGAAATTCGTCGTTCTTATTCTGCTTGTTCCAGCCCGGTGACCGACCGCGACCTACGCATTGCCGTAAAACGTGTGGAAAACGGAAAAGCCAGTACTTACCTCACAGACGGCATAGCATTGGGTACCACGCTCGATGTGATGAAACCTATGGGTAATTTCTTCACCGAAATGCCGCCGGCTAAACCGCAGCACTACGTGGCTTTTGCAGCCGGTAGCGGTATTACTCCCATCATGTCCTTGTTGAAAACAGCCTTGGCCAGCGATGTAGATAGCACATTTACCTTGGTGTACGGAAACCGAAGTAGCGACCAAATCATTTTTGCCGATGAGTTGCGCCAACTTCAAGCAAATTACGGGGCTCGGCTAAGCGTTCATCACCTTCTGAGCAGAGAAGAAACCGCGGACCCGCTTTTTAAGGGACGAATTTCGGCGGCAAAATGTTTAGAATTATTCCGCCAGTTTCCCGATATGAAGAAGGCCGATGAATATTTCATTTGCGGTCCTTTCGATATGATAATGGACGTGAAGGATTATTTGATCGGTGAAGGCGTATCGCCAGAAAAGGTTCATTTCGAGCTCTTCACCATTGCGAAAGCCGATGAAACGGTGAAAACGGAGCTTGCTGAAGCTGGGGTAATTGTAAAAAGTGTCGTAACAATTGTTTTAGACGGCGACGAAACCCAGGTCACGGTGCATCCAAACGAAAACATTCTGGATGCAGTGCTCGACGCCGGACTGGATGCGCCATACGCCTGCACGGGCGGTTCTTGCTGTACCTGCCGGGCTAAAATAATAGAAGGAAAAGCCAAAATGGATGTTAATTATGCTCTTACAGAAAAGGAAGTGCAGCAAGGCTACATCCTCACCTGCCAATCTCATCCGCTCACCCCTACGATGGTAGTGGACTACGACCAGCCGTAGGATCGGCAATAGCTCAATATCGATTCGGCTGAATATCCGATCGTTCGATGCGCGATGTCATAGAACGCTCTGGAGCTATCTCCATGAAAAAATACACGATCTCTACCACTCCTGCAAAGATCAGAATCAACCCAATCCAAACGACCTTCATGGTATTGCTGATGGACGGATTGGTGCCGGCGTGAATGACGTAAAATATGCTGATCGCAACACTCAAGGCGGTGAGTACGATTACGGATATAATCAACTTCCCGAATGAAAAAACCAGCTCCCGCTCCATTTCCGGTTCGCCGGAAGTAAGCTCTGGAAATACCGACATAAAGAAAAATATCAATAAAGCGAGTCCTGCAAACATTTGCAAAATCGTAATAAAGCCGATAAATATTTTCCAACCTCTGGTTAGCTTCATGACATGTATCTTAATTGTGTCGCAATTTTAAGCAATTGAGAACACCCAGGCGACTGATATTTTTTGAGCGGCTTGTCTTTGGTTTAATCGGAATATATCGAACTTGCAGGGCCAAATGAAAGCCTTGATTTCTGTACATAAAGCCGTAGATGCTGCTCCTCTTGCCTTATTCCGAATGGGTTTGGGTGGGCTTATGGCTGCCGAAGGATTTGGAGCAATCATCACCGGTTGGGTGCGCCTAAATTATGTAGAAGTCGATTTTACCTTCCCTTTTATCGGATTTGAATTTTTAGACGTTCTATGCGGTCCGCAGGCCTATGTCGTTTATTCGCTCCTTGGTGTTTTTGGGCTTATGATCGCCGCTGGATTTCGCTATCGACTTGCCGCTCTGGGATATTTTATGCTCTGGACCATGGTGTATTTAGGTCAGAAAACGAGCTATAACAATCACTATTTTCTGCTCTGGATTTTAAGTTTCTTGATTTGTTTCGTTCCTGCAAATAAGTACGCTTCACTCGATGTAAAGCACGGACGGGTTGAAAAAAGCGACTCAGTGGCCTATGGATACGTCTTTCTCTTCAAGTTTCTCTTGCTCATTGTATATGTGTACGCCGCTATTGCTAAGCTTTATCCCGATTGGCTCAGTGGAGAAGCAGTTCGCAGCATGCTTTCTACGAAAGGCGATATGCCCGTTGTTGGGCCTTGGGTAAACGCCGATGCCTTGATTTTTACCATAGCATACGGGGGCATTCTATTTGATTTATTCATCATTCCGGCTCTGTGGTATAAACCCACCCGATTCATGGCTTTCCTGATCTCCATTGGGTTTCATTTGTTCAACTCCATTGTGTTCCAAATCGGAATTTTCCCTTATCTCATGCTGGTAAGTACAGTGCTGTATTTCGATGCAGCGCTTATGCGGCGTATCTTCTTTAGAAACAGCTGGACGGGAGATGACGCTTTAAGGATCAATAAAATTCCGAGATACCGCACCGTTGGGGCTGTTTTCCTTTTCGGAGTGATGATTGCCCTTCCGCTTCGGCACCATCTGTACCCGGGCAATGTGCATTGGACCGAAGAAGGTCATCGCCTATCTTGGCATATGATGCTACGAATGAAACATGGCACCGCCACCTTTAAAGTTTACGATTCGGATGGAGTATTCCTAAAGGCGCATTACCCCGATCAAGAGATTTGGAACAAACACGCGCAGCGCATCGGTACCCGGCCCGATTTTGTTTGGCAGTATGCGCAACGTCTCGCCAAAGACTATCAGTCCAATGGTGTGAGCAATGTTGCGGTTTACGCCAACGTACGCACTTCTCTTAACGGGAGGCCATTAAAACCGCTAATCGACCCAAGTGCTAATTTGGCCGCAGAGCCCTGGAGCCACTTTCGCCACCATGAATGGATATATTTAAGTCCTGATCCTTAAACCTTTTAAAATCAAACACGTCCTGTAGCCATGAAGCATTTGTATCTTTTATTCGCTTTAAGCGCTGCAACTATGAGCCAACTCTGCGCTCAATCCTATTTTCCGCCGAATGGAAGCGCAACTTGGGAAACCGTTTCGACCGGTGAATTAGGCTGGTGCCAAGAAGCTATCGATACCTTGAATAATTACTTAGAAAGCCGCAGTACCAAGGGCTTTATTATTCTCAAGAGTGGCAAAATCGCGATGGAATCCTATTACAACGGGCATTCGGTCACTCTGCCTTGGTATTGGGCATCTGCGGGAAAATCACTTGTGGCCGTTTTGACAGGGATAGCACAAGAAGAAGGCCTGCTCAGTATTGAAGACTCCGTTTCGACCTATCTAGGCGAAGGGTGGACGAGTTGTTCGCCGGAAGACGAAGGGCTTCGGAAAATAAGGCATCAGCTCAGTATGACCAGCACTTTTAATAACACGCCTTTTTTTTGGGATTGTTCCGAACCCGCGTGTTTTGTTTGCGCCGGCGATCCAGATGGCCAATGGCATTACCACAACGGGGTTTATAAGCGCATACACGACGTATTGCAAGCTGCCAGCGGTCAAACTATGAATGCTTACACCGCTCAAAAAGTTGGAATTCCTATTGGAATGACCGGTTTGTGGAATTCGGATGCTTTATTCTTTAGCACGACAAGAAGCATGGCGCGCTTCGGATTGCTGGCATTGAATGATTTTATTTGGAATGGTACCGAAATATTGGGCGATACCGGTTACATCAACGCGATGCGCAATCCTTCCAATCCGTATAATCCGTCTTACGGATATCTCTGGTGGTTGAACGGCCAATCTTCGCATATGCTCCCATTGAATCCTACTGTATACGATGGCTCCATTATCCCACCGGCGCCAGCCGATTTATACGGCGGTTTTGGAGCAGACGATCAACGGGTTTACGTTATTCCCTCGCTCGATATGGTGGTGGTGCGCATGGGCGATGAAGCCTACGAGAATGTTCCAACCTTATCGGCTTTCGATCCGGAGCTTTGGGACTTAATTAACGCTTTACCCTGCCAGGTTACGAACACCTTAAATCGGGAAGGTCCGAATGGCATTTTGACTTGTTTTCCAAATCCGAGCGCTGGAAGTTTCGATATCCTTGATAAGGCTGAATTTACGGCTGTCCGCATTTTCGATGGAGCCGGGAGACTTGTAAAAGCAATAAGTCCGCAGACCCAAACTGGGCAAATTACTTTGCCTTCGGGCATTTATTTCGTAGAAGGAATAAAAGGTGATCATTCTGTTCAAACAGGCAAGATTATCGTTTTATAAGGCATGATCGACTTTGCTTCCCAGGCCTTACTTTCGGACTATGAAAGCCTTCTTCTCTCCTACACTGCTCGCATGTATTCTTACCAGCTTTTCGGCAAACGCCCAGGGCCTATTGAGCGCTGGCCCGATGAATGGCCGCACCGAAATGCGCGAAGTAGCCATTTGGGTGCAAACGATTCAGTCCTGCGAAGTTGGCATTGAATATTGGCCGATAGATCAACCATCAAAAGTCAACCAATCTTCATTGGTCACCACCAATCCAGAAACGGCGTATACCGCAATATTGATAGCCGGCGAAGTGTCGCCTGGCAAAGAATACGCGTATAAAATTCTTTTGGACAGTGCACCCACCGGGCGCATTTATCATTTCAAGACACAGCCAAATTGGTTAACTGCCTTCGAGCGACCGACCGTAAAATTTGCGACGGGAAGTTGCACTTTTATAAACGATTCACTCTACGATTATCCGGGAAAATCCTATGGGAGCAATTATCAGATCTTCGATAATATCCTGAGTCAAAAGCCTGACTTTATGCTTTGGCTCGGCGACAATTTATATTTGCGCAATGCCGATTGGACCAGCAAATCAGGTATTTTGAAGCGGTATGAGCACTTCAGATCAACTGCAGAACTTCAAAATCTCTGGTCGGGAACACACCATTACGCCATTTGGGACGATCACGACTATGGCCCCAACGACGCAAACGGGAGTTTTGGATTAAAACATGCCAGCTTAGAAGCGTTTAAAGCTTTTTGGGCAAATCCCTATTACGGCATTCAAGAAGGTGCCAGCGGAATTACCAGTTCCTTTTCGTATGCCGATCTCGATTTCTTTTTACTCGATAATCGCTGGTACCGCACTGATCCTAATTTGAACGCAACCGATGAACAAGTTTTTGGAAAAGAACAGATTGAATGGCTGATTCAAAACCTGAAATTTAGCAAGGCACCTTTTAAGTTTGTGGCTACCGGCGGGCAGATACTCAATGACGAAAAGGTTTATGAGACCTATGCCAATTACGAAGAGGAGCGTGCGTATTTGCTTTCGAGAATTGTGGAAGAAGGGATCAAGGGGGTTTTTTTCCTCACCGGCGACCGGCATCATACGGAGTTGAGCCGCTTTGAGCGAAATGGTATTGTGCTTTACGATCTCACTGTTTCACCGCTTACTTCGGGCGCGCATGCTAATGTGAAAGAAAACAATACGCTTCGCGTAGAAGGAACACTCATTGAAACCCAAAATTTTGCTGTGGTTACCGTTTCCGGAAAGGCGAAGGAGCGAATCTTGGAGATGGCCGTTCTCGATTCAGACGGTAAACTGCTGTGGAAGCGGGAAATAGCGGAAGGAAAATAAAAAAGGGGATCCCTACCTGGAACCCCCTTCATCAATCAAAACCGACTGAATTATTTCACGACCATGAGAATAGAACCAGAAAGGGTTTCGCCTAAGAATCGGGCGGTGTAAACACCTTTCGCTTCGCTGGACAAATCTATCTGAATTTGAGAACCTGAGTTAAGCTGAACACGCTCATTCTTAATCATTCTACCGTTCATATCGTAAACTTGAACGAGGAAATTATCCGACTGTCCAGAGTTAACTACATTGAAAAGACCAGTACTTGGATTTGGGAATAAATTAAGGCCTTCCAAAGATCCGCGATCATTTGTAGCAGTAACTCCACAAAGATTGATCCCTGGGAAATGGATAGCTTCAAGCTGAATGGTATTAACATCAGTAACGTTGTGGTGACGGAAAGCGATATATATATTTTGACCTGCATAAGCCGACATGTCAATAGACACTGCGTTCCAGGCATTATTTTCAAGCACTTCCGTGAAAACTACGGTCGTAAAATTAACAGGAGCAACATTGCCAGTGGTTGAGACCAGGATACTGTAATTTTCTTGAAAGAAACCTGGATCAAAGCCGCGCACGAGAAAGTACAAAGAATCACCCGCTGCAACAGCAATTTGTGGCGTAATCAACCAATTGTCTGGAGTTAAAATCGCGCCATTCCAAGAACGGGAAGCTACTGTAAAGGTACCGTCAAAAGCTAGAAATTGATCGGTCACTTCCCAGTTAAACGTATCGCCATCGGCATCAACGGCCAACCAGCATTCGGGTAGCGCACCACTTTCAAAGCTCTCAGAGCCATCGATCACCACAGGACCTTGCGTACATGCTACACCGCCAGAATTGGTGGTGATAGCAGGGAAACCGTTTGAAGTCGAGCCACCTACACCGCAAGCTCCGGCTTCGTTGATTACTACCAAATAAGTACCCGTTTCGCTGGCTGTCCAGGTAATGGTACAACCAGTACCGGCTCCGAAAGCTTCAACAGCTCCCGATGGAGCGATTATGGTATATTCGGGTGTCCATGCTCCATAAGCGCCGTTACATTGGCTCCAAGTATAATTACCACCAGCAAGGACTCCTTCCAATTGATAAGCTTCCGATTGGAAAACCTGAAAATCTGTAATTTCTTGTGTCTCGCCATTACACGGGGCAGGATCGAAATCGGTCCAACCTCCGGTAGCATTTGGCGCAGTCCAGGTGATACATTGCGCGTTGGCAGAAGCAACTCCTAAAACGAGTGCGGCTGCAGAAAATAAAAGTTTATGCATGATTAATAGGTTAAATGATGGTCGAAATATTTCGACCTACGGCAAAAGTAAGCGTAAAAACGAGTTTGTGAAGCCCCAAATATCAACCGTCAAATGTGAATAAAACTTAATTTTTCGGGGCATCAGCCACGCAGCGCAAACCCAAATGGGGCATGCCGGTATCTTCGCTACTCCCCTCGCGCGCGCTGGGTCGGTAGTTTTCGCAATAAGATACATGGCATAGGTAGGAGCCGCCCTTGATCACCCTTTTAAGCGCGTAGGGATCGCGTGGATCGAAACTCTTAACGGAGCCGGTCGGATCCTTGCAAAGCCCGATCCCAGCTAAGGAAGCGTAGTAATTCTCATCAAATAAGTCAGATGTCCATTCCCAAACGTTACCCGCCATATCATACAAGCCATATCCATTGGGGAGAAACGAGCCCACCGGAGCCATAAAGGCAAAGCCATCTTCGACGGAATTAACGAATGGAAATTTACCTTGAAAAATATTGGTTAGCAGCGGGTTCTTAAGCGGATCTTCTTGTCCCCAGGAAAAGCGAGCACCCGATAAACCGCCCTTCGCTGCGTGTTCCCATTCGGCTTCCGTAGGCAAGCGTTTACCCTTCCATTGGCAATAAGCGACAGCATCCATATAGGCGACCTGGACGACAGGGTTGCCCAATTCGAAAGGGACTTTCAAGCTATCACCATTAATATTTTTCCAATTCGCTCCGTTTTTCCAAGCCCACCAGTCGAAATGGTTGTTGAGATTTACCATATCCGGATTTGGAGCAAAAATTATGGAACCAGGTTCCAGCATGCTATCATCTGGTTTTAGAGTGCCTGGCGGGACTTGTTTTCGTAGCTCTTCCCAATCTACTTGGCGCTCAGCGACCGTAATATAGCCCGTATAGTCAATAAATTTTTGAAAAGCTGCATTCGAAACTTCAACGGTATCCATGAAGATCGACTTCACTTCTACTTGGTGTGGGGGATATTCGCGTTGGTACTCTCCTTCTTGGGTGGCTCCCATTACGAAGGTGCCGCCAGGAATTGCTACCATATTAGACATATCTACTTCCTTCGCGGATGATGGAGACTCAGAAGATTGCTCGATCGTACGGAGTTTCTTGCCGTCTTCGGATCTGCACCCAAAAAGGCAAAAAAATAGCCAGAGCGCGAAGGCGCCCTGGCTTAAATTCATTCTCATTACTGCTTATTAAATTTCATCACGGCTTTCTCGCCGTTGAGAAGTACAAGATTGTCGCCATTGAGCTGAATATTATTGGCGGCATTGATGGCATCCATAAAACCGTTTTCATCTACACCTTCGCAAAACATTTTTGTCATCGGTCCGGGCATAAACTTCACGCTTTCTGCCGTAGCTTTCATTTTCGATGAAAAACCATTGCAACCGGTATTGCCCACCACTTGGTCGGCACTTTCAAAACTCAAAGTGGGCAAACCTTTCATTTCGTAATTAGCAGGATTGAGCTTCGAACCGTTGAGTTCGCCGAGCGTCCAGGATGAACCCACTAACTGAGAAACGGTGGCGGCAATATCCATTTTAGATTTACAACCTGTGAGGCCTGAAAGCGCTAAGCCTAAGCAAAGGGCAGTAAGCTTCGATACCATAAATTACTTCTTCTTAGCAGTCTTGGTAACCTTGGCAGTAACTGGGGCATACAAATCGGCAATTACTTGCTTTTTTGACTCGAATTGCTCTTCCGTCATAACACCTTTAACATTCGCAACGAATGATTCGTATTGTTTTGCATAAGCACCCGCAATGTTGGCATCGTCATCGCCACGGGCAGCCATGCGCATTTTCGTGTCTTCGATGGTGAGAACTTGTCGGAAAATGAGTGTTTGCTGATCGCCGGTAAGGTCTAGACCATCGGTAATCTGCGCACTGGTATGGCTCGCTTTGGCTTCAATATCTTTGTAAGTTTGAGCGCTCGCAGCAAACGAGATGGTGAAAAGAATGGCGGATAGGAAAAGTTTGGATGCTTTCATGTGGGTTAAATAAGGTTTATCTTATGGACGAAAATACACAAGTTTCGTTGTACGGCAAATTGCAAGTTTTGAGCCAAGGCTTTTTTTGGTTCGGAATGACCCTATACCTGCTGATTATGGCGCAAGCCAGCGCTTACGCTCAAATCCATTTCCCCGATGTTCACGAAGAGCCTTTTCATCGGGTGATTTTTGAGAATGCCGATTTTAGGATGCTCCATGTGCAGCTGAATTTGGGCGATACTTCTGCCTTCCATCTTCACGATACTCCAATATATTATGTCAATACGCATAGCTGTAAGATGTTTTTAGAAGATTTGTCGGGTTCGAAGATTGTGGAATTACCCGAAAGGTGGATCGGTGCAGACCTATGGAGCAGGGAGCGCGGTCTCGTCCATCGTATCTCTCCGCTTTGCGAAAATGGTTTGAATCTTTATGCCTTTCAAAGGAAGAAACAATTACTTACAGAAATGCAGCCCTATCATAAAGAAAACGCGCTTTATGCCAGGAATGGTTTCGAAGTGTGGAAGCACGTTTTCACTGGCGATAAGCTTGAAATACCAAGCCCCTTCCCGATGATCTTAATGGAAGGCACTTGCCAAATGAAAGATCGAGAACTCAAAGCGGGATCGGTATTGATGCCGGAAGTACTCAAAGAAGTGGAGCGGTGCAGTCAGGACGCGGTGCTTTATTGGGTACACTTTCCCGAACCTTGAATTACAAACAAAATGCAGTTAGTATTTTAACCGGCGGCAATTTACGTTTAGAATCACTGTTAAAAAACTGTAAACCATCGGTTTATAATATTCGATAATTCGAATACCATAATCAAGTGATTGTAGGATTCTCAGAAGCCTATTAGCTTTCGGAAACAATTCTAAAAATACGCACATGTCTTTCCTATCAAATTTTCGAGAAGCTTACGGACAAGAAGCAGCTTGGGCAAATGTTTCTGTTCCTTCAGGTATTTCAAAGCACGCGACCATTCCAGAATTGGTAGAAAGACTAACCCTGTTTCACCGCGACTGCTTCCTGGAATTTCTACCCCGCATTGAAGCCGATTTGGCATCGGTTCAAAAAGCATCTGAGAAGCACCCGCTATTTATGGCTGCTTTGACGCTCGGAATGAAGGCTTTGAAAGACGATCTTCGCGTGCACTTCCTCTATGAAGAGACCAATCTTTATCCTTATGCCCTGGCCCTTTTTAATCGCGATACGCGCCTACCCGATTACAATTGCGATAAGTTTCTATCGGAACACCCTGTCTTTCGCATCAACTTTTCCGACTTACTATCCTTAATGCAGAAGTTTGCTTCCGATTTCTCTGACCATTTTGCATATCGGATTTTACACCAACGGTTGCGCGGTTGGAACGATGAGTTTGCCGCTCATGAAGCCTTGGAGGACTTCGATTTAATAGCGCGATTACGAAGCATAGAGCTAAGTCGATAAACTCGGAGTGCACTTCGGTAAATGCTTTTTATACCTTTGCCGAAAATTTCTGAGAGTTGAAGAGTGCCGTTAAGCGCATGTTGCAGTCTGTGTTGGGTTTCCACGCCTACCTCGTGCTATTCGCGCGCTATAAAATACGTACACTCCACCACGATCAAAAAGAAGCCGACTTCTTCGCCTTCCTCAAATTACTGCCTGATAAGGGGGTTATTCTCGATATTGGTGCCAACTTGGGCATAATGACTTGGCACATGTTGAGGCATTTTAAAAAAGCAGCCATCTGGGCTTTTGAACCCATTCCCGAAAACAATGCCGTACTTCTCCAGGTCACCGCCAATAGTGATCAGAAAAGATTGCGGATTTTTCCACTGGCCCTGGGCGAGGAAAGTGGACGGACCACCATGGTTCTACCCGAAATTGACGCCGTGCGTATGCAGGGGCTTAGCCATGTGCTTCACGAAAGTATAGAAGGTTTTGACGATGGACGAGAGTACGAAGTTGATCTCAGCACCATAGATGCGCTCACTCAAAATCAACAGGTAGTGGGTGTAAAACTCGATGTGGAAAATTACGAATATTACGTGCTAATGGGCGGAGTCGAAATGCTCAAACG
>Ga0105045_10004782_pt1 | contig 11816 bp, 9 predicted proteins | sample MAT02_FD_78089 | JGI IMG/M metagenome (GOLD analysis project Ga0105045, IMG submission 78089) | Freshwater microbial communities from Lake Fryxell liftoff mats and glacier meltwater in Antarctica - MAT-02 (megahit assembly) | ecosystem: Environmental > Aquatic > Freshwater > Ice > Liftoff... | reverse complement strand
CGCCTGGTCACCACCAGACTGCTGTCCGCCGCCCTGCTGACCCTGTTGGCCCTGTTGGCCCTGCCCTTTGCCCTGCTGGCCCTGGCCCTGTTCACCCTGTTGCCCCTGCTGGCCTTGCTGGCCCTGCTGGCCAGCCTGCGGCTGGCCCTGCGACTGGTTGGCCGGAGACGACTGCTTGCCGGCCTGATCGCCACCTGATTTCTGGTTGGGTTGCGTGCCCTGCTCCGAGCCTTGGTCCTTCCCACCCGCCGCCTTTTGCGGCTGCCCATCGGCGCCGACGTCTTTCCCGGGCTCGCCTGCCTTCTTGGCGGCGGAATCAGCGTTGCCCGCGTTTTGCGGCCCCGGCGGCTGGCCATTCTGCGGCTGCCCTGGCTGTTGTTGTCCCGATTGCGGCTGTCCGTTCTTTGGCTGCCCGTCCTGTGGCTGCGCATTTTGCGGCTGGCCCGGCTCCGCGTTGCGATTCGCCTCGGCCGCTTTGCGCATCGATTCGGACGCCTGGTTGACCATCGGCTCCGCCGCGCGCGTCTTCGATGCTCCGGGCTTCGCACCCGCGTCGTCGAGACGCTTGGCGAGCTGCTGCACGTCTTGCTCGAGGTTACGGCTACGATCCGCCAGTTCCTGCTGCTCCGACCGACGCGGCGGATTACCCGATTTGCGATCCATACGATCGGCCAGCTGCTTCTGCGCCGACGCTAATTCCTTGGCCTCGTCGCGCAGTGTCTGCATGGCGCCCTCGAGGGCCGCCCGTTGCAGCATCTCGGCGCTTTTTTCCAGCTGCTCGCGCATCTGCTTCTGCTGTTCGGCCAGCTGCTCCATCGAGCGCTGCGCCTCGGCACCACTAAGGCGTTCGGTGCTCTTGTTGAGCGCATCGAGCTGCTTCTGCATTTCGGGGGTGAGCGCTTCGCGCAACATTTTCTGCACATCGCGCATCCGGCCCGCCAGCGCGGTGTCGAGCGCGTTCGCATTTTTGAGCCGTGACTCCAGCTCCTTGGCACTCATGCGCAGCGAGTCCACCTTGGCGCTCAACTGCTGCTGATCGCGTGCCAGTTGCTTGGCTTTTTCGGCGGCCGCAAAGGTCATGGACTGACTCTTGCCCGCTTCGCTTTTGGCGCCGTTGGGCGGCGACTGCTCTGCGGTACCGCCCTTCATTTCGCGGCTGCGAGAAGCATCGGCGGTGTTCTGCTGCAGACGCTTTTCCTGCAGTGCCAACTGCATGGCGCGGGACGCCAGCGAATCGGCCAGCGACCGGGCCATCGCTCGCTGTTCCGACAACGTGGGCACCCGCAGCACCACCGGTGTGCTCAGTGTGCGCTGGCGCCACGGCGAATCGTCGATGGCCACGGCCACTAAATGCAACTTGTCGCCGGGCTCGAGCCCGCGTCCATCCAGCGAGAGTGTCACGCCGCCCTCGAAAATGGGCGATGCAGGCTGCGCAATCTCGATCAGCTCACGCGCCGGCGTCGGTTTCGCAGCATCTTCTCGCTGCGCCGGCTCGCGCCAGACTTGCAGCGACACCCGGCCCACGCCATGATCGTCGCTGGCATCCACAATCACCGGAATCACACCGGTGGGTCCGATCGCCGAGTCGGCGGTGGGGGCCAGAATCACCACGTCGGGCGACCGATCGGCCACCACCGAGAACGCGAGGGCATCGGGCAATTCGGGGGCCATCACCACCTCGCCCTTGCGCGGTGTCGCGTCGGCCACCCAGCCCCAGGTGCCATCACGATCGAGTGACAACACGGCCACCACTGGCTCGCCATCTCGCACACCGGTAGGGGCAACCGCAAACACGACCGTATCGCGCCCATCGGTGAGCCGTGCTTCGCGCGCACCGCCACGCAGCACCGCGGTCACCCGTACGCGGGTTCCGCGCGGCACGCGAATGGGCGGCACGGACTCCACGGTTTCGTTGGTGCGCTGCAGATACGACGGATACTCCGCGAAGAGCGCCACGTCGCCAATCCACCCGCGATCGGCCACCGTGATGATCGCACTGGCGATCGGTGCACGGCCATCGCTCACTTGCAGCGTGAGCGGCGCGCGCACCGGACCTAGCGCCAACGCGACCATGCCGTTGTCGGGCACCGTGAGCGTGGTGTCACGCGTGGCTTCACCTTGCCCGCTGCGCGTAATGGTCACCGCGCGTCGGCCTTCGGCGCGGATATTCACCGTGATCGGCATGCCACGCGGCACGGCTTGCGGCACCTGCACGAATCCGAGCGCCGGCAGCAGGGTGCCCTGCCACGCGCGCATCGGATGCATTGTGGCGGCGAATCCATCTGGTACGGTGGTGGCCGACCACGCGAGCGCGGCTATCATGGCGGCGGCCGAGAGCCCCGAGACGGCCGCCGCGCGTGTCAGCCGCTGGGCAATACGCGGAGCGAGTACCGGTGCGGTGAGACGACTCGCGACATCCTGTGCCGCGCGGGCGCCCAACGGTCCGCTGGCCGCCACTTCGAGCGCGCCACGGAGAGAGCCTACGCGCAGTTGCTGTTCCGTTTCGATGACCGCGGCCAGCGAGGTGGTGGAGAGTACGCCGGCATCGCGCCGCTTCCTCCACTGCACGAGTGCCGCAGCACCGAGCGCCGCGACCAGCCAAGGGACAAACGGCATGATGCGCGGCAGCGTCATCCACCGTGCGCTCGTCAGCAACCAGGCACTCGCCAGGAGGCACACGGCCACCACCGCCATCACGCCGAGCAGCACGCTCATCATGGCGCGGGTGCGCAGCGACGATTGCTCGCGGGCGAGCCGCGTGGTGAGGGCGTCGGCGGACGTTGTGGCGCCTCGAAGCGCGGGGGCGGTCATGGGGTCACCCGGCTGGTAATCGCGTAGGTGAACAGATTGACGCCCATGCGAATGGCCTGTTCATGCAGGGACGGTGGATCCGGGTACGTGCCCACGTCTTCCCATCCGTTGCCGAGGTCTGACGAATACGTGTAGTACACAGCGAGTCGTGAGCCGATGAAGATGCCGAACCCCTGCGCGGGCTTGCCGTCGTGCTCGTGCACTTTGGGCGGCCCCTTGGGGAAGTCGTACACCACATGGTATACCGGATGCGTGAAGGGCACCGCCGTGAGTGGCCGATCGGGAAAGACGCGCTTGATCTCGCGCCGGAAGCTTTCGTCGAGACCGTAGTTGTCGTCTACGTGCAGGAAGCCGCCGCGCGTGAGATACTCGCGCAGGCGCCGTACCTCCACCTCGCTGAGCGTCATGTCCCCGTGGCCGGTGACGTGCAGGAACGGGAAATCGAAGAGCGACGAATCGGTGAGCCGCACCTTGGCTTCGGTGCGCTCGACTGGCAGGGCGGTCCGTTCCGCGATCGCGCGGAGCAGATTCGGGATGCTGGAGGGGTTGGCGTACCAGTCACCGCCGCCTTCGTACTGCAGGCGCGCGATGGCGAGCCGCCCCGGTCCCGTGGGCGCGGGGCCGAACGGGGCGGCGGCGATTGCGCCCAGGAAAAGGGCGACACACGCAGCGAGGACCGGGACACGTCGAAAGCGCTGCGTGGGGATGGGCATCACGTGTCGTGGGCGAGGCGGTAGGCGAGGTTACGACTGGCGCCGTGTTCGTCGATGAGCCGTTGTACGATCTCGCGAGGTCGGAATCCTTCGCTCCGCAGCGCGGACGCGGCGGCCTGTAGATCGACTTCGGTTGGCACAACGAGCGGCGCACCCCCAAGGACAATAACGATTTCGCCCCGGGGCGGCGTCTGGTCATAATACGCGGCGACCTCGTCGAGCGTTCCGCGGCGCACCTCTTCGTAATGCTTGGTCAGCTCACGGGCCACAGCCACCTCACGCGGTCCGGCAATCGCGGCCAGATCCCGTAGCGTGTCCACGAGCCGGTTGGGGGACTCGAAGAGCACCACGGTGTGCGGCAGCGACGTGGCCAGCGCGAGCTGCACGGTGCGTTCGCCGCCCTTCCGTGGTAGAAACCCCAAAATCGTACACGGGTGCGGTGGCAGACCGGAGGCCACAAGGGCGGCCAGCGTGGCGGAGGCACCGGGAATGGGCACCACGCGCAGTCCGGCGGCGATGACCGCTGGTACGAGGCGGGCGCCGGGATCGGACACCAGCGGAGTGCCCGCATCGCTTATGAGGGCGACCGCTTCCCCGCTCTGCAAGCGGGTAATGAGCCGCGGCGTGGCGCTGGCTTCGTTGTGTTCGTGCAGCGCAAGCAGCGGTGTGTGAATGCCGTACCGCTGCATGAGCACCCGCGACTGCCGGGTGTCCTCGCAGCAGATCACCGACGCTTCACGCAAGACCGCCACGGCGCGGAGCGAAATGTCCCCGAGATGACCAATCGGGGTGGAGACGATGTGCAGGGCACCCGGCACGACCGCCTCGGGCCAGAGCGCGACGGCCCCGTCGGCCAGCGCCGCGGCAGTGACGCCGGGCGACAGGACCGAATCGGGGACGTCGTCGGCCTGGGTCAGGCATGCTCCTTGAACTTCGCCTCAAGCGCCGGACGCGGGACCGCACCCACCACCTGATCGACCAGCTTCCCGTCCTTGAAGAACAGGATCGTGGGTATGGAGCGCACATTGAACCGCGCGGCCGTGGACTGGTTGTTATCGACGTCGAGCTTGGCCACCTTCGCCTTGCCCGCGTAGTCGCCGGCCAACTGCTCGATGATCGGTGCGATCATCCGGCACGGCGCGCACCAGGTCGCCCAAAAATCTACGACCGCGAGCCCTTGATACTGTTCGATCTCAGCGGCGAACGTATCGTCCGTCACTTCCACTGCGTTGGCCATCGTCTACTCCATGGGCACAGCCGCCGGTTCTCACCGGTTACGTTGCTGCCCGTCGTAAAGATTAGTATTCGGAGTTCCGCCACGCCGTCTTCACTGACCGAGCTATGACTGAGTCCGTCCGCTTCGGCACGCGCATCGCCCACATCGGGATTGCCGTTCGTGCCCTCGATGAGCTGTTACCCTTCTATCGTGACGTGTTGGGAATGCCGGAAGTTCCGCTGGACGATGCCGACGGCGCCTCCATCGTGGGACTCGCCGCTGGCGAGTCGCTCGTGGAATTGCTGCAAGCCACGTCCGAGGATACCCCGATTGGCAAATACGTCGCCAAGCGGGGCCCCGGCATTCACCATGTATGCTTCGCCGTGGACGACCTCGACGGCACGTTGCAAAAGTGCCGCGACGCCGGCTTCCGGCTTATCGACGACACCCCGCGGCTCGGCGCGGAGGGCAAGCGGATCGCCTTCCTCCATCCCAGTGCGACCGGCGGGGTGCTGGTTGAGTTGTCCGAATACTAGTCAGCGTGTCCAGCGCGCGCAGTCCACGGGCCGCGTTCTGCGCGACCTTAGCGGCAGAAATCGCGGAGGGCCGTCACGTCAACGTCTTCCACAAACCAGCGGTTGGCCGGTCCCAGAATGGCAGTGAACTTGGGACGCCCCTTGCTGGTGCCGCGGGTGATCTCTACGACAAACTGCTGCCGACCGCCGGTGGACAGCCGGGCCTCGTCTTCCGCGAAGCGCCACGTGTCGTGGGTAAGCAGGCACTGGATGACGATGAGGCGCTTCTCGAGCTCCTCCCGCTTCATCTGCTCGCGCGCCGCGCCGTTGGCGGTGCCCCAGATGGCCGACATGGTTTGCAGATCCTGCGCCTTGACCGCCGTCATGAAGCCCTCAACGGCCGACTTCGCGGAGGTGGTACCCACGACGCCACCCGAAACCACGCTGCCGATGCCGGCGCCGGTATCCGCGCTCGAAGTGACGACTGTGCGGGCACAGGCCGAAAATGCCAGCGCCGTGACAGCCAGTCCGGCCGAAATCAGTATTCGATGACGCAGCACGCCGTTCTCCTTCACGCAGTGATCGTCCCATGGCGGTCGCACCCGCAGCCGCGGCCGACCCCCTGCCATGTGACCGGGGTAACGTACCCCACGCACACTCTTACCGGATACCCCAGTGACGTCGCTTCGCTACCAGCGGCTGTACGTGAACATCGACCACGTGGCCACGGTCCGTCAGGCCCGCCGCAGCCGCGAGCCGGACCCGGTGGCCGCCGCTCTGCTGTGCGAGCAGGCCGGTGCCGACGGTATAACGGCGCATCTGCGGGAAGACCGCCGTCACGTGCAGGACGAGGACATCCATCGCCTCGCCGCCGCCGTGACCACGGCGCTCAACTTCGAGTGTGCCACTACTGACGAGATGATTGCCCTCGCCGAAACACTTCGCCCCACGGCGGTGACCCTGGTGCCCGAGCGTCGGGAAGAGGTGACCACCGAAGGGGGCCTCGATGTCATTCGCGGCGAGGCTGCGCTGCGGCCGGCACTCGCCCGGCTGAAGCGAGCCGGCGTGCGGACCAGCCTGTTCGTCGATGCCGATGAGGCGATGGTGCGTCAGTCCCATGCGCTGGGGGCCGATGCGATCGAGCTTCATACGGGGCCGTACGCCCACGCACCACGCGATCCGGCCACCCTGCAGGCGCTGCAGGCAGCCGCTACGTTGGCGGCCGCGTTGGGGATGGCGGTACACGCGGGGCACGGGCTGAACGTACAGAACGTGGGCCCGGTGGCGGCCATCGCGGAGGTGGAGGAGCTCAACATCGGGCACGCCATCGTGGGTCGCGCCCTCTTTGTGGGCATGGAACGCGCGGTGCGGGAGATTCGTCAGGCCATGGATGATGCCCGCGAGGCCGATCGGTTCTAGCTTTGGCGCAGGGCGGCCCGCTGGTCGGCCCTGCGGTCGTTCACTCTGGCCGCGAAGGTTCTTTCACTCTGTCCGAGCACCGGTTCATGAGCGCACCGCAGGCCCTGATCGAGTTCTTTCAGAAAGAGGCGACCGAGTATCTCGATCGCCTCGAGCTGCTGCTCGTGCCCGCCGAGTCGCAATCACCTGACGCGGTCGCATTCCTCACCCACGCCCGCGCGTTGCGCGGCAGCGCCACGATGACCCGATTGGAGGGGCTCCCCGACTTGGCGTCCACCATCGAGCGCATCGCCACCGGGCTGCGCGACGGGGAGCTGCGCTGGGATCAGCGGCTGCATTTTGCCGTGCGCGGTGCGCTGGTGGAACTTCGAGCACTCGTGGACGGGGCAGCGCACTGGACCGAAGCGGAGCAGCGCCGGAGCCGGACCCAGTCCGTGGCCCTGGCGGCCGTGGCCGCAGGCTACCTGGCCACGGCGGCACCCGCCGCGTCGCCAGCGGCACAGGTGTTGCCCATTTCCCGATTCTTCCCCGACGACGGCGCCCCGTCCATTCTCGAGCGCAACCCGGCACCGCCCGTCACGCTCGCGCAGCGCTTCCGTAGCGATATTGCCGCCGCAGCCAACGGGCTGGCGCGCGAAACGGCGGCCCTCGCCAGCAGCGCCGCCGGTCCGGCCCAACTCGCGCTCACCGATGGGGTGCGGCGCGCGTTGCTGGGGCTGGCCGACGTGGCCGAAAGCTTCGGGGCCGCCAGTATCGGTCACCTCGCCACGCGCATGGCGCGCGCACCGCTGGCCCTATCGAACGAACGGGTCCAGGTGCAAGCCTTCGCGCAGTTGCTGATGGATCGCGACATCACCGATCAGCAGCTGGCGCAGCAGGTCAAGCAGACCAGTCTCGTGTGGGCGGGCGTGCCCGCACCGGAACCGGCCATCGTCCCGATCGAGTCGCTCCTCTATCGCGGTCATTCCGCCGTAGCGCAGGCGCGCCGCGTACGCGACGCCCTCACCGTGCACTGGCAGCGCGGCTCGTTAGCCGACCCGGCCGCCCACGCGCTCTTCGAGGAGCTGTCGGATCTGCTCGATCTGGCCGTGCCCACCACCTGACGGCCGTATGAAACTGGACTGGAAGAGCGGCATCGGCTTTGTCGTCAGCGCCGTGCTGTTGTGGTACACGCTGCGCGGCACCGATCTGGCGCAGGTGTGGACAGTGCTGCGTAATTCCAACATCCCGCTGTTTCTGCTCTGCACGGTGGTGTCCACCTGCATCTTCCCGCTGCGCGCGCGACGCTGGCGCACCATTCTCGAACCGGTGGCGGGGGTTATTCCGTTCGGGCCGTTGTGGCGCAGTACGGCCATCGGGATGATGATGAACAATGTCTTCCCGTTTCGCGCCGGTGAATTTGCCCGCGCCTTTGCGCTCACGCGTGAAGTGCCGCGTGTGGCGGTCACCACGTCGCTCAGCTCGCTGGCGGTTGATCGGATCTTCGATGCCATCGTGCTCTTCGCCATGATGTTCGGGGCCATGCTCGACCCGCGATTTCCGGGCGACGTCACGCTGCTCGGCCGGACGGTCCCGCAACTCGCCGCCGTGGGCATGACGGCGATGGCGGTGCTGCTGGTGCTCTGCTTCCTTGCCGTGTTTCAGGCCGAACGCGTCTTCGATGTGGTGCGCGCCCTGGTGCGACCGCTGGCGCCACGTTGGGAGGACCGCGTGGTGCAGTTCGCGCAGCAGGCCATCGGCGGGCTGGCCGTTCTCAAAGACGCCCGACGATTTCTGGCGGTGCTCTGGTGGGCCACGCTGCACTGGGCGGTACATGCACTCGCACTGTACATCGGCTTCCTCGCGGTTGGCATCGAGGCGCCATTCACGGCCGCGCTCTTTTTACAGGGTGTGTTGGGTATCGGGGTGGCCATTCCAAGCTCGCCCGGCTTCTTCGGCGTGTTCGAATTGGCGGCCAAGCTCGGACTGGGCGTGTACGGAGTGCCGAGCGAGATCGCAGTGAGCTGGGCACTGGGCTACCACCTGCTCACCTTCATTCCGATCACGGTCATGGGCGCCGTGTACTTCGCGCGACTGGGGTTGAGTCTGGGCTCGTTGCAACGCGCCAAACAGGATTCGCCGGCCGTTAGTTGATGACCACGATACCCGATCGATACGGTCTGACGCCGACCTCGTCGCGCACGGAGCACGCGCACGCGAAGATCAACCTGCTGCTGCGCATACTGGCGCGTGAAGCATCGGGCTACCACGGAATCGAAACGCTGTTCCAACGCCTCGCGCTCCACGACGTCGTCCACGTGACGGTGGGGAGTACATCGCGTACCCTCGACTGCAGCGGCCCCACGCTGCCCAGTTGGGGGCTTGGTGCCACGGAAAAGAATCTCGCGTGGCGGGCCGCTGAGGCCTACGCGACAGCGAGCGGGTGGGACACCGGCTGGCACATCGCGGTGGAGAAATACATTCCGGTGGGCGGTGGTCTGGGCGGCGGCAGCGCCGATGCGGCGGCGGTGCTGCGGGCGCTGGAGTCGATGAGTCCCTCGCCGCTTGGCATGCCGCGACTGCTCGAACTCGCGGGCACCCTCGGCGCCGACGTTCCGTTTTTCGTGAGCGGCGCACCACGCGCGTGGGCGTGGGGCCGCGGGGATCGCCTGCTGCCGCTCGCGCCACTGCCAACGATGCGTGTGCAGTTAGTCACCTTCGCCAGCGGCGTAAACACGGCAGCGGCATACGGCGTCTTTGCCACGGCTAGAGCGGCGCGTCAGGATCCCCTGCACGCGTATGGGTATCCGCTCGCGGCCTTCGACAGCTGGCACACCATCGCCGCACTCGCGGCCAACGACTTCGAAGGGATCGTCCCGGATCTGCATGCGGGCGTACGCGCAGTGCTTCCGCGCATGCGAGAGCTGGCCGCCGGGCTTCGGCAATCGGGAGTGCCCGCTGTCGGCCTGATGAGCGGCAGCGGCGCCACGTGTTTCGTGTTGCACCCGCTCGAGACTCGAGTGACGGTGGATTCGAGCCCGTCCGGGCGCGTGGTCCAGACCGTCACCCTGTAGTGAAGATCGTCGCATCGAGACGTCTGTTTCGTCGCGAAACCCACCCTCCGACACCAACACGAAGCACTCACCCGAATTGACGGGATCGTGCACCGCACGCATCTTCACCGGTCTCTCCTCTCCGGGTCGCCACATGCAGGACCATTGGATCCGCCGGACACTTCGCCACGCCACCCGCGCGCCGCTCACGCTGTTCCTGACCCTTGGCGCGCTCTCGGCGTGTGACCGACCCAGCGCGACGCCACGAGCGGCTTCGGTGCCTGCTCCCGACAACTCGGCCCCGGCTTTTCGCAATGTGGTAAACCGCACCGCGTATGTCGGCGACTCCAACTGCATCTCGTGTCACGCAAAAGAATCGGCGGTATACGCCACGCATAGCATGGCACAGTCATTTCACGCCTGGAAGCGCAGTACGCAGGTGGAACGCGCGCTCGCCACGCCGATCCTCAATGTTCCTACGGGCTATCGCTATGGCGTGGTCGATAGCGGCGGACAGCTTTATCAGGTGGAATCGCGCGTGGATGCCGCAGGCCGCCCAGCGCATCAGCTCACGAAGCGCATTGATTACGTGATGGGCAGCGGGCGGCTGGCGCGCACGTACTTCACTGAGGAGAATGGCCGCCTGTTTCAGCTGCCGCTGACTTGGTACGCCGATCACGGATGGGATTTCTCGCCGGGATACGAAATCAACAACGCCCGCTTCGATCGCGTGCTGCCTGATCGCTGTATCGCCTGCCACGCAAGTTACCCCACCGCCGCGCCGGCGCTCGAAGGCAAGTACCCGGTGCTGCGACCGGGTATCGGGTGCGAACGCTGCCATGGCCCCGGTGCGCTGCACGTAGCGGAACGCACGGCCGGTGCCCCGCGCGACTCGGGCTACGACCGGAGCATCGTGAATCCGGCGCGCCTGCCGCTCGACCGGCGGCTCGACACCTGCGAACAGTGTCACGTGCACACGTCGGTGGCCGTGCTCCGCGAAGGGAAAGGCGCCTTCGACTATATCCCGTCGCAGCGGTTGCACGAGCAATACGCCTACTTCCGCGAAGCCGGTAACATCGACGTGGTCTCGCACGCCGATCGGATGAAGCAGAGCGCTTGTTTTCTCCAGTCGCGCAACACCAGCGCGCCGATGGAGTGTGCCACGTGCCACAATCCACATCGGCCACCACCTACGGCGGTGACGAGAAATCAGCCCTGCCTGAGTTGCCACACCGACGCCTCACTTCAGGCACGGGCGAAGTCGGCGGCGGCGGTGGCGATACACGCGCGCGGCGCTGACTGCGTGACTTGTCACATGCCACCCATCAAGGAAAGTGCGGTCCCGCACGGCAAGTTCACCGAACACTGGATTCGCGCCAACCCGTCGATTCCGGCCCCGGCCATTGCGCAGTCCGGAGGCCAGCCGATCGCCCCGTACTTCGCGCGCGATCTCACTGGGCCTGAAGCCCCGCTCTACCAAGAGCTCGGCAAAATTGTGTACGCCACCCTCGCGAACGACCGACGCGTGCTGGATGCCGCAGCCACGTCGCTTGAGCAAGTGCTGAAGAACGACGCCACGTATTCGCAGGCGCATTTCCTGCTCGGCGTGGCGCATCAACAATTCGGACGCACCAAAGAGGCCGTCTCGGCGCTCGAACGCTCGGTGCGGATTGATGCACAGCGCCCCGATCCGTGGCGTGCGCTCGCGCAAGCCTATGAACGCGCAGGACGCAAACCGGGCGAGATCGATGCTGTATACCGGCGGGCACTCGCGCTCCAACCAGCGCTCGGCTGGATCCGCGCGGAGTACGCCAACTTCCTGCAGGGCCAAGGTCGGCTTGGCGACGCGGAGGCCGCCTATCGGGCCGCGGTGTCGGAGCAGCCGGGCCTCGGGGCCGCGTGGTTCAACCTCGGGACCACACTGGTAGCGGCCGACCGTGTGACAGCGGCCGACTCCGCGTTTCGCGAGGCGGTAGCTCGCGATCCAGCGTACGCTGAGGCGCTCCAGCCGTTGCTCATCGTGCACCGTAAGGGAGCCACGGTGACCGCCGTTACGGCACGCGCACTGACGCTGGGCGCGACACCGAAAGCTCCGGGCGAACTCACCGTG
>Ga0105045_10004780_pt1 | contig 11818 bp, 6 predicted proteins | sample MAT02_FD_78089 | JGI IMG/M metagenome (GOLD analysis project Ga0105045, IMG submission 78089) | Freshwater microbial communities from Lake Fryxell liftoff mats and glacier meltwater in Antarctica - MAT-02 (megahit assembly) | ecosystem: Environmental > Aquatic > Freshwater > Ice > Liftoff... | reverse complement strand
GAGGGCAATGTCGACGAGTTTTTCGGTTTGGTCGCTTGCGCAGTTGCGGCTCCAAGCATAAAAGGTGAGGTTTTGCTCAACAGTTAGATCATCGTAGAGTCCAAAAAAGTCTGAAAGATAGCTACTGATCTCATGGATTTTACGTGGGAAACGATCGGTATCCCAACCATCAATCGTGATTTTACCTTGCATAGGGCTGTCTAAAGCGGACAGGCACCGCAATAATGTCGTTTTACCGGCGCCATTAGGGCCCACCAAGGCCGTAATAGTGTTTGCGGGAATATTGCAGGTGAGGTGGTCTAGGGCTCGCTTACCAGGATATTCATAGCTTAGATCGTCAATTTGGATCATAACGCAGAGTCAACCGATTTATCAGACAGTAAAGATTACTATAACGAAGATCATTATTATATTCATTATTTTAAAATTTCAGGGTAAAGTCCTTAGTGATGCTGGTAAGGTTTCAATATGGCAACAAGCGAATGGAGCAAGGCAAATGACAAATAAAGAATCAATCGAAGCACCGGCCGCGAAACAATTGAGTCTATGGGCAACTTGGTTTGCTGATGTACTAGAAGACACCGCAAAAGCGATAGTGTTGTTTGTGCCCAATGGTTTAAACGCCATTTATAATGACATGTTTAAACGGCTTCCGTTTGTAGGATCGTTCTTTTCCCACAAAGGGATTGAGAAAGTGATCAAGTTTTGTAGTGGGATCTCCATCACCCAGGAATTGGGCCGAGATGTCGCTTACTTTTTATTTCGACCCGTAGGCTATGCGGTGGGTTATTTATTGGGGCTGCTTAATGCGACGCAACTCGCCCCGCAATATAAGGGCTACCTGGGACGCTTTATTGGCAAGTTTAGCGGTCAAACGTTAGCAGGAACAATCGCTGGCTTATGGTTAGCGCAGTTCATACCCAACGCTAGTATTAGCGTGGTGGGTATAGCAATGGGTATTGGCGCCTTATTAGGGATATTTGCTAAAACGATATTTCTGTTTGCACTGTATTCGCTAAATGAAGCTAATGCATTAGCGGCGCGCAAGAATGTGCAAAAGGCGAAAGAATTAAATGCTCGATTGAAAGTGTCGGTAAGAGAAAAAACCAAAAGCCGTATTTTGCGTGAAGCACAAGATATTATTCAGCAAATGAATGGCCCGCAATCACAGCAAAACTTATCAGAGTTTTTTCAAAGCGAATATGAAAAAATTGCGCAAAGCACCTATCAAAAAATTGAACGCCATTTTAATTATTTAGCCGATAGAGCCTGTCATGGTGATGTGGAAGCATTAAAGCGTTTGCAACAACTGTTACCCGCGCAGCAACCAGAAGAGACCACTGAAAAAAGCCCCCTTGAAACCATGCTTGACAGAATGTTCAATACGCGTGCGGTTGCTAAGATCAAAGATGAAGTCGATTCGGCCTATGACAGATGGCAGTATCGGTTTTTGAAGCTGAGTCCGGCATAGAGAGTTTTTACCCGCTCCCGCTTGCGGGGGAGGGTGACCAGATGAGTCCGTAAGGAAGAAGCTTGGCGGGTGGGGGCGCTATCCCACCCAATGATTCCTCTTCCCCCCCAACGCGATAATCTTCTCATTTCTTTCCCTTTCAGCCATCGTCACTGGGTACTGCTGATGCCACCTTAAATACAGCACCATTTCTTCTTCAGTCAATCTAAATGGGTAGGTATCTTTCATATACAGGTAGGTTCTGGCTATCATGCCGCGTTTGCTGGGGGCGGGTTCTAGTTGCTTGTTTTTTTTATCAATAACAAAATGGCAGCCAGTCTTTTTGGTCAGAATTGGACTAAATTCGGTAAACGCATATCGTTCACGCTGCTTTTTTAAGACGTGGGTTTCTGGAACGACGTTGTGTAGATCTTTTTCCATTTTTTGAAATTGGGTATCACGTTGTCGACAACAACGAAGCCCTTGAAGGATCTTGCCCTTTTGATTGACACACTTTTGTTGGTAACAACCATAAAAGGGGGCTAATTTTTTTAAAGGGACAATGTTCATCCAGGTGATATTGTCAGATAGGGTGGGGTGATGTTTGCCACTGTAAGAGGTGATTTCACCGGTGATAGAAAAGGGTTGTTCGCAGAAAAAAGTCGTGCGTTGGTTTTCGTAGAGTTGAAAGAGTTGCTTAGCAGGCGCGCATTGCGCGCCTTGATAAACCATGCTTAACAACAACATAAGCATTAACTTCATTTAAAAGGACTTATATTATTTTTTAAGCAATCCGTGCTTTTTTAAAGCCGAATGCAGGTTATTGCGATCAAAACCATCTAAACGGGTGGTTCCAACAAATATCAGTGGAACGCCTTGTCCGTTCACTTCTTGGAACTTGCGTTTACCTTCTTCAGAATTTTCGATGTCGTAGTCTTGGAAACTAACACCTTCAGAACGTAAGTATTCACGCACTTGTTTACAATAGGTGCACCAAGAAGTGCTATAGAGCACAACCGTTGCTTCTTTGGCTTGAATAGACGGACTGACAAAAGCCATCATAATACTAAGCAAAATGGCTAGCCTAATAAATACCTGTTTAGTTTGTTTCATCACGTTGTTCCCTTTGCTTGGATATGAGAGGATTACCTGTAGATAGCACCAATTTGTGTGTCTAGTCAAATGATAGGTGATCTGTGTCAAAAGCTAAGGTAACCCTTTTAATAATAGTTTGTTTACTTTCTTTTGAGTTATTTGCTGCTGCTCCGGCAATGCATGTGACCTTAGGTGGTAAATGGCTCGCTACTTTTGCTCCTGAATATACCGAAGAAGAAAAGAAGCTCTTTTTATTGGGAACGGTGTTTCCCGATATTCGGTATTTAGGCGTCATTAAACGAGAGCAAACGCATTATAAAGGGATGACGTTAGCAAAAGTGTATGCAGCGAAATCGCCCTTTAACCGTGGGATGCTGTTTCATAGCTACGTTGATGAATTTCGAGAACGCTGCGTCAGAAAAAGCGGTATCGAAAAAGCGCTGAGCGAAGTGCCTAGAAGGCAGCAGGGCACCTTTTTAAAACTGCTGGAAGATCAGATATTACACAGTACTTACAAATGGTCTGAATTCAAAAAATTTCTGATCACCATTCCGGATGATGAGAAAGCCTTTGGTTTAGAAATGAGTGCGCTCACGCAGTGGCACACGGGCTTATCCCTTTATTTTGCAACCACACCCAGCAATATTTTGCAGCAGGTGGGTATGTTTGAGCAAAGTATTTTAACCTTAGATGCAACGACCATTAAAGCATGGGGTTTGCTATTGCCCAAATATGCAGCGGATCCACAAATGAAAAAGCATGTAGAAGAACTTCTACATGCTTTTGATGAGGCGTTTATTTCGTGACGTGCAGATCGGCGGTAATGCTTTCAAAGTGTTGTTGTAATGCTTGCATGTCATGACCTGGAACAGTACCCACATTTTCGAAGATAACGGTGGTCTTGTTTTGCAAGGTCACTTCAAGGTTCGCATTAGGGCCATCTTGATGGAAGCTTGCAACAGCATCCATAAAGCTCACTTTACCATCATGATCAACATCTGAAACCCCAACAAAGGATAGGATGTTTTGTTTACTCATGCCTAAGTCTTTGATGAAAATAGTTTCTGGTGCATGCGCATCACTCACATCGATAATGAAGTCATTAATACCCTTGCCGCCTTCCATCATAATTGCATTCGCATTATGGTTGGCAGAGCTCATGATATCGTTGGCATCGCTACCCATGAGGTTCACTAATGAAGCAGGATGTTCGAACACGTTCACATCAAGTTGTGCCTGATGCAAATGACCTGTGGTTGAGTTAAGCAAGGTGTAGGAGAATTGCTCTACTTGGTCTTGCGCATTCACGTTGACGCTGTAAGCGTATTCACCTGAATGATTCACTGCTAAGCTACCGCCCATTGGTGTTGTGAATTCAATTTCAGAGCCATCTTGAGGCACAGGAATATGGACATTTTTGCCGTCGTCATCGGCCATTGCATGGAGTTTATCCAAACCATTATCTTCAATGTATTGTTTAGCATTATCAGTGTGAAGCGAAATTTGAGTGACTTTTTCGTCATTCGCTTGAATACTATCGTAACTGGTGACAGAGTAGTTTTCTACTTTTTGATCGAGGATTGCACTTGCCTCAGCATTACCAGCTAATAGATCATGGCTTGCCTTGTTCAATGCCGCTTCACTGATTTCACCATTGTAGAAGCTGCTAATCATGTCAGCTATTTGTCCTTGAGTGATGGTTTGCACCGCACTGATGGCATCCACTGGATCACTTTGTACGTGGCTCAAACTAGCCTGCAAAGCAGCTTGGCTCATTTCAAGTACATCAGCAATCGGAGCCAACTCATTGTGAGTTAACCCTAGTAATTTATTAACCTCAGATATCACACTATTAATAAATACTAGGTCTTTAAAGTCAGCAGTTGCATCCGCAGGCAAGTTAAGGAGGCTGTTTCCAATTGCAAGGTAAACTTCATCAGCAACTTCATAAGCAGGAACCTTTAATATATGTGATAAGGCATCAGTTATTTGTACAGACAAGGTCATAATCGCTGCAGCCTGCATAAGGTTTATGGAGCTACCATTATGTGCTTGCAGTAAGGGGTTAAGATGAGTGAGATCGGTCAATGGCGCAATACCTAAAGCTTGGTTAATTTTCGCCATGATATTGTCGGTTGCTACTTTTTTCTCAAGTTGCATTTGTAAAATGCTGGTTAAGGGCGATATGATGCTGCTACCCACTGGAGCGAACAACGGTATATCGTAAGACAAACCGGTTTCGCTATCCACGCCACCCACTGAAACCAAACGACCATCCATTGCATCAAATTGTCCATCTAGATTGGTATCAATGGCCATGAGGTGGTAAGAGCCATCATCACCTGAGATGGCATTGGCTTCATTGCTGTCTACAACGGCATTGAGGTTCAAATCTTGGAAAATCGTTGCACTGACAATTGGCCCGTCAACAGTATATCCGGGTAAGCTAACAGCTGCATCGCCATCAAGATGCAAGCTGAAGTTTTGAAGGGCAGAATCACCATCTTTATCAACAATTTTTAAGGAAAAATTGTAATCAAGATCAGGTGGTGGTTCAGAGGATTGTGCCACAATCTTCACGCCGTTTAAACGGAAACCGACACTGCCGCCAGGGGTATTATCGTTGTTAAAGACTTCTACCGCATTAATGAGCGATCCGGCTTTGAATCCAGGAAGATCTTTAACAGAAACCACCTGGCCACTGGTAACATTTAAAGTAAAGGTCTCTGTTGTTGAGTTGCTATAAGTCACTTTTACTTTAATATCATAGCTTGATTGACCGCCTGTGAACCCATTGGCCAAGAAGCTAAAGTTGAAAATGGGGATAGGCGCGAAAGTATTTTCATTCAATGATTCAAATTTGATTGATTCATTGACTTCAATAATGTTGTTCGCAACAGCCCAACCTTGATTACTTGGGTTAACTTGATCATCAGAAGTAGGCTCTGCTTTACCATCATTGTCATTACCTGTGATACGGATGGTTAGAATAGGCGAGATAGTGCTGTCAACAAAATAGACTCCGGGGCCCCCTGCTTTTGCTTCGCTGGTAAGCAAAGTATCTTCTTGAAAGAGCGGAAGTCTGTTAGCGAGCTCTAAATTATCTGTGCCATTAGCATTCAATGTCAAGGTAGCAACTAATGTTGAACCTTCATAGAATTTGTATTGAACCTGAGCGGCTGAGATTGCATTAAATACCACATTCCCTGATCCTGAAGAGGAATTCATGCTCGGGAGTGAGCCAAAGTTGTCAGCTCCGAATGACCAATCAGCTAGCTGCACAGAATGTGTCGTGTTGCTCGCAGGGTTAAAGGCTTTAACTTCAACAATTGAATCATGATCGGGATCATTAATGTTTAAGTAACTTGGACCGTCATCTTTAAACGACAGTGCCTGACCGATATTGATAACTGCTGAACTATTAGCAGAATCACCATCTGCGTCAATGATAGTATCGGTTCTGGTCAATTTGATGAGATCAGTTGCACTGAGTGTCACTGCATCATCAGGATTTGAGGCATTAGGATGTTTTATAGCTCTGATTTGATCGAGCGCGACATTGCCTGCAGCGTTCACTGAAACAGTGAATACCACAGTGCCGCCACTAATGCGACCTTCAACGACATTGCCATTCATAAAGAGTGAGACAGCTTGTCCAGTTGCGACATCAACTAAGCCACTGTTTGCACCGCTTGATAAGAGTGAAAGGCTATAAGCACTACTTTGGCTGCCGGCGCCATCTGCACCATACACAGCACTGTTAACAGCAAAGTTGGCCCCATAATTAGCACTTGCATTGATAGCCAAATTGGTTTCGTCTACTACAAGGGTCGCGGGTGAGCCAACGGGTAATATGGTAATACTAGGAACGTCATCGATGATTCGAGCTGAAAGTGTAGCGCTCGCTGAATCACCATCGGTATCGGTGAGTGTTACCTGGAAGTCTTCAAACAAGTTATTTTCGCCGTTCGCATTAGGATGCACTGCATTATCATTGAGAGTGTACTGGTAGGTAATGAGCCCTGTTGCGGAGTTGTATGCTGTAATCGCAAGGGTATTTCCTAAAGGCGTGGTAAAGCTTATAGCAGTAAAGACACCATTCGTGATAACGGGTTGTCCGCCAACGGTTACATCATCGACACCATTAGGCGCGCTGATATTAAAATTACCGGGTTGTGTGGTTAATTCTTTGGTGGTGTCAGAACCTACTGATTCGTTCAGTCCACGATTTGCAAGCAAATCATCTTCATCTACAGTGACATCACCCCCTTGGGCTTTTGGCGTTAAATTCGTGATGGTAACGCCCAGATCGATTTCAAAACAAATCTCAGCGGCTGATCTATCGCCATCACCATCTCGCATGGTGTAATACAGCGTGTCTTCGTCGTTCTTATTCGGATCATTATTAGCAACTGTCGTATAAGTGAAGTCACCATTGGCTTTGATATGCAATAGATTTCCAAGTGGAGTGGTAATCTCGGCATTGGGAATAGGGATCGTCACTTGATTACCACTAGCGCTAGCACCGATTAATTCAGGATGTGCCGCAATATAGGCATTAGCAGCAGTAGCATCTGCCAAGAAGAAGTAGATATTAACAACCGCGGGGTTAACGTCTGCGCCGATGAAGTCATTGGCTAACACGTTGCCTTGCACCTCACTTTGACTAATGGTGTCAATGAGAAGCTGTTGTAAATTGCTTAAATCTGGAGCAACGGTAATGACGTTACCTGGCTGGTCATCATCTAAATCGGCTAAGTTTTCATTGATATTAGCATTGGTACCGCCAATATTGAGCATGAACGCTTCAACATTACCTTGAATAAGGTTGGTGCGCCATGCTGATTCTTGTGCGTCAGTTAAAGCAGTATTGGTTGGGAAGGGTTCCCCATCTGATAACCAGTAAAGCCTATCAATGAATCCATTCAATGATGCGTTCAAATCATCGCTATCGACATCGGCCGTTGCAGCATTGGCAGCCGCTTGATAATTGGTGGTGCCGTTCGCATTTAAGCCATTAATAAATGCCTTGGCTGCAGCTACATCGCTGAATTCCATGGAAGTTTGTGCGACGGCATTGAAGGTCACAATCGTAATCCTCAAATCACTGCTGGCTGCTTGATAGCTATCTAGTAATGCGTCATTACTGGTAAGTGCTTCTTTGAGTAACTGAAGACGTGTTTTACCGCCGGTATTAGGTAAAACCGTTCCCATACTGCCAGAAATATCTAGCACGAATGTTAAGTTGTATTTGGGTTGTACAGGTAACGGCACATCAAAGCAATCTTCAACAGCTATTGGGCCGTCATCTTGGAACTTGAATGATTGACCGATATTGCGTGTTGCGCTATCGCTGTCTAAATCCCCGTCACGAATAGTGGCCGTCAAGTTTATTAACTTATCTTCAGAAAGCATCGCAGGGGAGTTGGCTTCATTCGGATCGTTTGGATCATCATGCACCACGGCCCGGCTTTGATTTAATGTGACTAATCCTGAGTTTTTTTCAACAGAAATAGTGAATACAATGGGGCCACCTAAGCCTGCTCGGCCGACGACGGAATCTGCTTCTAGCGTCAATAAAATATTCTCACCGGTTGCGGTATCCTTTAATCCGCTATCGGCCCCCGGAGCGAATATCCATAATTGGTAGGTAATCGCATCGGCATCGGCTATATCATTATTATCGACATCTTTAGGACCATCAGCACCAAAACTGCTGGTGAACAATCCTGCAAATGAAGCACTATCATCGATAAGGTAGTTACTTTCATCCACCACTAAGACGGGTGCAGGTGTTTGGTTTGTATCGATATTCGGACCATCGTCTCTAAAAGAGAGTGCTTGACCAATATTCAGCGCAGCAGCACTTTGGGCACTATCGCCATCTTTATCAACAATCACATCGGTGCGGATTAATTTAATTAAATCTGCACTCATTAAGGTGACGGCATCGTTATTGTTATTTTGGTTAGGATGCTCGACTGAACGAATGCCATCCAGTGTCACATTACCTAAGTTATCAACCGAAACGGTAAAGACTAAATCATTGCTGATTGCTGTTCGACCTTCAACAACGGAGCCATTTAAGAATAACAGTACATTTTGATTAGTTAACGTATCATCTAAACCGCTGTCTGCGCCTGCATTGAGAATCGTCAAGGCATAGGAACTCGTAAGCGTGCCAGGACCATCTGCGCCGAAATTACTGAGGATGTTGAAATTATCAGAAAAGTTAGCGGTGGCATTTATATTAAAGTCAGTTTCATCGACTACCATTTTATCAGGTGCCACATCATTCAAGGTGACGCTAATGGTTGGACCATCATCTTCAAATTTGAAAGCATTACCAATATCACGCGTTGCGCTGTCAACGTCACCATCGCTATCGGTAATGGTTGCAGTGAGTTTAATTAGGTCATTTGAAGAAAGCATCACAGGGGAATTCGCTTCATCAGGATCGGTTGGATCGTCATGTACAACTGCACGGCTTTGGTCAAGTGTAACCTCACCGTTATTAGGGTCGACGCTAATACGAAATACTTCAAGATTACCAACGCGGCCTACCACATCATCGCCATCTTTAAAGAGCAGCACTGGGCTGTTGGTGAAAGTATCTTTGATCCCACTATCTGCGCCTTCTTGGCTGATAGAGAGTTGATAAACAATGGTTGCGCCATCAGCGCCGGGTATAGCGTTAAATAAATTTGCAAAACTGGTTGTGGCATCCACCGCTAAGAATGATTCATCCACGATTAATGAAGCCAGCTCTTCTGAAACGCTAATGCTGGGTACATCATCTATAACGTTGATAGATAACATGCCGTCGGCAGTATCGCCATCGGCATCACTTAAGTGCACAGCAAAATTTTCAAAGATGCTGTTTTTACCATCGGCGTTAGCATGTTGTCCATTATCTAATAGGGTGTATTCGTAGGTAACCACTCCCGTAGCAGGGTTATAACCAGTTATCGAAAGGATGTTACCCAGCGGGGTTACAATATTAACGGGTGCGAACACGCCGTTTTGAATCACAAATTGACCGCCAACGGTTAAATCATCGACACCATCGGGTGCAACAATTTTAAAATCACCCGGTACGGTGGTTGATTCTTTGGTGGTATCAGAACCGTCTGATTCATTAGGTCCACGATTCGCTAATAAATCATTTTCATTAACAACCGCATCGCCACCCAATAATTGAGGAGTAAGATCGAGAATTTGAACCGGGTTATCGATTCTGGTTGATTCAATCGGAAGAACGGTTGTTAATACTTTTTGTTCTAAAGGTGGAAAAGGGTTTAAACCCAAATCGCGTTCCAAGCTGGTGACTAATCCGCGATTGGTATGTGCAATAGTTTCAGGAACTGAAAAGCCACCGTCTTGCGCATCACCTGCTGCAGCTGCTTCTAATTTTTCAATATCTTCCAAGGTTAATTCTTTTAGCTTATCGCCTTCATCCAGTTTTTTGGCAGCATCGATTGGTTCGCCATTATTATCAGGTGCACCTTGCAACGCTTCAGCTATTGCCGCAGTGGCTGCTTCATCCCCATTGGTCACCAGGCCGCCACCAACGGCTTTTCCGGCTGTTGCGGCATCTGTAACAGGTGTGTCCTGTGCGCTCGTTGTGGCAGTACCTTTAAAGTAGTCTTTGATACTGTCAAACATGGAACCTTTTTCTGCAACACCCTCTTTGGCTTCATTATTCGCAGAAGCGTCTTTACCGTCCTGGGGTTGATTATCGTTTATTTTGCTCATGGTTACTCTCACCTACTAGTGAATATTCACCTATAACAAGTTCCAAAGTGGATCACCCACCTTGGGTCATAAGTTAGAATTAATCACGAAACACCAACTACAGAACATTGGACTTTGGTACTACCACTCATCTTTAGTGATAATATAGAGTCAATCTCTTGCTATAAAGTTCGGTAAACCTGAAAAATTAAGGAGGAGGGGATTTTAATAGGGTATTAATAAGAGCATCTTTTTCATGCCACAGTTGATTGATCCACTGTTTGAATTGGTTGCGATATTGTTCGTCTTCAGTGTAATTGCCTTGCAATAAAGCAGGCGGTATTTCACGTTCGGTTAATTTAACGACTATTTTATGCACTCGTCCGCATAAAAATTCCCAAAAAGTGGTTTTATCTTCAGGATAAACGATTGTGATATCCAGCACGTGGGTAATTTTTTTGTCCATCGCGCTAATGGCTAATGAAAAACCACCTGCTTTGGGCATGAGTAGATTTTGATAAATCGATTGTTGTTTGTGTTGCTTTGCTACCGTGAAACGTGTGCCTTCAAGAAAATTTAAAATCGTCACGGGTATATGCTGGTATTTTTCGCAAGCTGTCTTTGTCGCTATGCGGTCTTTATTTCGTAATTCTGGATTTTTTTCAAGTTGTTCTTTTGAGTGACGGTGCATGATCGGAAAGTCTAAGGCCAACCAGGCTAGATTAATGGCGGGTAACCACAGCAATTGTTTTTTGATGAAAAAGCGTAAGAAAGGAATGTTATTCAGAAAAATCCGTTGTAAGATCAAAATGTCAGTCCAAGACTGATGGTTACAGATCACAAAGTACCATTGGTCTTTTGATAGGTGAGAAAAATCTGGTGCATCCAAATCAATCGACATCGTTTGTTTCATCATGAGGGTATTGGATCGGACCCAGCCGCTGCAGACTTTAATGATGCAGCGATTCACAAAAAGTCGAAAGGATGAGCTCTTAGCTAACAGCCTAAGAAAAAAGAAGAAATATAATGGTATACACCAGAAGAGGGTGTGAATTGCGAGAAAGAGGGCATTGAGTGCTCCTTTAACGGGAGCAGGTATCCATTGTAACATGCGATCATCATTGTTTTTGAAACACTATTTTGCCGTATCTTATTGTACTCGGGCACTTATGTGAAGCCCTACGATAGATAAGCTAAATGACAAACAACGCGCGAGTGAGCGTAGAGATCTGCTGATAACAACTCTCCTGTTGTAAGTCGATTGCCTGCAAAGCCTCAATCAGCGCCGATCCTATTATCACTCCCTTAGCACCCGCTTCATAAGCCCTTTGCACATCAGTAGCATTTCTAACCCCAAAGCCAAATACGACAGGGGGTGATCGCATGCTTTGAAGCTGCTCCACTCTGATTTTTGCATGTTCTATTTGGCAAGCCTTATCGACCCCCGTCACACCAGCGCGAGTAACCAGATACGTGAATCCTGTCGAATGTGTTGCTACCGCTTTAAGGTCACTTAGCTGGCAGGCCGGTGTTGCCAGT
>Ga0105045_10004779_pt1 | contig 11819 bp, 5 predicted proteins | sample MAT02_FD_78089 | JGI IMG/M metagenome (GOLD analysis project Ga0105045, IMG submission 78089) | Freshwater microbial communities from Lake Fryxell liftoff mats and glacier meltwater in Antarctica - MAT-02 (megahit assembly) | ecosystem: Environmental > Aquatic > Freshwater > Ice > Liftoff... | reverse complement strand
CGTGATTGCCAAGAACGGACAGTTCTTCCACGAAGGCAATAACAAGCAAGTACGATTCTGGGCCGTGAATGGCCCTCCGCATGAATTGCAAGGCGAGGCGCTGCGGCAATGTGCGAAGAGACTTGCAAAGTATGGAGTAAATCTTGTTCGAGTGCATGGGCAGGTTTTTACAAAGGAAGGCATGCCCGATTTGGAGCGGGTAAAGCATGCTCATGAAGTCGTCGCCGCGATGAAGAAGGAAGGAATCTATACTCATTTTTCTTTTTACTTCCCGCTTTGGTTCAATCCACCGGCAGATCTGGACTGGCTACCTGGCTATGACGGAAACAAGCATCCTTTTGCTTCGCTTATGTTCAATCCCGAGTTCCAAAAGCGATATTACAATTGGGTTAAAATCCTGTTGACGACGCCTAGTGAGCAGTACAAGAACGGCTTGCTCGATGAACCAGCGCTATTCGGAATTGAACTTCAGAATGAAGACTCTTTTTTCTTCTGGACCTTTGATTCCGGTAACATTCCGGATCCCCAGATGCGTCTCTTCGAAAAGCAGTTTGGTAGTTGGTTGGTTGCTAAGCACGAATCCCTTGAGAACGTGATGAAACGTTGGGAATCGTCTCCCTTGCTACGAGATGATCTTGTGAATGGCTACGTGGCCTTTTCCCCTCTCTGGAGCATGATTCAATCGCGGTCCTTGCGAGACCAGGAGACTGTCGAGTTTCTTTTGGAAACACAAAGCAACTTCTACCAAAAGTCTTACAATTACCTGCGGTCCTTGGGATTCAGAGGATTGATCCATGCAAGCAACTGGGCGACCGCCAGCCCGGAATTGCTTGGTCCACTTGAGAAACTAAGCTATTTGCCAGGCGATTTTATCGATAGGCATGGATACTTCGAATGCAACCATCAAGGCGAAAATGCTGCGTGGTCCGTTCGCCCAGGGCATACTTTTCGGCATCGCAGTGCCCTGCGATTTGATGCTGTAGAAGTCGGTAAACCTAAGCAATTTACCCATCCGGTGATGGATATCCAATACGAAGATAAGCCGTCGATGATCTCCGAGACAACGTTTACTCGACCCAATCGGTACCGTTCCGAAGCCCCTCTGTACTTCGCTTCTTATGGTGCTTTGCAAGATAGCGATTGCATTGTTCACTTTGCACTCGATGGGGCAGAATGGTCGGTGAAGCCTGGATACTGGATGCAACAGTGGACACTCATGTCACCATCGATGATGGGACAGTTTCCCGCAGCCGCTTTGATCTACCGTCGCGGAATGGTTACTCCCGGCGAGGTGGTCGCCGAGGTCGCCTTGAATAAAAAAGAGCTGCTCGAGCTAAAAGGGTCGCCGCTTCCGCAAGATGCGTCATTCGATGAGCTTCGTCTTAAAGATGTGCCCGTCGGCGGCAACCAAGTTCAACCTGGACAACGACTCGACCCCTTACTTCACTATGTGGGGCGGTCCCAAGTACGATTCACCGATGGCAAATCTGGTGTAAAAGCAAACAGTCTAGCATCTTTCATTGATCGACACGCTCAGACGATTACTTCCAGCAGTTCAGAGTTGAAATTGGACTACGGGAAAGGGCTGCTGGTCATCGACTCGCCTCAAGCCCAGGGAGCCAGCGGAAACCTTCAGTCCGGCGGTAAGATCGAGCTCAAGAACATAACGATTGAAAGCGAGTTGGACTTGGCTCATATTGTTGCAGTATCACTTGATGAAAAACCACTTGCAACTTCGCGACGCGTCTTACTGCAAGTCATGTCGGAAGAACGGGCAAGCGGCTTCGCCGTTGAACCTACAGAGGGAGATACGATGAAAATCAACGACATCGGGCATGACCCCTGGCAAATCAAAGAGATGCAAGGCAGCGTTGACTTCAAACGCGTCGACGCTGATAAGCTTCGGGTCCAGTTACTAGACGAAAACGGAACTCCAATGAAAGAGATCGGAACGGCCGCCAAGATTCAGCTTCATCCAACGACCGTTTACTACCTCATCAGTCGCTAAAGCTAATAGGTAGGTTCCGGTTCCACTTTTGGTAACTGCATTCCAAGCTCAGGCCCTTCCTGGCTTAGGAGAACGAGACTAACTTACCTGTCTCAACATCCCACAGCTTAAGGCGAAAACAAGCGAACACATCTCGGGGATGAAGCGAAGTGGTTCCGGGCGTCTGCAACTCTTCGAGCGACGCCATGGCTTCCGGTAAACGGTAGAAAGGGATCTTGGCGTTTAAATGATGCACATGGTGATATCCAATGTTTGCAGTAAACCAATGCATGACGCGATTCATTCGGATGAAACTAGATGACTTGAGGGCAGCTCGAACAAAGTGCCATTCATCTCGTTTGTGCAATTGACAGCTTGGGAAATTGTGCTGAGCGTAGAAAAGGTAAGATCCCAATCCGCAGGCTATGCCGAGCGGGAGTAACATGGCGAGAATCAAAATATCCAATCCTTGCGACCAACAAAAAACCAATAGACCAACATGCAAAACGACAGCCATACCCGCATCCAAATGTCGTTTAGGATGCAGAATAAAAGCTCTTACACTCATTCCGTACAAAAACACAGTTAGGTATCCAGCGAGCACTGTGAGCGGATGACGTGAGAGTCCGTAGCAAAATCGTTTCCAGCGGTCCGCTTTAGCATATTCTTCACGAGTCATTAACGGATATGAGCCCGTGTTGATGCCGGATGAACGGGAGTTGTGTTTGTGATGATGATCGTGCGTGTGATTCCAAACGCTGGAAGGACTGAGCACCAACAGACCGTAAGGTTTCAGGATTGCCGCCGCAAGCCATGACTTTCTAAGAATAGTCCCATGGCAGAAATCGTGATAAATAATAAACAATCGGACGATTGTAAGGCCACTGATCACGCTACCGGCTATCCTAATCGGCAAAGGCAGAGCCGAACAGGCGATCACCAATGTTGCGAAGTACAAACCCAATGCAACCAACAAATGCCACCAGCTAACCGAAATCTGCTCGGATGCGAATGACTTGGAGGCTATCAATAACTCTTTTTGACTGCGCATGCATGACTCGGTTTGGACGACAGGTATTTTGGCGACGACTTCCGGCAACAGTGCCGTAGGTTATGGTATGGACCTGGGAACCACCAATCCCAACTTGGGCAAATGCGGGCGCAAATTCGTAATTTAGCAAAATTTCCTGGTCCGAATCGCCAGAGTCACGTGGTCAACCAGGCGGGAAGCCACCTTGAACCCTAGACCGGGATTACAAAAACAAGATCGGCACGAAACTCCGTCCACATCGCTAACTCCTTGATTTGGGCACGAGTATAGTCGGAGGAAACTCGTTTCACAATCTGCCCGTCAGAGAAAATCCAGTTCGCCGAGCTCGAAAATTGGCACAGGGGTAATAGCTTGGTATTCGGGATTCACTAACTTGTGCTGCGTGTTGGTATTTGAACAGAACAGGATTTTAGTTCGGGACAATTTCTAACCTATGCAAGCAGTTTGGCAATTGCCGCGCCTTCGTTAGCCACTGTAAAGGGCCTACCCGTTGGCGAAGTCACGATCGTAGTAAGCGGCAGCCCCAGCGCGCTTGCGATAGTCGCATTTAGGTCTGCCGGAAGTACGCCATCTTCCTCAACCGAATGTCCGGCCGCATCGGACTTTCCGTAGAACTGACCACCCTTTACCGGGCCACCGGCCAGCATCGATGAAAAGACTGCGGGGTGGTGATCTCGGCCAACGTTATAGTTGATCTCCGGCGATCGGCCGAATTCCGTCGTCAACACAATAAGGGTTTCATCAAGCAAGCCTAGCGTGGCAAGATCTTTCATGAGATTGCCAACAGCTCGATCCATGCTGGCCGCTCTCGAAGGTAAAGCATTACCATCAAAGATGGCGCTATGCATGTCCCAACCGCCGCAATTGACTTCAACGCTTCGAACGTTGCTTTCGATCAATCGACGTGCAAGCAAACAACCTTGCCCAAAGCTGTCGCGACCATAGCGATCACGGTCTTCGTTCTTCTCCAGGTTGAGATCGAATGCTTTCAACTCGCCACTGGTTAGAAGGCTAGTCGCTTCAGCGTATAAGTCCGTGTAGGTTTCAACTCGTTTATCTTTAAATTTCTGCCTAAATTTTTTATCGAACCCATCAATCAGTTGCATTCGTTTCTCAAAGGAGTCCGAGTTCAAATAACTCGGTGTCGTTGTGTTCTCGAGCCCACGATTCGGGTCAGCAATAGGGAGAGGACTAAAGCTCGGGTCCAAGAATCCGGCACTTGGATGCCGCGGTGGCGCGCTGATGAGAACCGAGTCTGGGAGCGACTTGCTTTGACGTCCCATGAACTTCTGCATCCACGGCCCGAGAGACGGGTGTTGTTCCGTCGCAATAGATTCGTAGCTTGTCCGCATCAGATACTCGCCCGCTTCGTGATCAGCCGTCGGTGTATTCATCGAACGAATCACAGCCATCTTGTCGAACTGTGAAGCAAGTAACGGCAAGTGCTGACTGATCTGACAGCCGGGCACATTTGTAGCGATCGCTTGCGTAGAACCTTGGTTTTCGTGACCTTGCTTCAGGTCAAAAGTATCGATGTGGCTCATCGCTCCACCCATAAAAAGATAGATCAATCGCTTGGCCTTACCTTTTGATTCTGCTGCCCTGACGGCATTGTCAAGCGTAGGCATGAGACTCACACCCAGTGCCGTTTGGGCTGCGTAAGTTACAAATTGCCGACGATCGTACGGGCTTAGTTTTTTTAAGTTTTGTCTCATGATTTCGATTCTCTAAGAAGCATTGCCCTGCGTGAAAAACTCCTACTGCACAAACAAAAACTCGCGGGTGTTGACCAAAGACCAAACGACATTTCCATACCCTGCCATCCCCTTTTCCTTGATCGCAAGCGATGCAAGGTTAAGCTCGTCCTGGTCAGGATCACGGCTTAACACGGTTTGAAAAACAGTTCGAATACCATTAGGAATCGTCGTTCGTCGCATGATGTTCGCATATATTGTGGAGTCTTTTTCCAGCAACATGTGAGAGATGGGACCGTTGAGCATGATAAGGATCTGCGGGACAGATCCAGAGGTGGACGACGCTGATATTAATTCACGATCCGACTGGCCAAACATTCGCAAGAAGTGATTGGCTGGTACCGGAGAAGGTAGTTCTGATGCTCGAGCCAAGAGCACTCCTTGATACGTATACTTTGACTGCACTTTTTGCTTTTTTGCCTCAGCTTCGTTGGCTCTGTTCTCGGCCTCCAACAGATCTTTTGCATTCGCTTTCTCGAGATCGACGCTTACTAACTCGGTCGTGATGCTTGCCGGGACTTCCCTATATCCATCTGGATTAACGGCTAGAGTTAGAAAGGAATCCCAGACTTGCTCGGCGGTCATACGTCTCAACATGGGGCCTGCGAAGTGAAATTTTTCTTCGGATGCAACGTCGTGAAAACTCGACTCTCGTTGATATGTTTCGGTATTAAGAAGAATTCGAAGGTACTCTTTCATATCAAAGTTGAGGCGTTTCATTTCAGATTCCAGAAACTCCATCAGCTCAGGGTTTTCTGCGATAGTGCTGTCCATCATGTCGTCGACCGGTTCGATCTGGCCAACTCCAAACACCTGCTTCCATAATCGATTTGCGATGGTCTTTGCAAATCGCGGATTGTCTTTAGAGACTAGCCAGCGAGCGAAGCCGCGACGTGGTGATTCGCCTTGACGGATCTCTGCCGGTTTCCCAAAAAGAGTTTTCGGCTCGATCGCCTCTTCCGGTTTTGCATCGTCGTAGACGTAGTCCTTTGGCAACGTGATTTTCTTATCAGGATAATCGCTAACGATCCGCATATTGATACTCATCATCCGGTCAAACCGATATGAGTTATTTCGACGGTCTTCTTCTTCCTGTTCGATCGTAGCGTAGTCTTCACGCAGCCTTTTACTCGGGTCGCTTTCCCAGAAACGCTTATCACCACCATAGGTTCCCGTTGCGGTACCGAAGGTGAATGCAGCCATTTGATAGAACTCCTTTTGAGTCCATCGGTCGAAAGGATGGTTATGACATTGCGCGCAACCAATACGCGTTCCAAGAAAGATTCTGATCGTGTTATTCATCGCATCCAGCGGCATTCCCGGATCACGTTGCAAGTACCCGGTTGCAGGGTTCTTCCAAATGAGTCCTTCGGCAGACATCATCTCATAAACAAACTTGTTCCAAGGCTTATTCTCTGCTAGTGATTGCTTGATCCACTGGCGATAAGACTCCCCACGAACATCGCCACTCAATTGGTCTTTGTATCGGAGAATGTCTGCCCAATAATTGAAAAAATGACTCGCATAGCCTTCGCTAGAAAGCAACTCATCGATTAGCTTCGAACGCTTATCAGGATCCTTGGATTGAAAAAAATGGTTGGTCTGACGAAAGGTTGGAATCGTCCCGGTAATATCTAAATAGACTCTTCTGACGAAGATCGCATCGCTCGTCTTTGGATTGGGTGTGATTTTCTGTTTTGTGTAGTTAGCTGCAACTAGCCGATCAATTGTCGCAGCAGACTCCTGCGTTTTAGCCAGTAGCTCGGGGTTGACCGGTTTGGGTTTAACAACGAATTGCGGCGGTTTGGGTTCCTGTTTCTTTTCGCCGGGCTTCGTCGGGGATAAAGGAGCCTTGGGAGTTAACTCCCGAATTTTCACCTGATCTTCGTCTGCTTCTTCACTTCTATTTAGCTTTGTAAGACTCTTAAATCGCCCCTTGTACGCCTGAATATTCTTAGGATCTATCTGAATTGCAGCGGTGAAGTCATTGATCGATAGCTCGTACTCTTTCTTGGATTGATAAGCCATACCACGACCGGAATACGCCGCTGCATCCGGTCCAATACTGATTGCTTGATCGAAACAATTGATAGCACCGTCGGCATCTGATTCGGCCAGCTTTGCTTGGCCCTTGAGAATGTAGGGCTTGCGATACTTGGGATTGGCTTTGATAGCGGATTCTAGGTCAGCTATCGCCTGTTCGGGCTTTCGGTTCATCGCGTACAAGACAGCGCGATCACAGAGAGCTTCAGCAAGATTGGGATCGAGCTGAAGTGCCTTTTCGAGATCTTGAACAGCCTCCTTAACACTCTTCTTGGACAAGTAGGCTGCTGCGCGACGTTGGTAAGCAATTGCATTGTTCGGACTCAATTCGATTGCCTTTTTTTGATCGGCGATCGTCTGATCAAAGTTACCCTTCGCTCCATAGGCATACCCGCGTTCACTGTACGCTTCAGCATGTTTAGGGTCGATCGACAGAATACGGTTAAGGCTATTGATCGCCTTGTCATACTCGGATCTCGCAAGGTAAGCGTGAGCTCGATTCATATGGCATTCAATGTGATCTGATTTTTCGAGCGTGCCTAGATAGGCGCTATCCACTGCTTGTAGATACTTACCTTGTTGATAAGAGGCATAGGACTTACCAGAGAGTGCTTCAGCTCGCCAGCGGAGCGATTCTGCGTCTCGCGGTTTTTGCTCTAAGGCTAAATCAAACTCCTTGAATGCCTGGTCAAAGTCAGACTTGCTATTGCTCACCCTTCCCCGAATAGCGTGGGGGCCGGCAGAGGTAGGATCCAGCGATGCAGCCTGATTGGATAGGGAAATCGCTTGGTCGAGGTTTTTATTACGAATCTGGTCGAGTGCCTGTTTTAGTAAATCTTCGACTTGAATCTTCTTGGGGTCCTGTTGTACAGATGGAACGATGGCTTGTCCCAGTGCAACACGAGTCCCGAGAAGATCGAAGTTGCCAAAGGAAAAGAAGACCGTTGTAACTAATGTGGCCAGGTACGAAATACGTCGCAAAAGCATTCTAAACCCCTGAATCGGCTAACGTTATGAAAGGCATATTCGTGTCAAACGCAAAGACAACAGAATTCGGGTTAATAATTAAGTTTGCATTTCTGGAAACCTAGAATTTTATCATACAACGCCTATCCGCTAGCCGTAAGTGGCATTTTAACGAGAGTATCGGCCGCAGTAACAGCACTAACAAATCGCTATTCAAGTGCGTTGAGACGCTACGCCGATTCGAGGCATTCGACCGTTCTTGTTGGAAAATCGACCGAAAAGACGTATGGCGAGTGATGGAAGTGATAACTCGCTCTGCAGTTGCACAAGAAATTTTAAAATACATTTCCGATGAGATCCGCTTTTCGCGCTAGGTCGTTTTTTCAGACGCACTCGGTACAATGACTCGTGGGCAGTTAATGTTTTGCTCGAACGAAGTATGGATGCAAAGCATGTTCTTGGAGATGATCCCTCCAAACACATTGTTAGCATTTCCAAGAAAATTTTGCGGATTAAATAGTGACGGCGTGTGCCAGTACATCGCATAGCCTAGCTCATGGAGTGTCTCGATCAACGCTTCCGATCGATCCTCACGATCATTCTCAAGATAGATAACAGGCTTGAAACGCTCGATCGTTTTTTTTGCCCCCAGAATTGCCTCGCGTTCCATCCCTTCGATATCCATTTTGATAAATTGGCAAGCCTTCAAACCCAAGCTGTCCACGGTAACTACAGGTACGGATGCGCCATGCTTATAAGCTCCCAAACCTAGTCCACCAAAATTGTTATCTTTTGTATAGTCTAAAAAAGGGACGATTACCGAACCGACCTCTTCACCGACCGCTTGTAGGTGGCAATCCACGTTGAGAAGATCGTTGATCGCGATGTTGGCGCACAGGGTTTGAAAGACAATCCGCTGTGGCTCAAATGCGATGACGTGCCCGGTTTGTCCGACAAGCTTCGATAGAACAACCGTATGCGTTCCGATGTTTGCTCCAAGTTCTAGTACGGTCCATCCAGGACGTACGAGTTGACGAAAGACTTCGCACTCACCCTCGGAAAACTCGCCGTAGAGCTCAAGCGACCTTCCAATATAGACGTCATGCTCGTTGAAAAGCATTCGTCCGTATCGGCAGTCCTTGAGGCGATTCATGAGAAGCTCCGTTTAGCAACTAAATCAATCCCCGAAAAAAGGACGACCCAATCAGATGTGTCTCGAAAGTGTTTGCTGGAGTTTGCTTGTGTGAACGATTGTTTTAAGCGGGAGCAAGCAAGGCTGCTCGCATATCACCAAGCACGCGTTCGCGGACCTCTTGAAAATCTCCTTCTATAAAAGCGCCTGCTGCGGCCCGATGACCGCCTCCGCCGTAGTTGCGTGCTAACTTATTGCAGTCAACATGACATCGCGATCGGAAGCTTATCTTGAAGCCACCCTTGAGTTGTTCAATGAATATGACTCCGACTTTGGTTCCGGCGATGGCAAGTGTCAGATTGATCGCGTCTTCTGTATCGCTTGGATGAGCACCTGTTTCTGGAAAATCTTCCTTGAACACATGTGTGTGTACCAGACGTCCTTCCATCTCTATTTCCGTTCTTGCAAGAATTCGCCCACGTAGTCGAACGCGTCCAAGCGTATCGCGTTCATATAGATCTCCGTAAACCCCGGAAGGATCGGCGCCCGCGTCCATTAACTCGGCAATAATTCGGTAGGTAGCTGAAGTGGTAGACGCGAATCGAAACCAACCGGTGTCGGTCGCGATGGCCGCGTACAGGGCGGTTGCCATATGACGAGTGATTGGAACTCCCATTTTTTTAGCGCATACGGCAACCAAATGCCCCGTTGCTTCTGCGCTGGTGTCCTTAAAAAATTCGGTCCCCAGCTCGTCTTCGCCAACATGGTGGTCAATGCAGATTTTGGGGCCAGGAAAGCGACGCAATATGTCTGCCATAGGCCCTAGCTGTGCCCAAGCACTGGTATCGAGAACGATTAAGCAATCTCCCGCTACCTCATCGGGAGAGATGTGCTCGCCGATCGTCTTGATTTTTTGGCTCGGGTCCAAGAAAGCCAACCCCGGCGGGGTCGGATGGCCATTGACAATTTGGACCTGTTTCCCCATCCCTTCCAAAATACCTGCCATCCCAAGTTCGCTGCCCAATGCATCGCAATCCGGACGAATGTGGCTGGTTAAAACAAATCTCTTTTGCAATTTCAGAATAGAAGCAAGACGATCCCAGTCCAAACTCATAACACTCACTACAATCTAGGTTGCCACGGCCGAATAAACGCAATGCGTTTGATGAAAGAAGTGTTTAATATAGCTTAGATTGGGCTGGACCGGTGAAGGCAGACGAACGGAAAATACCCAGGGCAAGTCAGTTGTTTAAGTTACGCAATTAGCAGCCACGCGATAGTATACGGTTCACCACGGAAACCGTGAGCTATCGCGAGACGGCTGATAGAGCTCAGTTAGAAACACTGCGTTGCCCTGGGAAAATACCGGTATGGTTTGCGTGAAATAGTCACTTCCATCTATACCTTGAGGGGTTTTAAAACTCGCTGCCCCAATCTTTCTCCAAGAATCCGAATCAGAAATCTCCGGTCGGCGTCGAACCGGGCGTTGCTAGTGACGCATACTCCAATTTCAGTGCCAAGTGGAAATCGTTTCGGGAGCGAGCCTCCACCCTGATTGGCTCGATTTCCGAGCTTATTCGCCAAGACGTCCATAAAATTGCGACGATTGTCGAGGATTAGAAAATGGATTTTTAGGAATTTAATCGCTAGTTAACCCATTTTATCGGAATTTTCTCTAGGTATTCTAGGCAAAAGTAATTATCTTGAAAACATTCGGTCGAGTCTATTTGAATAGCCGACCAAGCGGCACTTGCAACCGATTTTGTTTGGTAGTGACCATTCCAGCTAAAATGAACCGGCAAACAACTATGAGTAATTCATCCAAGTTATCAGTTAAATCCATCACTATCGGATGGTGTATGGGCCTCGTTACTGCACTCGGAATCTTCTTCGCAGGAGAACTACAGGCGGTAGAACATCAAGAGTCACGAATGGCGAATCTTGACCTGAACGCGGCCCTACAGGGGAAATATATTGATTTGCCTGAAGACTTTGTGGCTGAATTAGAAGATGGCAAATTGAAGGTAATTCTCGAGTCACTGGGTGCAAACGGAGAACGCTCGGTCCGTTCAAATTTATTGGTATCGTTACTGGATGAAGATGGAAACAAAGTCGATGCCAAGACGAATGCTGCAGGGGTAGCTGAATTTGTTGATGTGAAAGCAAACTCACTTCATGCCCTGTTGGTAAACGATGAGAAATTCCATGCCGCCATTCCCGTCATGCCCGTGTCGTCAAACATTGCCTCGCAGAGAAATATTCTCTCAAAGGATATTCGCATTTCAGCGATGCCCGTTAACAAGTCCGAAATCTTAACGTCGGTTGCAAGTAATATCGTTCCAGCCTCTTCTTTTGGCGCGTTGTTTGATATCGAGGATTATCAAATTACGGGTCCCTCACTTTATTCAGTTGGGCTCAATGATGAAGGGAACTTAACTGGCCGAGTTGTTGTTGCAGATCGCGACCTGTCACCCTCGCTTCGCTATGCAAACCTTACGATTTACAGAGGAAACATACCTGTGGCCAAGACAACTGCAAATCCAACCGATGGAAGCTTTGGCTTCAGGAATCTAACAGCAGGCGTCTACGGTGTAATCGCGTCGGGACCAGCAGGTTACTCGGCCTTTGCATTTGAGGTGTTACCGTCGGCTAATGAGTTACCGTTGCCTCGAGATCCTGAGAATTTGCCGGTTTCGTTCAATCGCTCGGCAGCATCCTCTAGCCTATTTGTTTTCCTCATCCCGCCAAAAATCATGACTCAAGTACGTCAAGAGATTACCAATTCTTATGGCTCGGACTTGGGTTCTGGCGTAGGTGGTGGACCTGGTGGTGGTGGTGGATTCGGAGGTGGAGGATTCGGAGGTGGTGGTAGCATGGGTGGTGGTG